>Ga0209002_10000760_pt1 | contig 26064 bp, 23 predicted proteins | sample Rifsed16ft2_FD_184010 | JGI IMG/M metagenome (GOLD analysis project Ga0209002, IMG submission 184010) | Soil microbial communities from Rifle, Colorado, USA - sediment 16ft 2 (version 2) | ecosystem: Environmental > Terrestrial > Deep subsurface > Rock core/Sediment | place: Rifle, Colorado... | reverse complement strand
CGCTAGGCTTGACCGGGGGGCTGGGCGTCCCCTTGTAGACCCAAATCGTCCTCATGGGGCGGTGACAGTCGGGGGCGGTGCTCCCAGTCTGGCGCTGGTCCGGATGCCGACGTTGAGGTTCTGTCCCGCGGGGCTGGAGGCGACCGGGATCGCAGCTGGAGAGCGGCGGTCCTTGTCCTGACCGTGGGGAACGGGTCAGGCACGGAAGTGAGCAGCCTCACCGCGGACTACCAACGCTCGCGGGAGTGCGGGACCGAGGAGGCATCCGGGTCACCCGGCGCCGGAGCTGAGCATCCACCTCGACGGCCTAGCTCCGCATCACCGTTCGGTGAGCTTCATTTGCTTCGTCTCGAGTACGAGAGGCGCCATCCCGTACCGCTCGACGACGATGTCGCAGAGGATCGCGTCTCGCAGGTCGTTCCGCCGCTCGACGACCATGTACGCCGGCTCGTTCGTGGGGAGGGGAAGGCCCAGCTTCACGAGCCCGCGACGGGCTTCTTCTCGGTCCTCCCGAGGTGCGAGGGGGACGTCGACCGAGCCGGCGAAACCGCACTCCCGGATCTCGCGGAGAAAGACCGGCCGGCGGAAGAGTCGCTGGAGGACCGCGACGACGAGGCGCACCTGGTCCGATTCGTCCTTCATCGACTCCCGGCATCGCGTCCCGACGACCTCGTAGAGGTTTGGTTCCCGGTGCGCCGACGTCGTGTACACCTTGGCCGGCGGGATCTCCTTCTCGCGGAGCACGCCTAGATCCGAGAGTGCCTTCAGGTAGCCCGTCACGAAAAGTCGATGGAAACTGTACCCGTCGCCCTTCAGCTGTTTCGTGAGCGAACTGATCGACCGCTCCTGGACGCGAATGTACGAGATGACGAGGTCCTTCAGGTTGCGCTCTGGAACGAACGTGTCATCCTCCCCCGCCGACGACCTGGTAACAAACCGGATAACAAATAAACGTTTCCAGCCGAAGAGCTGCTCACAGACCCGATGCAAAAATCATCTTATCCTCGGGCGTCGGTCGAGCCGCCCGCCCTTCACGCTCACTCCCCCTTTATTTTTCCTCTCCGCACAGCCGCGGCTATCGGCGGGTGATAACCGCCTCGGAACGGTTATACGCGCTCCGCCGAATGAAATGCATCGTCATGGGGTCGGGAGACCGCATCCGGACGTTCATCAACGGCTTCGACGAGAAGATCGGCGGCGGATTTCCAGAAGGCCACATCGTCCTTCTCGCGGGCGAGCCTGGGACGATGAAGTCGACGATCGCCTTCAATCTCGTGTACCAGAACGCGTTGCGAGAGAAGCGCCCGGGAATCTACATCTCCCTCGAGCAGGGACGGGACAACCTCACGCGGCATCTGGACCAGATGAGCCTGAGCCCGCGGGACGTCGAGAGCCGTGTCAGCATCGTGGACCTCGGAATGATCCGTCGCAACCTCGACGGGATGGCGGACCGGACGTGGCTCGAGATCTTCAAGATGTATGCGACGAACCTCAAACGGACCCTGAACTACGACGTGCTCGTCGTGGACTCCCTGCCCGTCCTCGAGGTCATGTCCCGTTTCGAGAATCCTCGTGAGGATCTGTTCCAGCTGTTCGAATGGATCCGGGATCTGAAGGCGACCACGATCCTCATCAGCGAGATGAAACCCGGGAGCGAAGATTTCGGCAGGAACGGGGAGGAGTACCTCTGCGACGGGATCGTCCATCTGAAGATGGAACGCGTGGACGACGCGAATATCCAACGGCGGATCCGGTGTGTGAAGATGCGGGGGACCGGGCACTCGCCGAACTACTACACCCTGATCTTCCAGGATGGCATGCTCCAAGCGACGCGGATCATCGCCGATTGAAGACGATGGACACGGAGAGATTCGGGCCAAAAGCCTAATGTGCCGCGCGCCGCATCCACACGGCACGGGTCTCGGACGGGCGGTCCGACCCGGAGACATTTCAGGAGGCTCCGCGGCACGGCCACGAGAGGATGGCGCGTTCTCATTGTCCTCGCTGCCGTCAGTGTGCTCGCCACCCCGGCCTTCCCGGTCGGACCCAGCGAAGGAAGCGGGACCGTTTCCTCTCCCCGATTCGTCACGTTCCGGACGGACGCGACCCTGGAGGAACTCGTCGCCTCGGGCGCCACCCTCGTGGAACCGTATGGGACGTTCGCGATTGCTCGGGGACCCGCGTCCGCAATGGCGGCGCTGCACTCGGGCGGCCGCTACGCACTCGAGACGCCTCGCGCGCACCTGATCGATCTCCTTGGCGGCCCCGTCGACGCGAGGGGACTCGCCCGCCCGGCCACGTGGAGGATCGACGGCAGTGGGAACGGGCTCGCGGTCGTGCATTTCCACGGACCCATCAAGGCGCAATGGCGGGACGCGCTCGAGGCCCGCGGAGCCTCGGTCCTCCGGTACCTGCCGGAGCAGGCCTTCATCGTCCGTGGGGCCCCGGAGGTCCTCGACGGCATCGCGGCCCTCCCGTACGTCGACGGAGTCGGCGAATATCGCCCGGAGTGGAAGATGCGGCCGGGCCTCTCCTCGACGACGGAGGAGGTCGACGTGCAGATCGTCCTCTTCCCGGGCGATCGGGCGGAAGGCGTCGTTGCGTGGCTCGCACACGCCGGCGTCCACGGCGGACCGGGGACGGAGACGGGTCCGAGGATCGATGGGACGTATCGCGCGGGGGACATCGAGTGGGTCCGGGCGCGCATCCCGGGAAGCTCCGTGTCACGGCTCGCGACCCTCCCGAGCGTGGAGTTCGTCGACCTCGTGCGGACGCCGCGGCCGCTGAACGCGCAGACGGCGTACGTCCTCCAGACGAACCGCACGTTCCCGAACGGAACGGGCGACTACCGGTACTGGCGGTACGGCCTCGATGCACGCGGCCAGGTGATCGCGTTCTCGGATACGGGGCTCGACTATGACGGCGCGCCGTTCCGCCACTCCGCGACCGCGATCACGAGCGGGGATCTCTACAACGCGACAGACTCGAACCGACGGAAGGTCGTCCGGTACGTGAACATGGGGGTCTTGACGGGCCAGCTCACGTGGCCCGGAGGCTCGGGCCCCTGGGACCCGTACTCGATCATGGACTGCGCGTTCGGACACGGCACCGGGGTCGCGTCGACCCTCGCGGGGAATGACAACGGCCTCGGCGCCTCGCCGAACGACGGCGTCGCGCTCGCAGCGAAGCTCTACATGCAGGATCTTGGCGGGTTCCTAGGAGGCATCGCGGTATGCCCGAACGAGAGCCTCCTCTATCTCCCCGGAAGCTACGACGATCTCTTCGGCCCGCCCGGGCTCGTGTACAACGATCCGGCGGCCCCCGTGAGGGTGCATAGCAACAGCTGGGGCGCGGACACGAACGAGTACGACCTCCAGGCATGGATGGTCGACTCCTTCGTCTGGTCCCATCCGGACCTCGTCGTCGTGTTCGCGGCGGGCAACGCGGGGAACGGTGCCGGCACGATCGGCACGCCGGCCACGGCGAAGGATATCCTCGCGGTCGGCGGCGCGTACAATCCGGACAGCAGTCTCGCGGGAGGCCCGAACGATCTCGCTTCACAGAGCAGCCGCGGGCCCGCCTCCGACGGCCGGATCAAGCCGACGTTCGTCGCCGTCTTCGACGGGGATTCCGCGATGTCCGACGGGGATCCGGGAAGCGGCGTGGGGATCGGGGAGGCGCACTGGGCCGGGACGAGCTATTCGACGCCTTCCGCCGCCGGCGCCGCCGCGATCGTGCGACAGTACTTCGTGGACGGATGGTACCCGGCGGCACGGCCCGTCCTCGGGAACTCGATGAACCCGAGCGCGGCCCTCGTCCGCGCGATCCTCATCGCCTCGGGCGCGCAGGTGACGGGAGGCGGCACCGTCGTCCGGACGGGGCAGGACCGGTGGCCGAACAACGAGCAGGGGTTCGGTCGAATCCTCTTGTCGAACGTGCTCCCGATCGCGGCCGCGGGGGACACGTTCCGGACCCAGGTCGTCGATTCCCAGGACGGGCTCCTCACGGGGGAGGACGCGACGACGACCTTCCACGTGTCGACCCCGGGCCGTCTTCACCTCGCGCTCGCATGGAGCGACTACCCCGGTACCCTCGGAGCCGCCAAGGCCCTCGTGAACGATCTGGACCTCGAGGTCACGGCGCCGGACGGGACGATCTATCGGGGCAACAACTTCGGGACGTTCGCCCAAGGAGGATCCGTCGCGGGCGGGGTCTTCGACGCGACGAACGTCGAGGAGGCCGTCCTGATCAAGAACGCGATGGCAGGGGACTGGACGGTCCGGGTGATCGGGTCGAACGTGCCGGTCGGACCGCAGCGCTTTGCCCTCGTGGCGACGGGGAACGTGGACCCGGCGTACGGGCGCGTGCGGCTGGACCGCGTCTCGTACGCGGAATCGGCCGACGTCGGGATCACGGTCGAGGACTCCGATGCATCCTCCGTCCTCGTCCGCGTGACCTCGAGCCTCGAGCCCGGCGGCGAAGACGTGACGCTCACGCGTGGGGGACCCGACGAGCGGTGGGTCGGGACGATCCGGACCGCGTTCGGGTCCGCCGCGTCGGACGGGGTCCTGCAGGTCCGGGACCGGGACACGATCACGGCCGTGTATCAAGATCTCTCGCCGCCCCACGTCTCGACGGCGCGGGCGATCGTGGAGACGACCGGCCCGACGATCTCGGACGTCACCGTGAACTCGATCGACGCGACGAGCGCCCGGGTGGGCTGGAGGACGGACCGTCCGTCGACGGGCGAGGTCCGCTACGGGACGGATCCGGGGAACCTCGCGACCCTCGTGCGGGATCTCGACCTCAGGACGGGGCACGCGCTCGTCCTCGACGGCCTCGCGGCGGACACCCTGTACTACTTCGACGTCGTCTCGGCCGGGAGGAACGGGAACGCGACGGTCGACGCGGACGGAGGAGGCCACTTCCGCTTCCGGACGAGCCGCTGGGGAGACGTCCTCGTGGTCATCGGGGACGAATCGTTCCCCGGAACCCGCGAAGCCTCCTACGTCGCCGCCCTGGGGTCGCGAGGATGGACATCGTCCCTTTGGCGAATCTCGGACCTCGGCCCACCGGCCCTCGCGTTCCTGCAGGATCGCCTCGCGGTGATCTGGCAGACGGGGCTCGAACAGTATCCTCCGTTCAATGCATCGGAGCGCGCCCTCGTGAAGGCGTATGTGGACGGTGGCGGCCGCATCCTCGTCTCGTCCCACGACACGGCCTGGGCCCTCGCGAGCTCCGATTCCCCGTTCTTCTCGCCGGGGGGGGCCGCCTGGGTCCGCGGCGTCCTGAAGGCTTCTCTCGACTGCGACCCCGTGACGATCGTCGAGACGCGCGGCGTGACGGGGGACGCGATCTCCGGCGCGTACACGGGCGGGATCCCGTACGAGCCGCACCGGGACGGTGGCGCGGAGGACGAACTCGCGACGATCTCCGCGGGAGGGACGACGAGCGTGGTCTGGACGGACGGAAACCAGGTGCTGGGCTGTTCGCCGGACAACCGGCCGAACGGTCTGCGGTGGGTGTCGTCCGCGAGCAACGGCACGGCGGGGACGGGCCTCTGGGGGGGAACCCCCTCGCGGCTCGCGTACTTCGCCTTCGAGATCACGGGCCTCGACGCGAGCGCTGCGGACCTCAACGTCGGGAGCTCGATCCGCGCGGACGTGCTCGACCGGACGCTCCGCTGGCTCGCCGGGATTTCGACGAGCTCCCTCGATCGGGACCACCCGGACGTTGTCGTCACCTCGCCGGCCGGCGGTTCCTTCACCGGGCCGACGATCTCGATCACGTGGACGGCGAGTGCATTCGGTCCGGGGATCGGCCTCACCTCGATCGGGATCGAGGTCAGCGCGGACGACGGGCAGACTTGGGAATCCCTCGCGACCCTGGCTGGATCCGACACCACGTACGCGTGGGACATTTCGTCACGGCCCAACGGGGACCGTTACCGGCTTCGCGTCGCCGCGGAGGACGACGGCACTCCGCGCCTCCGGGGCGAGGGCCTCACGCCCATGTTCCGGATCGCGCGGGCCTCCGGCGACTCCTCGGGACCTGTCCTCTGGGCGGGGAGCGTCCGGGTGGACCCTCGACCTCCGGGCGCCGGGTCGCCGACGACGTTCAACGGGACGGCGGACGATCGGCTCCGAGGGGGGAGCGTCGTCGCCGGCGCAGAACTGTTCGTCCGCTCGACCATGCCGGCGGCGGGCGACACGGGGTCGGGGCTGCCGATGACCGCCGCGGACGGAGCCTTCGACGAGAACATCGAGGCCCTTCGGTGGTCCGGCGCCCTCGGGACGCCGCCCGGGTCCACCTGCGTCTGGATCCACGCACGCGACGCGGACGGAAACTGGGGCCCGTACTCGTCGTCCTGCTTCCTCGTCATCTTCGTCGGCCCGGATACCTTCGCGCCCGCGGCGGCCGGCGTCGACGCCGTCCGAGCGACGAACGCGAACCAAGACCTCGGCATCGGGTGGGCCCCCGCGTGGGACGAAGGCCTCTTTGGCGGCACGACGGCGTACCGGATCCTGCGCTCGACGAGCCCGCGCGGTCCCTTCGCGGACGTGAGCGGCGTCATCCTCGCGGACGGCAGCGCGCGGTACGAGTTCACGGACCCCGGGCGAGCCGCCGACCCGTCTGACTACTTCTACCGGGTCGAGACCCTCGACGATGCGAACAACACGGGTTCTCCGACCGCGCTCGCGGCGAAGGTGCGAATCGACTTCAGCGCAGGTCTGAACCTCCTGGGGATGCCCCTGGACCTGACGAACACGACGTTCGCATCCTTCGCCGCCGGCGGGCCTTGGTCCGACGCATGGACGTACGACGGATGCGGGGGTCCCAAGGCGTGGTCGTCCGCGGTCGCATCCGACGCCGCGACGTTCGTCGTGCCGATCGGACGCGGGCTGTGGCTCAACGCGAGCGCCCCGGGATCCTTCATGGCCCTCGGGCTCCTCCCCGAGACGACGCAGATCGGCCTCTGCGCCGGCTGGAACCTCGTGGCGCTCCCCGGATTCGCCGTCGGCATGACGGTCCGCGCGTTGAAGGACGCGGCGGGATCGGTCGAGGTGATGGGGTTCGACCCCACGGGCCCATACTACGTGCGGATCCTCGCGGACGGAGACGTCCTCGTGCCGGGTCGCGGGTACTGGGTGCGCGTCCCGACGTCGGCCGAGTGGATCGTCCCCGGGTGGTGAGTCAGCCCTCGCGCACCTCGAAGACGTCGTCCTCGGGGATTCCGAAGTAGAAGAGGGATTGTTCGACCTCCTTGTCCTTCGACATTTCCCGGTCGATCCTCTCCCGCCATCCGGGCTTCAGGCCGATCCGGAGCCGACGGCCCTCCTTCTCGAACGTGACCTGGGGTTCCTGGGCCGGCTCGACGACGATGTTCCCCTTTCCCAGCGTGCAGCCGCTCGAGAACTGGACGCCGTCGACGACGCAGAGCATCGGGGGCTGGGACGCGCTGCCCACGATTGCCCGAAGACCTTTGTGATGGCCGAACTGCCGCTTCCCGATCGCGCCCATCCGCAAGCCGATCGTGACGTAGACGCCAAGGTGCCCGTGGAAGCGTTGTAGCGCTTCGAGTTCCGGCGGAAGACCCATCGAGCGAGGACATGCGACGTCCCGCAAAGAACCTTCGTTCCGCGGGAATACTTTCGCCCATCTCCTCCATGGACCTTAAGGGGGACAAGCGCGTGTTCTTGGGACCGGGTGAGGAGTCCTTGCGTCCCTCCCGATCGGCCGAGATCCATCGGAGGGAAGGAGCGCGGGATTCCGGTTACCGATGTCCCGAATGCGGTTCCGACCTACGGCACAGGGACGCGTGCGTCCAGTGCGCGGAGTGCGGGTTCTCGCCCTGCGAATGAAATCGTCCCGGGATGTGCTGCGGTTCCAATGGAAACGACGTGACCTATACTCACGCTCGAACGGGAAGCCAGTGGAAGGGGGACTCAAATCAATATGACCCTACCCGGTCCTGCGCCGCCCTCGGATCGGGGGAGAGGCGTGCTCGTCGAATTTCCGCAGGATGAGCTCATCGCGAAGTGGGAGGAGTTCTTTGAGGAGATGGGATTCCTCTCGAAGATCATCTCCGTGGCGGACCGCTATCCGGAGGAGCGGAGCTTGGCGGTCGCCTTCGACGAGCTGAACCGGTTCGACACGGACATGGCGATCTACCTCCTGCGGCACCCGCTGAACGTCCTGACGGCGGGGGAGGAGGCGATCCGGCGCCTCGTGCCCCCGGGCGAGGAAGCCTCGCAAGTCCACCTCCGGATCCGGACGCTACCGAGAGACCGCCGCGTCCCGATCCGCGACCTCCGCGCGAAGCACCTCGGGACGTACCTCGCGGTCGAAGGCCTGGTGCGCAAGTCGACGGAGGTCCGGCCTCGGGTCACGGATGCGCTGTTCCAGTGCCTACGGTGCGGGACGGTCATCAAGGAGCCGCAGGATGGGCAGAACTTCCGGGAACCGCTCGAGTGCTACGAGGAACAGGGGGGCTGCAAACGTTCTGCGAGCGCGACGAAGTTCCGGCTCATGACAGAGACGTCTCTCTACCTGGACACGCAGAAGTTGGAAATCCAGGAGTCGCCAGAAGGGCTGCGAGGCGGGGAGGAGCCTCAGAGGCTCACGCTGTATCTGGAGGACGACCTGACGGGACGGATCACCCCGGGCGAACGCGTCATCATGAACGGGGTGCTGCGGAGCGTCCAGAAGGGCCGGCCGGGAGCCAAGTCGACGCTGTTCGACATCTTCATGGATGTGAACTCGGTCGAGAAGGAACAGGTCGAGTTCGAGGAAATCGAAGTCACTGAGGCGGACGCCAAACTCATCCGCGAAGCGGGTTCGAGCCCCGACATCTTTCGCATGATCACCGCTTCGATCGCGCCATCGATGTATGGGATGCACGTCGAAAAGGAGGCGCTCGCCCTCCAGTTGTTCAGCGGAGTACCCAAGCTCATGCCTGACGGACGTCGGATCCGCGGAGACATCCACGTTCTCATGGTCGGGGATCCAGGTGTCGGAAAGTCCGAACTCCTCTCTTACATGAGCCGCCTCTCCCCGCGAGGTATCTATGCCACCGGCAAGAGTTCGACCGCGGCCGGGCTCACGGCTTCAGCGGTTCGCGATGAATTCGGAGAAGGACGATGGACACTTGAAGCGGGTGCGTTAGTCCTCGCCGACCTCGGGCTCGCGTGCCTCCATCCAGACTCGGAGGTCTTGGTCGACGGGATCCCTCGGAAGATAGAGGGTCTCTTCAATTTTCAGGAGTCGAAGCCGGCGGTCGCTGGTGGCAAGCACGTCGATCTCGCGCCTTTGGCACGGCCGACGGTTTCATTCGATCTAGAGAGAGTGCGAGTGTCGAAAGACATCGCGGCCTTCGTCGTGCGAAGCTCCTACCGCGGGCCGATGCTCCACATCAAACTCGCTTCGGGCTTCGACCTCCGCCTCACGCCTGAGCACCAAGTCCTCGATGGGCAGTCGTTTATGTGGAAGGAGCTGAAAGACGTACTCCCGAGGGGGAGACTGGTCGCATGCCAGCGTTTGCCACCGGAATCGACGGCGGTATATTTCATGGATATCCTGCCGGACGACTGGATCGTGCAACCCACAAAGGCGGAAAAGGAACAACTCCGAGAGTGCCTCAGAACGCGCTTCTCCACTTTGGCCGCCGCGAATCGTGCCTACGGGCTGTCGCGAGATGTGCTCAACGGGCGTGGCGCGCTTCGCCTGGGCGCGTTGCGTGCCATCCTGCATGACCTGAGCCTCTACGACGAATGGAAAACGAAGACACTCGCCTACGGTCGGCGGAAGTCGACGGAGCGGTTCCGCGTTGCGACGATCACGCCGGAGCTTGCCTACATCCTCGGCTTCGTATGCGGGGACGGCCACGTACGGAGCGATAGCCGCCGCTCGAGCGTGAGCATTTTTCAATCGCGAGTCCACCTTGGACAGATTGGCCGGTTGTTGAAAGCCACGAAAACCATCACGCCCCGAAACTGGGGGATGCACTTCCGCGTCACCCGCTCCCAGATTCGGGGACGGTCGATCGAAAGTGCGACGTACCACATGCACAAGGGCTCCAACCTACTCGCGTTCCTCTACGACTGGCTCACGAAAGACAATCTCGCGAGGCTGCTGAACCTCGACAACAACGCGCTTCGAGGTTTCCTCGCGGGATTGTTCGATGCGGACGGCTGCGTTTCGGTGAAGCATTCCTTGGGCCCTAAGAAGGCCTACGAGAGCGTCGAGCTTCAATTCATGTTTTCTCCAAACGTGGCGGCGAACAAGCGACTCCTGTATGCGCTGCGCCGCTTCGACGTATATGCCCGAATCCGGAGAGGTCGTAACGTCCTGATCGTGCAGGTGACCGCGCGAACGGATGTCCAAACCCTGCTGGAAGAGCTGAGCGCACATTCCGAGAAGGCCAAGGTCGTTCCGGGAGTCGCCGTTGCGCAGCCCGCTGACCACGAGGAAGTGCCCGCAATCCCCGTCTCGGAAATCCTCGCGCGCGCGCGTCCTCGACCATGGCGGCTTCTCGACAAAGGGCATTGGAGCCAGCTGTATGAATGGGCACATGGCCGACGAAAGCCCTACAAGGCCAGCCTCACGGAGCTCTCGCAAGCTATGAGGCCCTGGCTGACGGACCAAGATTACGAGCGCTTGCGGGCCCTCACCACTCACGACTACGCCCTCGACAGAATCGTCGAGGTACGGGTCGAGGACTACGACGGATATGTGTACGACCTACGCGTTCCGGGTCCAGACAACTTCGTCTGCGATGGCATCGTCGTCCACAATTGCATCGATGAAATCGAGAAGATGAACCCGCAAGATCGGTCCGCGATCCACGAGGCGATGGAGCAACAACGAATCAGCGTCGCCAAAGCGGGAATCACCGCGGTCCTCCAGTCACGTTGCGCCGTGCTCGCGGCGGCGAATCCGAAATTCGGCCGGTTCGATGAACACAAGTACATCTCCGAGCAGATCGACCTCCCACCGGCCCTGCTTAGCCGCTTCGACATCATTTTCTCGATGATCGACCGGCCGCAGGCCGACCGAGATCGGGAACTCGCCGAACACATCCTGAAGGGGCACCGCGTGGGCGAGATTGCCCGTCGCCGGGAGGCAGGCTCCCCAACGGAGGAAACCGCGGATCTCGAGGCGCCGTACACACCTCATTTCGCTCCGGACTTCTTGCGGAAGTACGTAGCCTACGCGAAGCGCATCTATCCCGTGATGACCGACGACGCGATGGCGATCATCCAGAAGAAGTATCTCGACATCCGTAAGACCGGGGAGGCCGCTGGCTCGAGCGTACCGATTACGCCGCGGCAGCTCGAAGCCATCATCCGGCTATCGGAGGCCGGCGCCCGGCTCCGGCTGAGCGAAGCTGTGACCGGGGACGATGCGGACCGCGCGGTCCGGATCGTGGAATACTGGATGGGCAAAGTCGCCGGGGAGGAGGGCCGCTTCGACATCGACATCATTCAGACGGGGATCAGCCAATCCCAACGGGAGCAGATCATCTCGATTCGGGACATCATCAACGAACTCGCGGGCCCCGAAGGCGTGGCGGATTACGAAGACATCGTCCGCCTCGCGCAGGACCGCGGGATCCCGCCGGCCAAGGTGGATGCCTGGCTTAAACGCTGGGCGCAGGAAGGCGAGATTTATAGCCCGGCGAAAAACAAGTATAAGCTCGTCGAGAGGTTGTAGCCGCGGCCCGCCGATGCCGATCCGGATGAAAGTGTACCGCCAGGGGAAAGAGACCCTCGTCGCCGCGGCCGACGAGGACCTCCTCGGGAAGACGTTCCGCGAGGGGAAGCTCAAGATCGAGATCGGCGCGTTCTACCAGGGGGATCTCGTCTCGGAGGAGATGTTCGTCTCGCATCTGCAGTTGATGACGATCGGGAACTTCGTCGGGAAGGAGACGATCGACGCCGCCATCCGGGCGGGGTTCGTGTCCGAGGACGGCCTCCTCTGGATCGACGGCGTACCGCACGCGCAGTTCGTCCTGATGATGTAGGGATCTCAGGACCGCGACGATCGGCGGCTAGGGCGAACGGGCCGGTTCGCCCTGCGCCAGCGGCGCCAGACCCGTTTCGCGTGCTTCTTCAGCATCAACGCGTACTGGCCCATGAGCGTGTGGCTTCCGATGCCGAGGAGGATCCCAATGCCCGTGAGCGTCGCGGTGTACTGCCGTAGTTCGAGGTCCAGCCCCCCAGGGGTCAGGATCGCCCGGGAGATGCGGCTCACGAGCCCGATGAGACTCACCCCGAGGCCCAACCCAACGAGGAACCGCCCCCGGCCCACGCGGCCCCAGGAGAAGTGGATCCCGCCCAGGAGGACGAAAATCCCGCCGAAATACGTGGTGAAGGCGAGGATCGTCAGGATGAGCGTGAACACGAAGACCGGAGGGTTTCCCGCGACCGGTTGGAGGTACTGCTCGTACGTCGCCCGAAGGGCCTGGCCCACGAGCTCCCCCGCGAGGAGGCACGCGGACGAGACCATGGAGAGGAGGACGGCGTCTCGGTGACGGACCTTTCGCAGGTGCCACCAAGACCGTCCCTTCGGCATGGCCCGTCGCGCACACCGGGCCGCCTACTTATGGCCTTCCACCCGGCTATCGCCTTCCGCCCGCGGACACGCCAGCGCTTAAGTAGCGCCGCGGCGTTCGAATCGGATCGGATGTTCTGCGTCGAATGCGGGGCCGACGGCCCGACGTACGAGGGGCTCTGCGCCCGGTGCTTCGGCAAGAAACATCGGGTCGTCGAGCCTCCGGCCTTTCTCGACGCGGTCCGCTGCCAGTCGTGCGGCGCACTCCGGTTCAAGGGAGGCTGGTCGAAGACGGATCTGGACCTGGCAATCCCCCAGCTTCTCCGGGAGACGGTCCCGCGTCGGCCACCGTATGAGCGGGTGAACTTCACGCACGGCGCACGGGAGGAGGACCCGAACAACTTCCTCCTCACCGTGAAGGCCGTCGGCCGGCATGCGGACCTCGAGATCGTCCAGGACTTCCACGCGCGGCTACGAATCAGGCCCGGGATCTGCGAGACGTGCCAGAAGCAACGGGGCCGGTACTACGAAGGCATCTTGCAGGTGCGCGGCGACGGGCGGGGGCTCACGCCGAAAGAGCTCCGGGAGGTCCGGACATTCGTCGCGGCCCGCGTGGATCGCGCGGACGACCCAACGTCGTTCGTCTCCCGGATCGAGGAGGAACACGGCGGCCTGGACTTCTACGTGAGCACGAACGCGCTCGGGAGGAACCTCGCCCGCGAGATCTCGGAGACCTTTGGAGGGAGCGTCTCGTCCTCTCCGAAGCTCTTCGGGCAACGCGGAGGCAAGGAGCTGTATCGGGTGACGTCTCTCGTCCGCCTGTCCGCCCTCGCCATCGGAGACGTCGTGCGGCTCAAGGACTCCATCGCGGAGGTGACCGCGGTCGGACCCTTCGTCGTCCTCCGGGACCTGGTCTCGGGCGAGGAGCGGCGGTTCAAGCCACGGGACGTCCGAGGCGCGAGGCGCCTCGATGCGGAACGATTCGAGAGCCGGATCGGGCGCCTTCCATCCGGGGAGAGGACCGCGGTCCACCCGGAGAGCGGCGAGGAACGGCCCCTCGGTTCGAAGGGGCCTGCCCCGGACCGTGCGGTCGTCGTCTGGACCCGCGACGAGGCGTTCCTGTCGGCCCTCCCGCCGGACCCCTCGAAGGGTTAAAGGCCGCCGGGCATTTGACCTGGACAATGAAGGTGCCCCTCGGTTGCAAGGCCCTCGACGACCTCCTGAGCGGCGGCGTCGAGGACGGCTGCATCACCCTCCTCCACGGGGAGGCGGGGAGCGGGAAGACGAACGTCTGCCTGCAGCTCTCGCGGAACGTCGTGAGGTCGGGTCGCAAGGTGATCTTCATCGACACGGAGGGCGTGTCGCTCGATCGCCTCCGCCAGATCTGCGGGGACGAGTTCGAGATCGTCGCGAAGAACGTCCTCTTCTCCGAGCCGTACAGCTTCGAGGAGCAGGAGAGCCTCATCGAGAAGGCCGTCAAGCTGGCGGAAGGAAACCCGGAGGTCGGGCTCATCGTGATCGACAGCATCACGATGCACTATCGGCTCACGATGCGGGACGAGGCGCGTCGGGACGAACGCTACTCCCTGACGAGGCAGATCGCGAAGCTCCTCAAGGTCTCCCGGCAGCGCGGCATCCCCGTCGTGGTCACGTCCCAGGTGTACACGGACATCGACACCGGGATGTTCATGCCCCTCGGGGGCCACATGCTGAGCCACAACGCGAAGACGATCGTGCGCCTCGAGCGGACGGGGCCGGGGCTTCGGACCGCCGTCCTTGAGAAGCACCGGCACAAGGCGGAGGGCACCCGGGCTGCGTTCCGAATCACGGAACGGGGCCTCGAGGACTAGCGGACCCGCGTGCGCTGGCCTTCGAGGAGCGCGTCGAGGAGTCGACGCGCGTCCCGATCCCTCGTCGAGATCCGATCGAGCGCGGCCCGTGCCGCTCGGAGGTTCTCGTCGATCCGCGCCTCCATCACGGGCAGGACATGGACCCGCAGGAGGTCCCGCACGACCGCGACGTCTCTCTTCGTCGTCCTCGGGCCGCGGCCGTACGACCGCAGGAAGGCCGCCCGGTCCCGAGGTCCCAGGCGCTCCAACGCGAGGACGTACAGGCGGGTCCTCTTCCCCTGTCGGAGGTCCCCCTCCGAGGATCCGCCGATCTCGGACCTCACGACGCCCGCGCCGAGGAGGTCGTCCCGATCCTGGAACGCGACCGCGAAGCGCCGCGCGAACTCCTCGAGGGCGCTCCGCGCTTCCGTCGAGGCCCGGGCTGCGATGGCCCCCGTGGCCGCCGCGCCGGCGTACAGCCGGGCGGTCTTTGCCTCGCTCATCCGCACGTAGTCGGCCTCCGGGAGGCGGACCACGCGCTCGAAATCGATGTCGAGACCCTGTCCATCGCTCAGCACCATGTCGACCTGGGTGAGTTCCGAGAGGAGCTCCACCCGGACGGCGGGAGGGAGACCCGCCGCTCCCTCGATCGCCCGCTCCGCGAGGGACCGGATCCGAAGCGCGTCCAAGATGGCCTGGGAGGCGCCGTATCGCGTCTTGCGCGTCCGGAAGACGACCGCCGCGCGGTTCGCATCCCGGCCGCGGTAGAGCGCCGCGTTCGAGGCCCATGCGCTGAGGTGCCTCCGGCGGCGCACGTCCTCATCCATGATGTCGTCCAGGAACAGGGTGTACAGGTGGTACCACTCGACCCACGCGGCCGCCCGCTCGAGATCCCGGGAAGGCGTCTCGCCCGACAGGAGTTCGAAGCCGGCGAGGGCGAGGGCGTATCGATACCTCTTGCCCGCCGTGAAGAGGCGCGCGTTCTGCCGCATCGTCCGAGACGACGGATAGCGGCCGGGGGGATGCTCGCGGGCGTACTCGTCCCAGAGGGATCCGATGTGCGCGTTCGACGTCGCCCGGTACGGGGCGAGGAGCGTCTCGAGCTCCCCCTCGGATGAAGGGTCGGCCGTGGGCATGGGCTCACGTCCCGGACGCCTCGATCCAGCTCGCGGTCGGCGGGCTCACGATCACGGGACGGTCCTGGAGGTCCGCGATCGACACGGACCCCGTGAGGAACATCGCCGCCTTGAGTTCCTCGATCACCGCACGAAGCTCCGCGATGACGGCGTCCGCGGAGACCTTCGCCGCCTCGAGCATCGGCTTCGCCATCCCCGCAGCGGTCGCGCCGAGGGCGATCCCTTTCGCGGCATCGAGGCCGCTCCGCACGCCGCCCGTCGCCACGAGCGGCAGGCCGACGTCCGCAAGGAGGACGGACGCAGGCGTCGGGATCCCCCAGTTCCAGAACGTGGCTCCGAGGCGCTCCTTCAACGTGGACGCCTCCTTCCGCGCGCGATAGTGCTCGACGGCGGAGAAGGACGTGCCACCGAGGCCGCCGACGTCGATCGCCTTCACGCCCGCGTCCTTCAGCGCGGACGCCGTCTCCCGCGAGATCCCGGCGCCGGTCTCCTTCGCCATCACGGGGATATTCGCTGCAAGCGCCCGGATCGCCGCGAGGCAGCCCTTCGCCCGGCGGTCTCCCTCCGGCTGGACGACCTCCTGGAGGAAGTTCAGATGGATGATGAGCGCGTCCGCGTCGACCATGTCGACCGCCTTGCGCGCGTCCGCGAGGCCGTACGCGCGCTTGCCCTCCTGCGGCACGAGCTGCGGCGCGCCGAGGTTCGCGAAAACGAGAGGCACGTCGAAGTCCTTGACGACCGCATACGTCGACGCGAGCTCCGGCTTCTCGAGGGCGGCGCGCTGCGACCCGACCCCCATCGCGACGCCGACCTGCGCGGCCGCCTTCGCGAGGTTCGCGTTGATCCCCTTCCCCATGCCGAAGCCGCCCGTCATCGAGGAGATGACGAGGGGCGCATCGAGCCTTCGGCCGAAGAGCTTCACGGACGTGTCGATGTCGTCCAGGTCGATCTCGGGGAGGGCCCTGTGGACGAGCCGGACGTCGTTCCAATAGTTGTACTCCGCGGAGACGTCCTCCTGGAGGATGATGTTCACGTGCTCCGCCTTCCGCTGTTCCGTCCTCGACGGCTCTGCCATTTCAGGATCCTCGCGCGACCCGCGTGCCGACGACCTTCCGTCCGCGCAAGGCATCCCGGACGCGGTTCTTTACGTTACCGTTGACGATCCAACATTCGCCCGCATGGGCCGCGACCTCGAACATGCGTCGCACCTTGCCTTCGATGCTCCCCGTGACGTCCGTGCGACGCGCCGCGGAGAACCGGATGCGCGGGAGGTCCTCCGGGCCGACGACCTCAAGGAGGCGCGCGTTCCGGTCCCGCTTCGGATCCGCGGTGAAGAGGCCGTCGACGTCGGCCCCGAAGATCGCCCGCGAGGGCGCGAAGGCCCGGGCGAGCTCGAGCATCAGGAGGTCCCCGGAACACACGGAGACGCCTCGCCGGTTGTCCCGCACGACATCGCCGAAGGTCACGGGCGTGAAACCGCCCGCGGAGAACAGGAGGAACGGCGTGAGGTCGATCGTGGCGACGCGGCCATCGTCGAGGGTCAGGATGCTCGAGGGAGGCACGGCCACGGCCGCAAGGCCGGCGTCGATCAGCGCATTCACGACGAGGCCGTCGAGCGTCTTCACGTCCTGCTGGACGCGGGCCGCCCCGAGCTTCCGCGCGGCGGTCGGCGCGCCCTCGTGGAGGCGATGCTTGCGCGCGAGGATGTGTCCAAACGAACCGGCCCCGTGGACGACGACCAGGGGTTCCTTCACGGCGGCCAGCTCCGCAGCGAGACGATGGATCGAGGCCGGCCGGGGCGTGCGGAGGCGCGTCTTGTCCGTGAGGACGCTGCCCCCGAGCTTCACGAGGAGCATCGGCGAGGCTCGTCAGAAATGGCTTCCCACTTAATGTTTTCCTGAATCTCGAGGGGAACCATTATCCTCCCCAGGCGCTCAAGCGGCAAAGGAAGTCTCTCGATGACCGTTGGTCAGCGAGTCCTCATGGCGGCTGGATTCGCTGGCATCGTCCTTGCAGCGATCGGGACCGCCATGGCGTTCGCCTTCCTGTTCCCGGAGGTCACGTGTATCTACGAAGGAAGCGATGGTGTCTGCATCATCAGGGAGAATCCCCTCGCCCTGCCAACCCTCATCGGCGGAGTTGTCTTGGCCATCGTGGCCTTTGCGGCGCTGCGAACCCAGAGGCGACGCGCGACCCCCTCGCCGAAGGGTTAAATACGGCCCGGACCTTCGAGCGGGTCCTGACGCCATGACGCGCAAGCCCGCCAGCATGTATCGGGAGATCCGGGGCCAAGCGTACACCCGCAAGGAGTACATGGGCGGCGTCCCCGGAATCCGGATCAGCCAGTTCGACATCGGAGACCCGCGGACGAAGTTCCCCGTGAAGATTCACCTGGTCGCGGAGGAGCAGTGCCAGATCCGGCACATCGCCCTCGAGGCCGCCCGTATCAGCGCGAACCGGTACATCGCGAAGAAAGCAGGGAACGCCTACCACCTGAAGCTCCGGCTGTACCCGCACAACGTGCTACGGGAGAACAAGATCGCCACGGGGGCGGGCGCGGACCGCATCTCTGAGGGGATGCGCGCGGCGTTCGGCGCCCCGACGGGAACCGCGGCGCGCGTCCATCCCGGCACGAGGATCTTCACGATCTCGACGACGGAGGATCACGTGGAAGACGCGAAGGAGGCCCTCCGGAAGGGCGGCGTGAAGCTCCCGACGCCGTGGCGGCTCGTGATCGAGCGAGGAACGCCGACGAAAGGATAGGCACAGGTTTTTCAGGGCCCCCGAGGGTTGCGTCCGGTTCATGCGTGAAACTGAACGCTTGGTGGAAGTCATCCGCGGCCGCAACGCGAGGACGGTCGGTCTTCAGTTTCCCGTTGGCCTGCGAACGAAGGCGGTCGAACTCGCACAGGAAATCGAATCGAAAGCCGGGGTCACCTGCCTCGTCTCTGCGGATCCGTCGTTCGGTGCATGCGATGTCGCCGAGATGCCCGTGGACCTCACCGTCCACCTGGGCCACGCACCGATGCCCCATCTCCGCTACAAAAACGTCTTCTTCTACGATCTCCCCGGACCGCCGCTGATGTCGCTCGATTTCATCGATGCCGCCGAGCCACTTCTGCCCAAGCGCGTGGGCCTTCTGACGACGACCCAGTATCGCCACTGGCTCCCGAGGATTCGCGACTACCTCGAGGGGAGAGGCCATGAAGTCCTCATCGGCGAGCCCGATCGGCGCGTCGCCTACGCGGGGCAACTCCTTGGCTGCGACTACCACACCGCCACGGTCATCGAGAAGGACGTGGACGGGTACCTGTACATCGGCACCGGGGATTTCCATCCCCTCGGCGTGGCGATCCTCGTCGACAAGCCGGTGATCATCGCGGACCCGGAGCGCGGCACGGCGCGGGACCTCGCGGAGGTGAAGGACCGAATCCTGAGGCAGCGGCACGCGGCGATCGCGCGGTCGAAGGACGCGAAGGTGTTCGGAATCATCGTCTCCCGGAAGATCGGCCAGGTCCGGATGGACCTCGCGAATGACCTGAAGGCGCTCGCGGAGAAGCACGGCCGACAGGCGAACCTCTTCCTGATGGACCTCGTGTCGCCGGAGCTGCTCGAGGGATACCGCGTCGACGCGTGGGTGAACACGGCATGTCCACGGATCGCGATCGAGGACGTCCTGCTGTATCGGCAGCCCATGCTGACGCCGCAGGAGTTCGAGGTCGTCCTCGGCGAACGCGATTGGAAGGACTACGCCTTCGACGAGATCCGCGCGTACTGAAGGGGCTCTTCAGGCGACCGCGAGGTCGGCGAGGGTCGACCGTCGCATCTGCTCGAGTTCCTGGGCCGCGCGGGCGTAGTACGCCTCGCAGCGCCGACGGGCCTCGTCGTGGGACCGCGAGGCGCCCGCAGGCCCCACGTACTCCTTGACTTGGATCCGGCGACCGCCGCGAGTCTCGTAGTGCCAGAAGTAGAGGTACGCGCGACCACGGACCGTGTGGGCATAGACCCCGCAACCCACTTGCATGCGTCCTGCATCGCGCTATAGTTATTTAACTATAACTCGGAGGTCGCCGAACGCGTCGAGGTCCTCCTCGCAAACCCTTTACCGCGGCCCGTGTTCCCTCGATCGTGGCCCCCATGGCCGTTGTCCTCCTGTCCGGAGGCATGGACTCCGCCACGGCGCTCGCGATGACGAAGGCGGACGGCTTCGACGTGATCGCGCTCACGTTCGACTACGGCCAGAGGCACCGCAAGGAAATCGACGCGGCGAGGGCCCTGGCGAAGCACTATCGGATCCGGGACCATCGGATCGCGACGGTCGACCTGGGCGCCATCGGGGGCTCCGCCCTCACGGACAAGACCCTGCGAATCCCTTCCCAAAGGAGCCTTGAGGAGATCGGCCGGGGGATCCCGCCGACGTACGTGCCCGCGAGGAATACGATCCTCCTGAGCTATGCGCTCGGGCTCGCGGAGGCGACGGGTGCCAACGCGATCGTGATCGCGGCCAACGTCCTCGACTCCTCCGGATACCCCGACTGCCGACCGGAATACTACCGGGCGTTCCAGGAGGTCGCCCGCCTCGGCACGAAGCGTGGCGTTGAGGGAGACGTAATCGAGATCCGCACGCCCGTCATCTCGATGTCGAAGGCGGACATCGTCCGCAAGGGCGCGGAACTCGGTGTGCCGTGGGAGCTCACGTGGTCCTGCTACCTCGGCGGCGCGAGGGCCTGCGGGACGTGCGACTCGTGCCAGCTCCGCCGGAAGGGTTTCCGGGAGGCGGGAGTCGCGGATCCCCTCCCGTACGCCCCGCCCGCACGGCGCGCTGCGAGGCCTTAATACGCGACGCGGTCATCGGACGCCCATGGAGACCGAGGCGGCCCTCGTCCCGAGAAGGGGCGAGGATTTCCTCCTGAGCGAGCTCTATGTTTCCGTCCAGGGGGAGAGCTCCCTCGCCGGCCTCCCAACGGTCTTCGTCCGCCTGTATACGTGCAACCTGCGGTGTCGCTGGTGCGACTCGATGCACGCCGTCGAGGGGGGCGACTTCACCCGCGTCCCCGTCGACGAGGTCGTCCGACGGATCCTCGGACTCGCGGGTCCTCCGGACGCGCCCCGGGCCGGCATCCGGAACGTCTGCTGGACGGGTGGCGAGCCCCTCCTCCAAGCGGAGTCGATCGCCTTCGCGATCCGGCGCCTCCCGGATACGTACGTGCATTCCCTCGAGACGGATGGGGAGATCGACCTGCGCCCCTTCGACGCGACGCTTCCGGAGGACCGGACAAGCGGCCGTGTGCGATACGTGATGGACGTGAAGTGTCCGGGCTCCGGGATGAAAGCCTCGAAGGCGTTCGCGAACCTCGGATCCCTGCGACCTCACGACGAAGTGAAGTTCGTCCTCCTGGATCGGGCGGACTACGAGTTCGCGAAGGGCGTGATCGCGCGGCACCCTACCGGAGCGGGGACGATCCTCTTCTCCCCCGCGACGCCCGCACACAAGATCGGGAAGGGGCTCGATCCCGCCGATCTGGCGGGGTGGATCCTCGCGGACAAGCTCCCGGTACGACTCCAGCTCCAGGTCCACAAGATCGTCTGGCCCGGGCGAGAGCGCGGGATCTAGTCGATCCGGCCGGCGAGGAGCGCCCCCGTCGAGATGAGCGCCCAAGCGCGCGGTCGGATGGTGGTCCCGGTGCGTCGATCCGTGAGGGTGGTGACCGCAAAGAAGTTTCATCTACCGAGGGTCCTTGGCCTCCACGTGCGATACGAGGAAATCGAGCACACGGCCGACGTCGGGATTCGCGCGTACGGGTCCACCCTCGACGAGCTCTTCGCGAACGCATCGGAGGGCATGTTCAGCCTCATCGCGAATCTCGAGGACGTCCGGCCCGTCGGCGAGGTCGAGATCCGCCTCCAAGCGGACGACATCCCGATCCTCCTCCTGCGCTGGCTGTCCGAACTCCTGTACCTCCACGAGACCCAGCGGTTCCTGTTCTCGTCCTTCGAGGTGAGGGTGAGGGACACGAGCCTCGAGGCGCGTGCGCGCGGCGAGGCGATCGACAAGACGCGGCACGAGCTGAGACTCGCGATCAAGGCCGTCACGCGCCATCGGCTGTCCGTCGATCCGGTGAAGGGCATGGCCGAGGTCATCTTTGACATCTGAGGGACAGAGTATGATCCAGGCGGTCACGTTCGACTGGTGGAACACGGTCGCGCTCACGACGACGGATCAGGACCGGCGGCTCCGTGAGCTTCGGATCGATCGTCTGCTGAAGGCGAGGCCGGGATTCCCTGGGAGGAGGGAGGATCTGCTGCGCGCGTATGACCTCCAGACCGCGTTCCTCCAGGAGAGCTGGGGCCGGAACGTGGAGCCTCGGCCGGAGGCGCAGATGGAGGCGTTCCTCCGGTTCGCGGGCGTCGACGGAGCGGAGGCGGCCCTGAAGACGGCCGTCTCGGAGGCGTTCGGCGGAGCCCTCCTCGAAATCCCGCCCGCCCTCTTCCCGCACATCGCGGACACCCTGGAGAGGCTCAGGGGAGAGAACCTCATGGTCGGCATGGTTTCGAATACCGGCCGCACCTGGGGACGCCACCTGAGGCAGATCCAAGACCGCCTCGGGATCGGGCGGTTCTTCGACGTGCGGGTCTTCAGTGACGAGGTCGGCGCGCGCAAGCCGAATCCGGACATCTTCCGAGCGGCCCTGGGGGAACTCGGCCTCCCGCCAGAGCGGGTCGTCCACGTGGGCGATGACGTCGATGCGGACGTGGCGGGCGCGAGAGGCGTCGGCATGCGGGCCGTGTGGTTCAACGCCCGCCGGACGGGGCATCGGCCCGGCTACGGTCAGGGGCCCGACGCAACGACGGCCCGGGCGGACGCGCAAATCCACGACCACGCAGAACTTGCCGCGATCCTGAAGGGGTGGCGGCGATGAAGGCGACCGCGATCGCCCACCCGATCCAGGGCCTCATCAAGTACCACGGACTCGCGGACCCGATCCTGCGCCTTCCGTTTCATGACTCGATCAGCGTGTGCACGGCGCCGCTCACGACCCGCACGACGCTCGAATTCGGCTCCGTCCCTCGGGACGCGGCGGAGATCGACGGCCGCGCGGTGACCGCGAGGGACATGGAGCGGATCCGGGCGGTCGTCGACGCCGTCCGGTCGAGGGCGGGCATTCGCGACGCGTTCCGGATGGCGTCCGTGAACGACTTCCCCTCGAACATCGGACTCGGCGCGAGCGCGTCCGGCTTCGCGGCCCTCGCGATGGCCGCCTCCCACGCCGCCGGTCTGAACGCGAGCCTCGAGGACGTATCGAGGTTCGCGCGGCGGGGCGCCGGGTCCGCGACGCGATCCGTGACCGGAGGATTCAGCAAGTGGAAGATGGGCCTGACGGACGACGACTCCTACGCGGTCCAAATCGCGGGCGAGGACCTCCCGATGGGGATCGTGGTCGCCCTCGTGCCCGCGTTCAAGCAGACGGAGGACGCGCACCGGGAGGTCCTCACGTCCCCGTTCTTCCACGCGCGCCTCGCAGAAATCCCTCGGCTCATCGCGGAGATGGAACTCGCGATCCGCAGACGCGACATCGGCGCGATCTGCGCCTTGGCGGAGCGGGACACCCTCATGCTCCACGGGATCACGATGACCGGCGCAGGGGAGATGGTCCTGTGGCAGCCGGACACCCTCCGGGTCATCTTGGCGGTGCGAAAGCTCCGCGACGCGGGCGTGCCGGCGTTCTTCTCGATCGACACCGGCGCGACGGTGTACGTGAACACGTTCCCCGACCGCGCGGACGAAGTGCGCCGCGCCATCGAGGAGCTGACGATCGAGGCCATCCCCTGCCGGGTCGGAGGCCCCGCGCGGCTGAGCGAGGACCATCTCTTCTGAGGGAAGCCTCAGAGGGCCACGCGGGTCCGCCCGACGGGGCCCGCGACGACCATCGAGCTCGCGCCCGCGTCGAAGTACTTCTGCGAGACGGACCGGACGCGCTCCTCCTTGAGCCCTTCCACGATGTCCGGGAAGCGCTCGAGGAAGTCCATGCCGAGGCCGTAGTACTCCATCCGATGCAGCTCCGTCGCGAGCTCGGCGTTCCGCTCGAGCGAGACCACGAGCGAGCCCATCTGGTTGTCCTTCCCGTCGCGGATCTCGGCGGACGTCAGGGGGTCCCGTCGAAGGCGATCCATCTCCGCGCGGATCGAGCGAATCGCCTGGGGGATGTTCGAGGGGTTCACGCCCGCGGCGATCGTCCACATCCCGCCCGCCGTGCGGGCCTCGAGGCCGCTGAAGACGTAGTAGGCCAGGCCCTGGTCGTCCCGGAGGTTCTTTCCGAGGCGGCCGTACAGGCCGATGCGGCCGAAGAGGAGGTTCGCCAGATGGAGCGCATAGTAGTCGTCGTGGCGCCGCGACACGGCGAGCGCGCCGATCGCGATGTCCGCCTGGGACTTGTGCGGCATGGGGATCCAGAGGGCCCGGGGCCGATGGGACGGCGGCTCGGGAACGGCGGCGTGCCCGCGGCCGTTCCCGCGCAGGCGCGAGAGGGGATTCGCGACCGCCTCATCGAGGAACGCGCGATCCATGTCGCCCGCCAAGGCGAGGATCAATCCCTCCGGCGCGACGTTCGCCTCGTGGAACGCGACGATGTCGGATCGGCGAATCCGCGTGATCTGGGGCTCGCTGCCCTTGGGATCCCGTCCGTAGGGATGATCCCTCGGGAACACGAGCCGCCCGAGTTCGCGGGACGCCCGGTGGCGCGTGTCGTCCGATTCGATCCGCAGATCGTTCCTGATCTCCCCCCGGACGCGCTCGACCTCCTTCGCCGGGAAGAGAGGCTCCGACAGGCATTCCACGAGGAGCCGGATCGTCTCCGCCGCCGTCTCCCGCGTGCACCGCCCCTGGAAGCCGAGGATCTCCTCTCCGTTGCGGAACTCGAGGGTCGACCCGATCCCCTCCAGACGATCGGAGAGCTTCGCTGCACTCCGGCGCCTCGTCCCGCTCAACAAGAGCCGCGTCATGAACTCCGCGACTCCGTGTGCATCGCCTTCTGCCGCCATCCCGGCGGGCACGCTTCCCCGGAAGGCGACGAACGGGTTGGAAGGGAACGCCTGGGAGACGAGGACCGCGCCACTGTCGAGGACCGTGCGGTCGGGGAGGGTCACGCGGCGACCTCCTCGTGATGGAAGCGCACGACGGACCGGTGCTCGTCGACGAGGTACCGACGCGCCGCCTCGCGAACCTGCTCCGGTCGGATCCGGAGCGCCTTTGCGAAGAGACCCCCCGTGAAGTCCCAGGAGGCGAGGCCCTCGCTCACGCTCAGGAGCATCCCTTGGTACGTGACGCCATCCTGCTCGTACCGAGACCAGGAGCGCACCTGCTGCTTCGCGCGGTCGAGTTCCCCTTTCCGCGGCGGGGTCTTCTTGAGGGCGGCGACCTCGCGGTCGAGGACGGCCTCGACCCGGTCGAGGGACGCGCCCCCCGCGAGGGTCGCGTTCGCGATGAGGAGGGACGGGTCGATCTTCGTCTCGTGTCGCACGCCGACATCCGTCGCGAGCTTCGTCTCCACGAGGGCGCGGTACAACCGGTTCGACCTCGGTTGCCAGTCCCCCGCGAGGTACGGCAGGAACCCGCGCCATCCGCCGAGGATCGTCGCGAGGACGAGGATCGCCGGCGCGTCCCCATCGGTCGCGGGCGGGATGTGCCAGCCCATCGAAAGGAGATCCGCCGCGCCGGGCCGAGACAGCTCCGCCCGACGCTCCCCGCGCTGCTCCGGCTCCACAAGCGTCATGGGATCGGGCGGCGCTTCCGGTTTCAGCGGCCCGAAGGCCTCCCGGATGCGTTGCATGGCGACCGCGGGGTCGAACCCGCCCACGAGGATGAGCGCGGCGTTGTTCGGCGCATAGTACCGGAGGTAGTGCGCATAGAGCGGATCGCGCGATAGCTTTGCAAGATCCTGCTTGTAGCCGATCGCGGTCCAGTGGTACGGGTGCACGTGGAACCCGAGGCCCCACAGTTCCTCCTCCACGAGGAACTCCGGCTGGTTCTCCGCCCCCTCTCTCTCGCTGATCACCACGGTCCGCTCGGCCTCGACCTCCTTCGGATCGAACGCCGCGTTCCGCATGCGTTCCGCCTCGATCATGAGGGCCGTGTCAAGGGCGCTCGCCGGGGTCGTCTCGAAGTAGATCGTGTAGTCCGTGTCCGTGAAGGCGTTGAACTTCCCGCCGAGGCGCGAGATGAGGCGGTCGATCTCCCCTTTCGCGAGTTTCCCGCCACCCTTGAAGAGCATGTGCTCGACCCAGTGGGTCGAGCCCGTCATCCCGGGCCGCTCGTTCCGCGAGCCGATCCGATACGTGACCCACGTCGAGAGGGCTCTCGCCTCGGGGATCGGACGGAGGATCACCTTGAGCCCGTTGTCGAGGGACTCGACATGGGTCGCCATACGGGCGGCGGGAACGGGGCCGATGAATAAAGAGTTGCGCGGGCGACGGGCCTCAGGCACCCGCGACGGTCGAGGACCGGAGGACGAACTCGCAAACGGAGTCACCGCGGCCCCGACACGCGACCT
>Ga0209002_10000759_pt1 | contig 26084 bp, 17 predicted proteins | sample Rifsed16ft2_FD_184010 | JGI IMG/M metagenome (GOLD analysis project Ga0209002, IMG submission 184010) | Soil microbial communities from Rifle, Colorado, USA - sediment 16ft 2 (version 2) | ecosystem: Environmental > Terrestrial > Deep subsurface > Rock core/Sediment | place: Rifle, Colorado... | reverse complement strand
CGGATCGCCTCGCCCCACGCCTGGCGGTCGGCCGGGTGCGCCACGTCCGCCTGCGCCAGCGCGGTCTCGTTCGCCGTGACCACCCGCTCGCGCCGGGCCCGCTGCCCGCCAATGGTGCGGCAGCGGTTGACCAGGATCTGGAACACCCAGGCGCCGAACCGCTCCGGCGCCGCGCAACGCTCGAGCGCTCGATACGCCCGGACCAAGGTCTCCTGGAGCGCGTCCTCGGCATCGGCCTGGTTGCCCAGGCGATGCAGGGCATACCGGCCCAGGCGGTCGCGGTAGCGGGCGACCAGGCCGGCGTAGGCCTCGACGTCCCCGGCGAGCACCCGCTGGACCAGGGCCCCATCGCTCTCGCCCTCCGTACCAGTATGACCCATGGCCCTCAAGCTAAGTCACTCGCTGACCGTTTGGTGATACCCCGGTGTGACGCGGGCGTCGGGCCGGGGGTCTCACCCGGTAGCAGGGTGCCCATTGCCGGAGGGGCACCGGATTCGTTTCTCGACCGGAAAGGCCATCTGATGGGGTTCCGACGGGCGCTCTTGGGCGTGCTGACACCGGCCGTGCTGACGGCGTGCGGAGACGGAACCATCCCGGAACAAGGGGTGGCCGGGCTTCCGATGGCGCGGGCGCTGTGGGAGGCACGAGGTCCGTCTTCCTACTCCTTCACGGTCTTGCGGTCGTGCGAATGCCTGCCGGGGTGGACGGGTCCGGTGAACGTCGTGGTGAGCGACGGCGTGGTGCGGTCCCGGGCCTACACGGTGACCGCGGAGCCGGTGCCCGCCGACCGCCAGGGCTTGTTCCCCGACGTCGCAGGACTCTTCCGCATGATAGAGGATGCGTCGCGTGCGGGAGCGGCGTGGATCGAGGTCATCTACGACCCCGGGCTGGGCTACCCGCGTCGCATGGTCATCGATGACGACGGTGTTTTTGGGAACGATGACGAGCTGATCTATACGACAAGCGCCTTTGACCCTCACTAGACCCAGAGCCTCCACCATGCGCGCAACCTTCATTCTGACGCTGTGTTCACTGTTCGCCGGACTCGTTGCCTGCGGGGGAGGGGCCGACCCTCTCACCGGACTGCCCCGCGAGCTGAGCGTGGCGGAGCAGCAGCTGATCGAGGCGGACAACGGCTTCGCCTTCTCGCTGTTCCGGGAGGTCAACCGGCAAGAAGAGGCGGGCCAAAACGTCTTCGTATCTCCCCTGAGCGTGGCCATGGCCCTGGGGATGACGTACAACGGCGCCGCGGGAACCACCCGAGCCGCCATGGCCGAGGCCCTGGCGCTCCAGGGCATGTCGATTGGGGACGTGAACCAGGCCTACCGCGACCTCATCGACTTGCTGCGCGGCCTGGACGGCGGCGTCGAGTTCACGTTGGCGAATTCCATCTGGCATCGGCCGGATCTCACGCCGCTGCAGACGTTTCAGGATGTCAATCGCAACTTCTTCGACGCGACGGTTCAGTCCCTCGACTTCTCGCTACCTGGCGCGTCGGCCACCATGAACCAGTGGGTGGACCGGAACACCAACGGCAAGATCAAGACGATCGTACCGGATCCCATTCCCGATCAGATCGTCATGTACCTCATCAACGCCATCTACTTCAAGGGCGATTGGACCTTCGAATTCGACAAAGGCCGCACCAAGGACCAGCCCTTCCAGCTCGCGGACGGTGGCAAGGTTATGGCCCGCATGATGTCTCGCGAGGAGAAGCACCAGGTGCGGATGTTCAGCGACGCCGACGTCACTGTGGTAGACCTGCCGTACAGCCGCCGAGCCTACGTGATGACGGTGGTGTTGCCGCGGGAGGCGACCGGCGCCGAGTCCCTTGCGACGCAGCTCACCCAGGAGCGATGGAACGGCTGGATCGCGGAGCTGGATTCCACGTCGATCCTGGTCTCCCTGCCCAAGTTCACGCTGGAGTACGCCCTGCGACTGAACGACGTGCTGAAGGCGCTGGGCATGGCGGAGGCCTTCAATCCGTGTCTAGCTGATTTCGGCAACATGTTTGCCGGCGCGAAGCCAGGCGACTTCTACATCGACGATGTCAGACATAAGACGTTTGTGGACGTGAACGAAGAGGGCACTGAGGCAGCTGGGGCCACCTCGGTGGGGATCGGGCTGACCAGCGCGCCGGCGCGTATCGAAGTGGACCGCCCCTTCATCTTCGCGATCCGCGAGCGACTCACCGGAAGCATCCTGTTCCTCGGCAGAATCATGAACCCCACAGTGAGCCAGCCACGGGATATCGTCTCAATCCCCGAGAGGTGCCCGTGAGCGACCCGGCGCCAACGCCAAGAGGGAGAGCTAGGGACATGACCAAACGCATCGTGGGACTCGTGGCCCTGCTGGCGGCCGCCAGCGGAACGGCCTCGGCGCAGCTCATCAGCATCAAGACGGTTCCCGTCGCGCAGGCAGACCAGTTCGCGATCTTCCCGTCGCGCAACGTCGGTATGGGCGGGGTGTCCATCGCCGTGGCGGATCCACTCCTCGACCCCTTCAGTAATCCGGCCAAAGGGTCCAGGATGGGGGCGCCCTACCTGTACGGATCGCCGGTCCTCTACAACGTCTCGAGCGACGCGGGCGGCGGACGCACGCTGCCGCTGGCGGTGGCGGCCCGGGCGGGCACCTGGTTCGGGGGGCTGGCGCTGGCGCTGCAGGAGGTCGACGCGGCCCGAATCAACAACCCGCCGGTCTTCGTTGCTACCAGCCGGGTGGATATCGTGCCGCAGCCGCAGCCGCAGACCACGCTGGATGGGGGTTCGTACGGCAACCAGTACGCCTTCGCTATGGTGGGCAAGACCTTCCCCGGGGCCGGGATCTCCATCGGCGGCAGTGCTTTCGTGGCCGGGCTTCATGGGATTGACGGGGTGGACATGCTGTACGCCGGCAGCCAGGGCGTGGACCAGGCCGGCTACGCGGTGGATGCGCGGGTTGGGCTCGTGAAGGAATGGGACGGAGACCGCTCGCTCGAGGGGCTGGTGCTGTATGACCGGCTGCGGATGACCCACGACGTGGCATTCCTCGACTGGCTCTGGGATCCGGACACCCAACAACTGCGCTCCCAGACCCGCATGGACCAGAACAAGGACTACGCCGACATCTGGGGGCTGCACCTCGAGTACGAGCGCCCGCTTTCGGTGGCCGGTTGGCGGATTGGCTGGCTCGCGACTGCCAATCGGATGTCGCACCCCAAGCTGCCAAACTACGAAATCCGGAGCGTTCAGGTCATCCGACGGGACCCGGGGACCAGCTACGCGTTCAACGCCGGGCTCGGGATCGCGAGGACCCACGGGCCGGCTACCTTCGGCGTTGACGTGATCTACGAGCCGATCTGGAGTCACACCTGGGCCGACGCCGAGGGTCCCGCGCCCACGGCGGGCGGTGACACGATTCCGACAGGCGGACGGACCATTGAGAACTGGTTCACCTTCTCCAACGCGCTGGTGAAGATGGGCGTGACCCGCGACCTGGGGCAGATAGCCAGCGCTCAGCTGGGCCTGGTGGTCCATTCCATTCAGTACCGGCTCAAGCAGAAAGACCATGTGCAGGTGTCCAGCCGCTCGCTGCGCGAGCACTGGGTGGAGTGGATGCCTACCTGGGGCTTCGGCTTCCGGTTCCCGGAGGTGGAGATCCGCTATCAGGGACGGGTGGTGAATGGGACGGGGCGGCCCGGCGTCGTGCCGGACTTCGGCGGCGGCGACATGGTCACCTTGGCGTCAGCGGATGCGGCCAGGAACATCCTCGTGGCACCCAACGGCCCGCTCACCCTGGGCGAGGTGACGGTGGTGACCCACCAGGTGTCGCTCTCGGTGCCCATCCGATGAGCCGCCTGGAGTGGGTCGCGTGCCTTGGTCTACTGGCCCTAGCGGGCTGCGATGAGGCCACGCCGCCTGGCCCGCCAACCGAGCCAGGCATTGACCAGCAGCTTCGGGCGCAGCTGACGCAATGGGGGGTCGTGCCCATCCTGCCGATGCCGGCCCAGAATCCGGCCTTGGTGGACCTGGGCCAGGCGCTTTTCTTCGACAAGCTCCTGAGCGGGAACCGCGACATCTCGTGCGCCACCTGCCACGACCCGCTAAGCCACGGGACCGATGGCCTCTCGCTGGCCGTCGGCACCGGCGGCACCGGCCTGGGCCCAACCCGTACGCTGGGTCCGGGGCGGCAGTTCGTGCCGCGCAACGCCCCGACGATGCTGAACCAGGGGCTCAGGCCGTTCTACCTCTTCTGGGACGGCCGCGTCTCCGGGTTCGGGGCCGGGCCGTTCAGCCATCCGCCGGAGGTCGTGATCCCGCCGGTGCCCAACATCCTGGCGGCCCAGGCGATGCTGCCGGTGTTGAATCGGCGGGAGATGCGGGGCGATTCCGGCGACCTGGACGTGTTCGGCAATCCCAATGAGCTGGCGCGGCTGAGGGATAGCCAGTACGCCGATGTCTGGCGGGCCATCATGACGCGATTGCTCGCGATCCCGGACTACGGCGTGAAGTTCGGGGCGGCGTTCCCGGGGACGCCGGCAGCCGCGCTGGGCTTCCAACATGCCTCGACGGCGATCGCGGCTTTTCTGATGGAGCGTTTCACCCGGTACAATTCGCCCTTCGACCGCTATCTCCATCGGGACGACGCGGCGCTCACGGCCGAGGCCAAGCAGGGGGCGTTGTTGTTCTTCGGGCGGCTTCCCTGCGCTCAGTGTCATAACGGCCCGCTGTTGGGGGCCGAACGGTTCGCCAACGTGGGGGTGCCGCAGCTGGGCCCTGGCGTGGGCAAGGGGGCGCCCTTGGATTTAGGAAGGGCCGAGGTGATCGCTCAGGAGATCCCGAGCCCGGGCCCCAACTTCTACCGGTTTGCCTTCCGGCCGCCGCCGCTCCGCAACGTGGAGCTTACGGCGCCCTACATGCACGACGGCGCCTATCCCACGCTGGAGGCGGTGGTGCGGCACTACAACGACGTGCCCACGGCGTTACGGACCTACGACGTCACCCAGCTCGATCCGGCGCTCCGGGGCATGTATCACGGCGACCAAGCCACGATCACCGATGTGCTGGCGACCTTGGAGTGGCCGTTCCGGACCTCGCTCAACCTCACCGATGGCGAGCGGAGCGATCTGGTGGCGTTTCTCAAATCGCTCACCGATCCGGCGGCGCGGGACTTGAGCGGGTTGACGCCGGCCAGCGTGCCGAGTGGGCTGCCGGTGCGGGAATGAACGGCGGTGGGTGAAACTGCGTAAGGGGTAAGGGGTGAGGGGTACCCCTCACCCCTTACGCAGTCGCCGTTCCCGCCCCTCACTCCAGCCCCAGGAACCGGTTGGTGCCGTTCAGCACCGCCAGCGCGGTCGCCCGGGCCAGATCGCCGGTCGCGTCGCACACGCCCAGCAACGACCTGGCCTCGGTTCCACGCGTGGCCGCCAGCGATACGATCACGACGGTCTGCCCAAAGGCCTCGACCGGCTGGACCCCGCGGATCCGGACCTTCACTCCCTCCGCTTCGTAGGCCTCGGATAACGCGTCGGCCGCGGCGCGGGCCACCGCCCGAAGCTCGTCGGCCTGGCCGCTGCCGCCCTGCGCCGTCCCCGTGATAGGGCCCAGCCCCACGCGCTCGACCTGCACCAGGGCCTGGCACCGGTCGTCGGGAAGGGGGTCGATCTGGGCCCGGACGAACTTGATGACCCGGGACGTTCCGTCAGTCATGTACCACCTCGGTGAGCGCGACCGCCACCACAAACCTACACGTCGCCGGAGGATTCCGGCGAGCCTTGCCGAGGGCCGCCCTGGCACCTAGCATCGGGCGTGTCGTTACCTACCCCAGTGAGGTGGATTATGATGAAGATCTTCTTCTCGCGCCGTCTCGTACTCTTCGCGTTGGCGGTCGCTCCGGCGGCCCTGGTGGCCCAACAGCCGCCCCAGCGTCCGCCACGTCCCGTGGTGATGGACACCGCTCGCGCCCGCGAGCTCTACGTGAGCAACCGGCTGGAGGATCACCCGCCGGCGAACTTCGAGCAGCAAATCGCCGGCCGGAAGCGGGCGGACAGCATCTACGCCGCGCGCAGCAAGGGCGTCATGGATTTCGCCATCGTTGCCTACAAGAGCAGCGTGGACGGGATGGAGATCCCCGCGTATCTGTTCCAGCCGATCAACCAGCGCGGACCGCGCGGGCACGCGGCCATGGTCTGGGTGCACGGCGGCGTCCATGGGAATTGGGGCACCAGCATGTACCCCTTCATCAAGGAAGCCGTCGAACGCGGCTACGTCATTATCACTCCGCAGTACCGCGGCAGCACCGGCTACGGCGCGGCGCACTACAACGCCATTGACTACGGCGGCAAGGAGCTGGACGACGTCGCCTCGGCGGTGGACTACCTCAAGACGCTGCCGCACGTGGATCCCGACCGGTTGGGGATCATGGGCTGGAGCCACGGCGGCTTCATCACGGCGCATCTGCTGTTCCGCGACGTTCATCCCTTCAAGGGTGGAGCGGCGATCGTGCCGGTGACCAACCTGGTGTTCCGGCTCTCGTACAAGGGGCCCGGCTACCAGCGAAGCTTCTCGACCCACATCGGCGGCCTCCCGTTCGAGAAGCGCGAGGAGTACATCAAGCGCTCCCCGCTCTACCACGTGGAGAACCTGAAGGTCCCGATCCTGGTCCACGTGGCCACCAACGACGAGGACGTCAACTACGTCGAGGACGAGCAGCTGGTGTGGAAGCTGCGCGCGCTCAAGCCCGATCTGGCGGAGACCAAGGTCTACGTCGACCCCGCCCCGTGGGGGTCGTCGGTAGGACACGCGTTCAGCCGTCGGGTGGACCCGAACACCCTGGAGCGGGTGGACTCGCCCGCGCAAATTGACTCCTGGAACCGGACGTGGACGTTCTTCGATTGGATCCTGCGTCCCTACGAGGACCGCTCGAAGCAAGCGCAGTAGGGAGCTTGGCGCACGACGAGTATAATTGGCGCCGCCGACCCTCATCGGCGGCGCCCATTACTTTTCGCCCATGACGCCCTGGGTCACACGCCTCATCTTCGCCAACGCCGTGATGTTCCTGGTCACCAAGTCATTCCCGGTGGTCGAGTGGGCGTTGGTGCTGGTTCCCGGCTGGATGCTGATCCGGCCCTGGACCGTGGTGACCTACATGTTCCTGCACGCCGATCTGTGGCACCTCCTGTTCAACATGTTGGGCCTGTTCTTCTTTGGGCCTCGATTGGAAGCGCGCCTCGGCAGCCGGAGCTTCCTCGCGCTCTACTTCGTGAGCGGCATCACCGGCGCCCTGGCGTCCATTCTCACGCCCAGCGCGGCGATCCTGGGCGCCTCCGGAGCGGCATTCGGCGTGTTCCTGGGCTACGCGCGCTGCTGGCCGCGGGACCGCGTCTACATCTGGGGCGTGTTCCCGGTCGAGGCGCGGGTCCTGGTGATCGTGATGACGGTGCTGGCCCTCTACGGCGGGATGACGGGCGGTGGCGGCGTGGCACACCTCGCTCACCTCGGCGGCTTCGTGGGAGGCTTCCTCTATCTCAAGTGGAGCGAACGCCACAGCGCGGCGGCGCGGTTCCGCGCCCGGGCCCAGCCGGCCCTGCGCGGGCCGACACGGAGCGACGCGGAACGCTGGGCCAACATCCGCCCCGAGGAAATGCACCCGGTGAACCGCGAAGAGTACGACCGAGTGATCCGGAAGCTCCGGGAGGAGGGCGTGGCGCGCCTGACCCCCGCCGAGCGGGCGTTTCTGGACCGGTTCTCAGCGGCCTGATTGCTGGTGCCGTAAGCTATCGCCCAGCTCAGAAGTTGATCCGGCGCTGCCGCAGATTCCGGGCCGTCGCGATGACCTCGAAGTCTCGGTCGCAATGGAGCAGCTCGACGTCGTGCTCGATCGCAAGCTGGGCCATACAGCAGTCGATTGGGCTGCGCACCGCCTTGCCGTCGCGCCGAAGGTCGAAGTAGATGCGTGCGGCCGCCGCCCAGGTGGCTGGCGTGAATTCTAGGTAGTTCTGCGCTTCGAGATGCTCCGCCAAGAGCTGCCATTCTCGTTCGTCCCGGCTCCCCTGCAATAACTCCAGCTGGGTGAACCGGGTGAGGACCACGTCCTGGCCGCCGAGAGCGTCCTCCAGCACGGGCCGGTGGTTCGCGTCCCGCAGCACCTCCACCCACACGGAGGTATCAACCAGCGCCATGCCTCAAACCCCGGAGCGCCTTATGGTCGAAATCGCGACGAAAACGGATTTGGCCGGCAAGATCCGCCAGGTTTCTCTTCCTGAGGCGCCGAACCAGTTCTCCGAGGGCCAGGTGAACAACCTCACGCTTGGTCTTGGCCCCGGTAAGCTGCAACGCCTGGGTCAACAGCGTGTCATCAAGGTCGATGTTGGTTCGCATGGTGTATATCTGATGTGTATTATACATCGTAGCCGTACACCGTACAAGCTTCAGGTCGCCAGGGCCTAAAGCCCCCGCTCGCCGAATGGTGGCAGCAGGACCGGCGTTGGTGCAGCCCCTGGCTGCGCGCGATATTGCGCCTCATGCGAGCCATGCTGCTCGACCGGCCGCGCCGGCCGTTGCGGGAGGCGATGGTGCCGGACCCCGAGCCGGGGGCCGGACAGGTACTGCTCCGGGTGGCAGCCTGCGGCGTCTGTCGCACCGACCTCCACGTGGCCGACGGCGAGCTCACCGAGCCCAAGCTGCCGCTGGTGTTGGGCCACGAGATCGTGGGGCGAGTGGTCACCGCCGGAGCGGGTGCCGCACGGTTTCGCGCGGGAGACCGCGTGGGCGTACCCTGGCTCGGCTGGACCTGCGGGAGCTGCGGGTACTGTCGCAGCGGCCGCGAGAATCTCTGCGACCGCGCCCGCTTCACGGGGTACCGACTGGACGGGGGCTACGCGGAGCTCGCGGTGGCGGACGAGCGGTTCTGCTTCCCTATTCCACAAGGCTACGATGATGGGGAAGCCGCGCCGCTCTTGTGCGCGGGGCTGATCGGGTACCGGGCGCTGGTGGCGGCCGGAGACGCGGAGCGGCTGGGCATCTACGGGTTCGGCGCCGCGGCCCACATCGTCGCCCAGGTGGCGCGGCATCAGGGGCGTCGCGTCTTCGCCTTCACCCGAGCCAGTGACGAGGCGGCCCAGCGGTTCGCCAAGGAGCTGGGCGCCGAATGGGCCGGGCCGTCCGACCAACCGGCTCCGGAGCCGCTCGACGCCGCGCTGCTCTTCGCGCCGGTGGGCGCCCTGGTGCCGGCCGCGCTGCGCGCGGTGGTGAAGGGAGGCATCGTGGTGTGCGCCGGCATTCACATGAGCGAGATCCCGGCGTTCTCGTATGACCTGCTCTGGGGCGAGCGCGTGGTGCGCTCGGTGGCGAACCTCACCCGCAAAGACGGCGAGGACTTCCTGCGCCTGGCGCCGGCAGTGCCGGTGCGTACCTGGGTCGAGTCTCTTCCCCTGAGCGCCGCGAACCAGGCGCTGGATCGGTTGCGCCGGGGAGAGCTTCGAGGAGCCGCGGTGCTGGTTCCGTAAGTAGCCCGGATACGTGGGCGTCAGCTTCGACGGGGGGGCTCCCTGCGGTGCATTGATCGGGCGCTGGAAGAGCCACCGTTCCCAGACCCCCTGGCGTGTCGCTCCGCTCCGAGTGCAAGATGTATGCTGATGCGACCCACACCCCCAGATCCCATGACCCAACTCCACGTCGTCGACATCCTGGTCCTCGTCGCTTACTTCCTGGTGCTGCTCGGGATCGGCTATTGGGCGGCGCGGCGCGAGAAGATCGAAAGCGCCGACTACTTCCTGGCGAGCCGCGATGTGGGCTGGCTCGCGGTGGCCGGGAGCCTGTTCGCCTCGAACATTGGCAGCGAGCACCTGGTGGGGCTCGCCGGCACCGGGGCGGCGAGCGGGCTCGCGGTCGGCCACTTCGAGTGGTGGGCGTCCCTGATCCTGCTGCTCCTGGGATGGGTGTTCGCGCCGTTTTATCTGCGGAGCGGCGTGTACACCATGCCCGAGTTCCTCGAGCGGCGGTACAACGCCGCTGCGCGGTGGTATCTGACGAGCGTGTCCGTGATCGGCTACGTGCTCACCAAGATCAGCGTGACGCTGTTCGCCGGCGCCATCGTGGTGAAGGCCGTCACCGGCGTCGACATCTGGACCGGTGCCACGGTTCTGGTGATCGCCACCGGCCTGTACACCGTGGCGGGCGGCCTGCGCGCGGTGATCTACACGGAGCTCATGCAGACCTTCGTGCTCATTCTCGGGTCCGGGGCGCTGGTCCTCACCGGCCTGTCGGCCGTGGGCGGCTGGACGGGCCTCGAGGCGCGCGTACCCGCGGACTTCTTCTCGATATGGAAGCCCGCGAGTCACCCCCAGTTCCCCTGGACCGGGATCGTGTTCGGCGCCCCGATCCTGGGCGTCTGGTACTGGTGCACCGATCAATACATCGTGCAGCGGGTGCTCGCGGCGCGGAACCTGGCCGAAGCCCAGCGCGGCACGATCGCTGCCGGCTTTCTCAAGATCCTCCCGGTCTTCATCTTCGTCCTGCCGGGCGTGATCGCGACGGCGCTGTATGACGACATTGGCGGCGGCGCCGCCGACCAGGCGTACCCCGCACTCGTCACCCGGCTGCTGCCCATCGGCCTCAAGGGCCTGGTACTCGCCGGGATGCTCGCCGCGCTGATGAGTTCCCTTGCCTCGGTGTTCAACTCCTGTTCCACGCTGCTCACGTGGGACGTGTACCGGAAGCTCCGGCCCGGGGCGAGCGAGCGGCAGCTCGTGACCGTGGGCCGCCTGACGACCGGCGTGCTGGTGGTGCTCGGGCTCCTGTGGATCCCCTTCATGAAGTACATCTCGCCGCAGCTCTACATCTATCTCCAGAGCGTGCAGGCGTACATCGCGCCCCCGATCGCGGCCTGCTTCCTGTTGGGTCTGTTCCTGCCGCGGCTCAACGGAACCGGCGCGATGGCCTCACTCTGCACGGGGTTCGTGCTGGGCGCGCTGCGCCTGGTGCTGGAGCTCGCGCGGTCGGGGCTCGCTCCCGGGTCGGTGTGGGCGTGGATCGCAGAGGTCAATTTCTTGCACTTCGCCGTTCTCCTGTTCGTCGTATGCACCGTGATTCTCGTGGGCGTGAGCTTGGTGACGGCGCCTCCCGCGCCCGAACGGATCGCGACGCTTACCTACCGGGGGGCCGGTGGCGCCGCGGCGGCGCCGGCCCCGGGCACGCGGCGCACCAATGTGATGCTCTCCGTGCTGCTCGCGGGCGCGATCGGGGTGCTGTGGATCATATTCCGTTGAGCGCCGCCCGGTGATTCGCCTCATTGCCGACGACTGAAGGCTCCATCCAAACGAGCTACTTCACCGTCGCGGCTCGTGCGAGGGTCAGCGTGCTGGACAGAGTGATGTCCGCCGAGGAGCTTCCCACCAGCACGTCGTAGGTCCCGGCCTCCGCGCGCCACTGCTTTCCATTGGCGTCGTAATAGGCGAGCGATCGAACGTCGAGGGGTACCGTCACGCGCCGCGTCTCGCCCGGTGGTAGCGTGATCTTGGCGAACCCCTTGAGCTCCTTGGGCGGGCGCGGGACGCTGGCCCGTGGGTTCGCGAGGTAGACTTGCGGCACGGCCGCGCCCGGGCGCGCGCCGGCGTTGGTGACGTTGAACGAAACCTCCCAGCGCGCTCCGCCCCCAGCGGTGCCGGCGACGGGTGCCACCGCCAGGTCGGCGTAGCGAAACGTCGTGTACGAAAGCCCGTGCCCGAAGGCAAACAGCGGCTTGGTCCCGTTCCGCTCGAAGCCCCGGTAGCCCACGAACAGGCCTTCGCGGTACTCGATACGATTGGTGCCCGGCACCTCAAACCAGCTGGCGTACGCCGGATTATCCTCCAGCCGGCGCTCGAACGTCACCGGCAGGTGCCCCGAAGGATTCACGTCGCCGAAGAGGATCTCCGCGAGCGCCGTGCCGCCCTCTTGCCCGGGGTACCAGGCCTCGAGCACCGCGGGCACACGGTCCAGCCACGGCGTCATGTCGACGGCCCCGCCCGATGTCACCGCCACGATCGTGTTCCGGTTGGCGGCGGCGATCCGGCTTACCAGCTCGTTCTGCCCCGGTGGCAGGCCGAAGGTGCGATCCCAACCCTCGCCCTCCGTCTGCGGATCGAAGCCGACCGCCAGGACCACCACGTCCGCCCTCGCCGCCAGGGCGACGGCTGCCGAATCCACCCAGTTGCCCTGGCGCACGATGCCCATCCTCACGAACGGGCTTCCGAAGCCGCCGGCGGAATGGTATTCGAGGACCACCTTGTGCGGCCGCTGTTCCATGGGAACGCCGGTGGCTTCCACGATCGCCTGCATCCTGGACCATCGGTCGGCGATCAGCTTGTCATCTACGTACAGTCGATAGCCGGCCTCCGAGAATCCGCCCTGCTGTACCACGATGTCGAACGTGCCGGCGCTCTCCGGCGTGTAGTAGCCGGTCCAGCGCGTGCCGACCGGCCGGGGTGGCCCGCCGAACAACGAGAAGTCAATGGGCTCACCGGACGCCAGAAAGGAAATATCGAGCGGTGCGCCCAGCCTCAGTGTCCAGTCCACGCGGGTACTGGCAGGTGTTCCCGAAAGGTCGTGACCGTCAAAAACCTCCGCCGTGAGCCCTGGGCGCCCGCCGGTGGCGGCGGTGGAGAAGCGGGTGGTGGCCGCGACCGTGTTCAGGCTGGGGATGCCACGCGCGTGATGGACCACCGCTGCCGTCCCCAGATAATTGCTCAGCCCCTCCAGGAAGCTCACGGTATGGTAGGTTGGTATCGTAGCGCTGCCGCTGCCCAGCGGCACGGCGGGGAATGCGTTGGGGCCGATTACCGCCACGGTGCGGACCCGTTGGGGGTTGAGCGGCAGGAGGTTGCCGTCGTTCTTGAGAAGCACCATGGCTTCTCGCGCCCCCTCGAGGGCCGCCTGGCGCCCGGTTTGGCTGTGGCGGGGGATGGACGGATCCAGCTGTGGCCGGTCCATCCAGCCGAAGCGCACGATGTTCCGCAGCAAGCGGCGCACCTTGTCGTCAATGGTCGCCGGCGAGACCCGGCCCTGCTGGACGAGCGGGAGCAGGGAGTCGCGGTTGAAGTACTGCGGGCCGGGCATCTCGAGGTCCGTGCCACCGTTCGCCGCCCCGAGCGTAGAGTGCACGGCTCCCCAGTCGGACATGAGGACGCCGGGGAAGCCCCATTCCTGCTTCAGAACGTCTGCGAGGCGGCGGTTTGCCGACATGTGCTCACCGTTCGTCAGGTTGTACGAGGACATCACCGCGCCGACCCCGGCTTCTTTGACCGCCGCCTCAAAGATCGGCAGGTACATCTCGCGCAGCGTCCGCTCATCGATACGTGAATCGGTGGTATTGCGCGCGAACTCCGATTGGTTGCCGAGGTAGTGCTTGATGGTGGCGCTCACGCCCTGGCGCTGCACCCCCGTGACGAACCCGACCGCGATGCGCGAGCCGAGGAACGGATCCTCGCCGTAATACTCGAAGTTCCGGCCATTGAGCGGCGTGCGGTACAGGTTCGCGCCGGGACCCAGCAGGTAATGCTTGCCCCGGGCCCGGGCGTCGCGCCCGATCTCCGTGCCGACCCGCTCGGCCAGCGCCGGGTTCCAGGTCGCAGCCAGCGCAATGCCTGCCGCGTAGAGCGTCGACGGGCCGGTCGCGCGGACCCCAAAGGGACTGTCGGCCGTGCCGAGCTGCGGAATCCCGAGCCGCGCCAGGCCCGGGATATCGAAGATGTTCACCCCGCCCAGCAGCCCGAGCTTCTCCTCCAGCGTTAGCTGGGCGAGCAGTGATTCTACCCGCCGCTCCACGTCGCCACCTGCCGCCGCCGGCTGCTGCGCCGGCGCATGAGCCACCGGCGCGAGAACGAGCGCAAGGGTCAGAACCGGAATCCGCATGGTGCCCTCCTGCTGACCAACCCCGAATGATCGTCTCAACCCGACAGGCTGAAACATGGGCTCGCGCGGGGGGGTCATCCAGACCCACCTCCGCCGTCACGGCCAGGGCGAGTCCTGCCCCGCCGAGCGATACCTTCGGGAATACCACACGCCACTGGTGACCAGGCGCTGAGCCGCCCCGATCGCCGTACCGCTCGCTCACCGATCTCTCCCATTCATGCCCCGCCTGGCTCAAACGTCGGCACCCGCGGTATATTGTCATGTGAAACCGTGCCCTGCTTCCGACCTCCCACCTCCGGGGGTCCCATGTCCTGGTTCCCATCGCGCGCCCTGGTTCCCGTCGGCTTCATCGTTGGACTCGCTGCGGGATGTGCCCGGTCAGATCGCGTGGCCCAGACGAGCCCGCAGCCGGGCCCGACGCTGACGTCCGAGGACATCGATCGCGTGGCGCCGGGACAACCCGTTGAGCAACTGCTCATGGACCGGTTCCCCGGTGTCGACGTCCGGCGAACGTCCGGCGGCGGCGTCTCGATTCACATCCGAGGTCCCGCGTCCTTCTACTCCAGCACCCAGCCGCTCTTCGTGATCGACGGCATCCCGATGCAGCAGGGACCCGCCGGTCTGGCCGGGATCAACCCACACGACATCGCATCCATCACGGTGCTGAAGAACCCCACCGACACGGCGATCTATGGTCTGCGCGGCGCCAACGGCGTCATCGTCATCACGACGAAGCGCCCGGGTCAGTAGCCCGCCAGATCCGGCCGGGGCGGCGCACCGGGGGAACCCCCGGGACTGCGACACGCCACTGCTGAAGGGGCGCTGACCGACCTATAATGGGCGCTGTGGGTCGGTCGCTTGCCATTCGCCGCGCCATCATCGCCGTCCCTTTCGCCGCCGCCGTCGGTCTCGCGGTCCGACTGGACCGAGGTCCGGTGCGACCGCGCGCGGCTGCGGCGCGTCCCGGGTTCGCGCTGCGCGACCAGACGGCAGCCGCGGGCATCCATTTCGTGCACCGGCGGCCGATCTTCGATCCCAAGATCGCCAACGTGGAGCCCCACGTCGCCGCGCTCGGCGCGGCGGTTTCCGTGGCCGACTACGATGGCGATGGATGGCCCGACCTGTATTTCACCAACAGTCGGTTTGGTGAGCCCAACGCCCTGTACTACAACCGCGGCGACGGCACGTTCGAGGACGTCGCCGCGCGCGCCGGGCTGGCGGATCTCAACCGCCCGGCGGAGGGCGTTTCCATGGGCAGCGTCTGGGGCGACTTCGACAACGACGGTCGCGAGGACCTGCTGGTCTATCGCTACGGGTATCTGGCGCTGTTCCGGAATCTCGACGGCCGCCGCTTCGAGGACGTCACCGGTGCGGCGGGCCTGCGACGCTGGGTCAACAGCAATGGCGCGATCTGGCTCGACTACGATCGTGACGGCCTGCTCGACCTGTACGTGACGGCATACTTCCGCGACGAGGTCAACCTGTGGAACCTCACGACCACGCGGATCATGCACGACAGCTTCGAGTTCGCCACCAACGGTGGTAAGAACCTGGTGTTCCACAACCTGGGCGGTGGCAAGTTCGAGGACGTTACCGACCGGCTTGGGCTGGGCAGCACGCGCTGGACGCTGGCCGCCGCGTCCGCAGACTTCAACGACGACGGGTGGCCGGACATCTATCTGGCGAACGACTACGGCCCGGAGGAGCTGTACCTCAACGACCAGGGGCGCCGATTCATCCTCACGACCGCCGGCCTCGGGAGCGAATCCAAGAGCGGCATGTCGGTGTCGCTCGGCGACGCCTACAATCGGGGGCGCCTGGACGTGTTCGTGACCAATATCTCGGAACGTGGCTATCTGTTTCAGAACAACAACCTGCGCCTGAACCTCATGCCGGACGCGGGCCGATTCCGCAACGTCGCCGACGCCACGGTGGCCGACGCGGGGTGGGCCTGGGGAGCGCAATTCGGGGACCTCAATAACGACGGCTCCAGCGACCTCTTCGTCGCCAACGGCTTCATTTCCGCCGATCCCCGCCGCAGCTACTGGTATGCCATGTCCAAGATTGCGGGAGCCCATGGGCGCCTCTTCGAAGACGCCGCGACGTGGCCTCCGTTCGGCAACGCCAGCCTGTCCGGATATGAGCAGTCGCGGATGTTCCTGAACCGAGGCTTGAGCGGCTGGGTCGACGTGGCTGGCGCGGTAGGTGTGAGCGACGTCTACGATGGGCGTGCGGTCGCACTCGCCGATCTGTGGAATCGGGGAGCCCTGGACGTCATCGTCGCCAACCAGAATCAACCGGCGGTGCTCTATGGGACCTACCCCGAAACCAGCAACCAGTGGATCGCCTTCGCGCTGGTGGCGACGCGCAGTAACCGCAGCGCCATCGGCACGGAGGTGGTGCTCGAGGCGGGGGGAGTCACCCAGCGCCGCGTGGTTGACGGCGGCATGGGGTTCGCGAGCCAGAACGACCGCCGCCCCCATTTTGGCCTCGGTCGTGCCGAGTGGGTGGATCGGGTTGTGATCCGCTGGCCCTCCGGCGTGCGGCAGGTGCTCTACCACCTCGCGGTGAACCAGTTTCACACCGTCACGGAGCCGCGGCGGTGACCTCCGCGCGCCCGGCGTGCGTGCCGCAGCCCGCCTTGCCGCGCTGGTGGGAGCGAGGCACGACGCTCGACCCGCGGTATCTCATCGCGTTTCTCATCACCCTGGTCCTGGTGGCGGCGCAGCTCCGCTACCATCTGATCGGCGGGTATGACCGGCTCGCCACGGCACTGCTCGCCTGCGTGACGACCGAAGCGCTCCTCTCGCTATTCACTCGCGGCCGGATCGTCAATCTCCAAAGCGCCTACATCAGCGGGTTGAGCCTGACCCTGCTCCTCAAACCGCAGGGCGGCGTGCTCTGGCCCTTTGTGCTCGGCGGCTTCCTGGCCATCGGGTCCAAGTATGTCCTGCAATACCGCAACCATCACCTGTGGAACCCCAGCAATTTCGCGATCACCGCGCTGCTGTTGGCGGCGCCCGATCGCGTGTCCGTGTTGAGTCACCAATTCGGCAACGACGTGGTGACCAACCTCGTGATCTGGAGCTTTGGGCTGGTGATCGCCGCCCGGGTACGGGTCCTGCACATCACGCTGGTGTACGTTGCGAGCTTCCTGCTCCTGAGCAGCTTGCGGGGGGCCCTGATGGGCCAGCCGTTGCTGCCGGAGCTGGCTCCCCTCACCGGACCCATGTATCAGCTGTTCGTCTTCTTCATGATCACCGATCCGCGCACCGTGGTGACGGGGCGGCGGTGGCAGATGGGAGTGGCGGTCATGATCGCGGTGGTGGAGACGCTCATCCGGTTCGCGGCCGACCAGGCCTGGCCCTTGCCCACCGCGTTCGGCGCGGCGCCGCCGCTGGTCGCTCTGGCCCTGGTGGGCCCGGTGGCGAAGTGGATCGACATTCGTCGAGAGCCGCGCACGCTCGAGCCCCGAGGCGGGCGATCACTCGTCACCGCCACGCTCGCCCTCTTCATCCCGCTGCTCTGGTACACCGGATGCGGCCGTGAGGCCACGGATCTCCCGCTCTTCAGGCTACTGCCACAGGAGCAAACCGGTGTCTCGTTCGCGAATACTGTCACCACCAATGACTCGGTGAACGTTCAATCCGACTTCTTCGTCTACAACGGCGGGGGGGTGGCCATCGGGGATATCGACAACGACGGATGGCCGGACCTGTTCCTTGCCGGCAACATGGTTTCGAGCCGCCTGTACCTGAACCGCGGCAATATGCGGTTCGAAGACATCACGGAACGGGCGGGCGTTGCGATGAACCGATGGGTGAGCGGCGCCAGCATGGTGGATATCGACGACGACGGGTATCTGGATATCTACCTCTCCGTTTCCGGGCCCGCGTGGTCCAAGGGGTCAGAGCGGGCCAACCTGTTGTTTCTCAACGACGGGAATCGCCGCTTCACGGAAGCAGCGTCCCGCTACGGCATCGCCGACACCAGCTTCACCACCCACGCCGCTTTCCTGGATTACAACCGGGATGGCTACCTGGACCTCTTTCTGCTCAACAACTCGCCCCACGATTTCGCGCGTGGTGAGGCGGAAATCCACCCGACCGGCGCACCCAGCACCAGCGCCACCAGTTTCGACCAACTCTATCGCAACAACGGGAACGGAACGTTCACCAACGTATCGCGGGAGGCGGGGATCCTGAGACAGGTCGGGTACGGCCTCGGCGTGGCCGTCGCTGACGTGAACCGCGATGGGTGGCCCGACATCTATGTCTCGAACGACGACACGCCGAACGATGTCCTCTATGTCAACAACCGAGATGGAACGTTCACCGACAAAGCCGGCGCCTGGCTCAAGCATGCCAGCTTCGCGGGCATGGGGGTCGATATCGCCGATTTCACTAATGACGGCTGGCCCGACATCCTGCAGATGGACATGGTGCCGGCCGCTTTGGCCGAACGCAAACGCATGAGTGGGGCCATGACCTATGGCACCTTGGCGGAGTATCGCGAACGGGGATTTCGCGACGACTATCAGGTCAACACCTTGCAGTTGAGCAACGGAGCCACTCGGGACGGAGATATCGTCTTCAGTGAGATCGCCCGCCTGGCGGGCGTCGCCTATACGGAATGGAGCTGGGGTCCTCTCTTTGGCGATTACGACAATGATGGGTACAAGGACATCTTCATCGCCAATGGTTATCCCAAGGCGGCCAATGATTACGACTACCAGATGGAGATGTTCAGGGAGAAGCGCCGGGGTAGCGATCCGGAAGTCGCTCATCGCCGGGGGCTGGAGATCCTGGCGCGGCTGTGGGGCCGAGAGGTGCCGAACTACGTCTTTCGGAATGAGGGTGACCTGACATTCAGCGACCGAAGCCAAGCATGGGGGATGGATCAGCCGAGCTACTCGTACGGCGCCGCGCAGGCCGATCTCAATAACGATGGCAGGCTCGATTTGGTGGTCAACAACATCGACGCTCCTGCCTTCATCTATGAGAACGTCCAACCCCGACGCGACACGAGTCACTATCTCCAGATCAGGCTGCAGGGGACGGGTCCCAACACGCGGGGGATCGGATCGCAACTGATCCTCACGGCCGGGGGACAGAAGCAATACGTCTACCACAACCCCTATAGGGGCTATGCGTCCACCATGGACGACCGGGCGCATTTCGGGCTGGGTCATGCTGCGCGCGTAGACAGCCTGGAGGTCATCTGGCCCGATGGGCGCTACCAGTTGCTGACTGATCTGCCGGTCGATCAGCTTGTGACAGTGAGACAGGAGGATGCGAAAGAGAAGAATGGGTCCAGTCCGTCCGCTCGCACGCACAATCGTTCCTTCGAGCCCGTGGATGCTGGCACCAAGGTGAGGTATAAGGACCGGGAGCTGTCGCTCGTGGACCTCAGTGTACAACCGCTCTTGCCTCACATGCCTTCCAAGCAGGGCCCGCCCCTTGCGGTGGGAGACGTAACCGGCGACGGCCTGGATGACGTGTTCATTGGCGGGACGGTCGGCGTCCCGGGCAAGCTGTTCGTTCAGCGAAAGGACGGCGGCTTTGGTGAATCCACTCAAGATCAGCCATGGGTGGCCGACAAGGATTACGCAGATTGGGGAGCCCTGTTCTTCGATGCCAACCGGGACGGACGCCTGGATCTGTATGTGGCGAGCGGCGGGTATCACTTTTCGCCGGTTTCGCGGTGGCTGCAGGACCGCCTCTACTTCAACCAGGGGAACGGCGAGTTCGTGAGAGGGACCCAGGGGTTGCCGGAAATGCTCACCAGCACTGCCGCCGTGGCGGCTGCGGATTTTTCCGGCGATGGCAGATTGGATCTGTTCGTGGGTGGTCGCCTGGTGCCAAGAAACTACCCCTATCCGACCCGCAGCTACCTGTTACGTAACGACGGGGGCAAGTTCACCGACGTCACCGAGGCTGTTGCCCCGGAGTTGGTGCACCCCGGGGGCATGGTCACCGCCGCCGTCTGGATGGACTTTGACGGCGACGGGCGGTTGGATCTGGTTACCGCGGGCGAATGGATGCCGATCCAGTTCTATCGCAACGAAGGAAGGCGATTCCGCGATGTAACGGCGTCCAGGGGCCTGCCACCGAGCCGGGGTTGGTGGTACAGCCTGGCATCGGGAGATTTCAACCAGGACGGCCATCCTGATCTGGTGGCCGGGAATCTGGGGTTGAACTACAGCTACACCACCTCGAAGGAAAGCAAATTCGGCATCTACGCGGCAGACTTCACCGGGAGCCAGACCACGCACATTGTGCTCACCCAGGAGACGGCCGGCACGGAATACCCGTTCTTCGGCCTGGCGACCTTGGGCCAGCAGATATATCCCTTGCGTTTGAAATTTCCGACCTATGCGTCGTTTGCGGACGCTCCCATCCAGCGAGCCTTCACCCCCTCCGAGTTGCAGCAGGCGCTCCACTACCAGGCGGACACGTTTGCCAGTGCCTACCTGCAAAACCAGGGGGATGGAACGTTCACCTCGGCTCCGTTACCCAACGCGGCGCAGCTATCGCCGATCCGAGACATCATCGTCGACGACATCGACGGCGACGGCCATCTCGATCTCCTGGTGGCTGGCAATCTGTACGACACGGAACCGAACACTCCCCGAGCGGATGCGGGCAATGGCCTCTGGTTGAGAGGCGACGGCCTTGGCCACTTTACCCCGGTGCCCCCGGTGGAAAGTGGCTTCCTGGCTCCCCTGGACGTCACGGGGCTGGCCCTGATCCACACGCCCACGGGGAAGGCCGTTCTGATCGCCAATAACGGCGATTCCGTTCAGACGTTTACGATCAGACACCCGTAAGGAAGGTCGCTTGGCCCCCACGGAACGAATCCGAACCGTCATCGTCCCGGACTACGACGCCCTGGCGGGCCTGATCGCCGACCGGATCGTCGAGGTGATCCGGCGTACCACCGCGGCCAAGGGCCGCTGCGTGCTGGGTCTCGCCACCGGCAGCACGCCGCTGGGCGTGTATCGCGAGCTCATCGAGAGGCACCGGCGCGGGGAAGTGAGCTTCGCCCAGGTGGTGACGTTCAATCTCGACGAGTACTACCCCATGGCGCCGGACAGCCCGCACAGCTACCGGCGTTACATGTGGGAGACGTTGTTCGACCACGTGGACATCGACCCGGCCAATGTCCACATCCCCGACGGCGCCGTGGACCGCGCGGCGGCGAGCGATCACTGCGCGCGGTACGAGGCCGCCATCGCCGCCCAAGGGGGCATCGATTTTCAGATGTTGGGGGTGGGACGCAGTGGGCACATCGGGTTCAACGAGCCGGGCTCGGATAAGGAATCGCGGACCCGGCTGGTGACGCTGGACACGGTGACCCGCCGTGACGCGGCGGCCGATTTCTTCGGCGAGGCCCACGTGCCGCGAGAGGCGATCACGATGGGGGTGGCGACCATCCTCGAAGCGCGCGACATCGCGCTGATCGCCACCGGTGAGCACAAGGCGAGCATCGTGCGGCGGGCCGTCGAGGGTGAAGTATCTCACGACGTGGCCGCCACCTATCTCCAGGCGCATCCCAATGCGACGGTGTACCTCGACGCCGCGGCGGCCGCCGAGCTCACCCGGGTGAAGACGCCGTGGGTTCTGGGACCGGTGGAGTGGACCCCGGAGCTCACCGAGCGCGCCGTGGTGTGGCTGGTCCAGACCGTGGGGAAGGCCATCCTCAAGCTCACGGCACGGGATTATGTCGATAACCACCTGAGCTCGCTGCTGGCCCAGCACGAGAGCGCCGGGGCGCTGAACGGTCTCATCTTCAACCGCCTGCGCGACAAGATCCGCGGGCGGGCGAGGCTGATGACCAACCAGCGCATCCTGGTGTTCTCGCCGCACCCGGATGACGACGTCATTTCGATGGGTGGCATCCTGCGCAAGCTGGTGCAGAACGCCAACCAGATCACGGTTGCCTATATGACCAGCGGCAGCCTCGCCGTGTTCGACGACGATGTCCGGCGCCACCTGGACTTTCTCGAGCGCTCCGCCCGGGTGGTGGGCGTCCCCGCCGACCAGGTCCGGCGCCAGCGCCAGGTAATCGAGCAGGAGCTCCAGACCAAACGGCCGGGGGACGTAGACGGCGAGGCCGTGCAAGGGCTGAAGCGGTTCATCCGAGAGTCGGAGGCCCTGGCGGCGTTGCGGCACGTGGGCCTCCCCGCCAGTGCGGCCCGGTTCCTGGATCTGCCGTTCTACCGGACGGGCCAGGTTCGCAAACGGCCGATCGGCGAGGAGGACGTGGTACGGGTGCTGGCGTTGCTGGAGGAGGTGCGCCCGGAGTACGTCTTCGTGGCCGGTGATCTGTCCGACCCGCACGGCACGCATCGTCTCTGCAAGGCCGCGATCGATGGCGCCTTGGCGGGCTACCGTGGCCCCAAGCTGGAAGTGTGGCTGTATCGGGGCGCGTGGGAAGAGTGGTCGCTCACCGAGGCGGACGTCCTGGTGCCGTTGTCGCAGGACGAGATCCAGGCCAAGATCCACGCCATCTTCCAGCACGAGTCCCAGAAAGACACGGCGCCGTTCCCCGGCGGTCACGATGAGCGGGAGTTTTGGGAGCGGGTGGAGGCCCGCAATCGGGAGACTGCGGCGCGCGCGGATCGGCTGGGGTTGTCGGAGTATTATGCGATGGAGGCCTACGTCGTGCGGTGAGCAAACGAACGCGCTCCCGAACCCTACCTAGCTCGGGAGCGCGTCGTCGTCAGGAGCGCGTCGCTACCACCCAGAGTTCTGCTGTAATCTCAGCTCCGTCCCAACCTTGCTCAGCTCGATCTGGATGGCGGGCAGCGGATACCAACGATGTCGAGACGCGAATGCTTCCGCGCCTACCAGGTACCCTCGCCGGCTCTTCTCGATGGTAAGGTAGGCGTTGAGCACGGCCTCGGCCGTTCCCCAGCGCCGCAGATCGAAGAACCGCTGGCCTTCCATCGCAAGCTCGGCCTTGCGCTCATACTGGACCGCCGTACGGGCTGCTGCCTGGCTCGCGAACGGCGTCGCGTACAGGCCGATTCGATACACTGCCCACGTAATCGAGGGATCGTTGATCGGCACGGCCATGCGAGTATCGCCCGCACACTGGGGGTACTTCGCAACCGTTGCAGCATCGGATGAGCCACAGCCCTGGGCGCGAACGCCTGCCCGGGTCCTGATCTCGTTGACAATGGTACGGGCGTTCTCCAGGGAGCCGGCCTCAACCTCCGCCTCGGCCAGGAGCAACAACATGTCCGCATAGCGGAAGATGTGAATGTTCACAGAATTCGTCTGCGTGGGCACCCAACCCACGGAGCTCTCGGCACCACTGGCCTTCTCATGGATGTTCTTCTTGGGACTGTAGGGACCTCCGTAGGTCGAAGACCTGATCCAACCTGCCGCGTGGAGCCCGTAGTCCTTGTAGGGGACGTCATCCCGGCCAACCGTCCAGTCCAACCGCGGATCCACGGGTGTGGCTGCTCCGCCCACGAAGGTCGCGTTGTTGGCGTTCCAGTTTGGATTGGTCAAGGCCAACGGAAGTCCGGTTACGGCGTCAACCGCGTAGAAGTTGACCAGGTTTTGCGACGGCTGGTGAAAACCGCAGCAGCCGAAATAGCTCCCGGAATGCGGGAAGTTCAGGCGTTCACCCCAGTTGGAGTTCCAGCCGCTGGCTTCTCCGTCATTCACCGAGGCCTGAAAGGCCAGTATGGTTTCCGGGCCGTTGCTGTACTGCTGGAAGCCGGTCCAGACCCGCTCAAAGCTGGTCTCCAGCGCGTACGGCCCGCTGGTCCGGACCTCCCGCAGAGTGGTCAACGCGCCGGCATAGTCGCCGGAATAGACCTGCACCCTGCCTTTGTACGCTTTGGCCGCCCACCGGGTCGCTCGTCCGGGGTCGTTTTGGCCCGTCGGCAGCAACGTGATGGCTTCGTTGAGGTCCGTCAGGATGCTCGCAGCCGCATCCACGCCCACGTTGGTCTTCTTGAAATCCGTGTCATCTTCCGTGTAGTACGGGACGTTCCCCCACATCCGCCAGGCTTCGAAGTGGTAGTGCGCCCGTAGGAACAGGGCCTCGCCCCGGATGCGGGCGGCGTCCGCATCGGAGATTTCGCCCGGTTTCTCGTCACGTATCTGCTTCAGCAGGCGTAGCGTGGCGTTGGCTCGGACCACCCCTTCGTACACCGTTCGCCATTTCTCGTTCAGATAGCCCTCGGCGTCAGCGGTGGCCCAATGGTAGCCCTCGATGTCGTTGATGGGGGGCTGGTCGCTGGCTTCGGACCCCTTGTAGGCTTCATCGCCGGTGACGCTGCCCCACACCCAGTTGCTGGCGGCGCACCCCCAGGCGCCTACCGTGCTGTTGCAGTCCAGCATTCGGTACGCCGCGATGAGGCTGCCCTCGACCCCTGCTTTGGTCGCCAGCGTCCCTTGATCCAGGGTCCCTTGGGGCGTGCCGGCATTTTCCAGAAAATCCTTGCAACCATACAGGGCGGCGCCTGCCACCAGCACCAGGAACGTCGCTCCGGAGAGCAGGGGGTATCGATGTCGCGTTTTCATCGTCTTGCCTTCCTTGAAGAAGACGATTCGCTAAAACGACGTGGTGATGCCAACACTGATCGTCTTGCTGCTGGGATAGTTACCGCGGTCGACTCCGCGATACTGATCCCGAATGTCGCCGGCCGGTCCGAACTGGCTGGACACGGACAACGCCGGATCGAGGCCCGGGTACCCGGTCAGCGTGAACAGGTTTTCCGCCTGCAGGTAGATTCGCGCGGCCGGCAACCACTGTATCCAGGACGCCGGCACGTTAAACCCGATCTGCACGTTGCGCAGCCGGACATACGATCCGTCCTCGAGATAGAAGCTGCTGATGGCATGACTGAAGATGTCGTTCTGGTCCAGCCGCGGGTACTTGGCGTTCGGGTCGGCCGGGGTGACGCATCCCGCATCCCCCGTCTGGCACCAGGAATCGGTCAACAGGTCCTGCCGGACGTTGGTGGAGAAGTTGCGGAACACGTAGTATTCCTTCTGCGTGTCGAAGATTTCGTTCCCGAACGTCCCGAACAGCGTGGCGCTCAAGTCCCAGTTTCCCTGCCGAAGTCCCAGGTCCAATCCGGCCGTGAAATCCGGATGGGGACTTCCGACAACCGTGCGGTCGGCCAGGGTGACCTGTCCGTCCCCATCCACGTCCCGGAACTTGATCCGGCCGGGAGCCGCACCGTCCTGGGTCGCATGGCCGGCCACGTCGGCCGCATCCGCGAAGAAGCCATCCGCGATATAGCCGTAGAACGCGCCGATCGGATAGCCAACCTTGTTGATGACTTGATTGCCGTAGCGGGTTGATTGCGGACCGTAGAAGAAGTCCGAAGTGTCACCGGCGATTTGGACGATCTTGTTCCGGTAGTGGCTTCCGTTTAGGCTCACGTTCCAGGACGATCCGCCGTAGCCGATGGAGAAATCAATGCCCCGGTTTCTCATCTTGCCGATGTTGACGATGGGGGGAGCAGCCACTCCCGCCGTGGCGGGCGTTGGTGGGTCAAACAGCAGATTGTTCGTGTGCCGCTGGTACGCGTCAGCGGTGAGAGTGGCTCTGCCGTCGAGAAACTCGAGGTCCAGCCCGACGTTAACCGATCTGGCCTCTTCCCACTTGAGGTCTGGATTCCCTAGTGACGTCTGCCTGAATCCCTGCACTACCGTGGTGTTGGTGCCCCCCACATCGTAGTAGGTGTCTCCCCGGTCGCCGCCAAACTGGCTGACGATGCGCCCGGAGGGGATAGCCTGGTTTCCCGTGATCCCCCACCCGAACCGCAGCATGAGGTTCGAGAAGGTTTGGCTGCCCGCCATGAAGGGCTCCTGGGACACTCGCCATCCAACGCCGACGGCCGGGAACGTTCCCCAGCGGTTCGCTGGCCCCAGTCTGGAGGAGCCGTCTCGCCGGAGCGTGAAACTCAGGAAATACCGGTTGGCGAAGTTGTAGTCGGCCTTGCCAAAGAAGGACAGCAAGGCAGCCTTGCCCCCGGTACTGTTGACGGTCTTGGTGCTGGCGTCACCCAGGGCATCCTGCAGGTATCTGGAGCTCAGGGCGTTGTTGAGGAGGTTGCTCATGCCGCCGGAGATGAACCGGTTGGTGTTCTGGTTCGCTTCCTGGCCCAGCAAGATCGCCAGGTTGTGCCGGGCGAACGCCCGCGTGTAGTTCAGCGTGTTGCTCCAGGTCCAGTCCGTGAACCGG
>Ga0209002_10000756_pt1 | contig 26117 bp, 22 predicted proteins | sample Rifsed16ft2_FD_184010 | JGI IMG/M metagenome (GOLD analysis project Ga0209002, IMG submission 184010) | Soil microbial communities from Rifle, Colorado, USA - sediment 16ft 2 (version 2) | ecosystem: Environmental > Terrestrial > Deep subsurface > Rock core/Sediment | place: Rifle, Colorado... | reverse complement strand
CCAGCCGTGGCCTTCTGAATCGCCTTTTGGCTGCGGTATTACGTCCCTTATATGCCAACTGCCCCCCTTCGTCAAGAGGGAATCTTTTAGGAATCTTTTTTGGAATCTTTTACCTCGTTTCGGCGGAGCGGCCGAACGCCGTGCCGGCCAGTTGGCCAACAGCTTTCGGTAATCCTCCGGTGTGTCGATGTCCGAGGGAAGCTCGAGATCGACCTCGACTCGACGAACGCGCTGGGGGATAGGCTTCGATGAGTTTCCAAACAGCCTTGTCGCCATGAAGCCCACGCAGATCGTCGAACGCGGATCGCGCAAAGACGAACGGATGGCCGAGCTCGCCCCGATAAGAAGTGACCGCGGCCCAGGATCGATTCGCGAGCCACTCCCGTGAGACGAGATCGATGACCTCGCTTCCGACCCCAGGTTGATCGCCGAGGAGCAGCATCAAGCCTGCACAATCACCCGCGGCATCCAGCCCGGCCAACAGTGAAGAGTCACAACCCGAAGGATATGCGGTGTTGTCCACCACCATAGCGCGTCTAAAACCCGAAGACTTTTCGATCTCCGCCGCCGAGCGACGCAGGACCACGATGACTTTGTCGAGGATCGAGCCGTTCGCGAAGCTCCGCGATGTCTTCCGGGGCGGCGCTTTCGCCGAGCATCGCCTGCACCGGATCGCCGGGGAGGAGATGGATCAGCGAGAACACGAGGGTGGCCACTCCCAGGAGAACGGGAATGGTGAGCAGCAACCGGCGGACCAGGAAACGAAGCATCGATCGTTCACTTAAGGGGTATCTCGGGAATCATCCAGGGGAAGACGAACGCCTGCAGCATGACGATGATCGCCATGATCGTGGCCAGCGCCATGCTGTGCCAGAACACGAACCGCAGGATTTTCCCCTCTTGTCCCGTCTGTCCCGTCGACGCCGTGGCGACGACGATGCTCTGCGCGTCGATCATCTTACCCATCACCCCGCCGGTGCTGTTCGCTGTCACGATCAGGACGGGGTCGAATCCAAGCTGCTGCGCCGTGATCTTCTGCAGGCTGCCGAACAGCACGTTCGAGCTGGTGTCCGAGCCGGTCAGCGCGACACCAAGCCAGCCGAGGAACGTCCCAAAGAACGGGTAGAGCCAACCGGTCTTCGTGAACGCCAGCCCCAGCGTCGCGTCCGTGCCGCCATAGCGCGTCACGAATCCGAGCGCCATCATCAGCATGATGGTGAGCAGCGCCACGCGCATGCGCCGGGCGGTCCCCACGGCGACGGCGATGAACTGCCCGAACGGGACGCGGAGATACAGGGCCGTCGCGATCGCGGCGAGCAGGATGGCCGTGCCGGTCGCCGACGCCCAGTTCAGGGTGAACCGCGCAGCTTCCGCGCGCGTGCGCTGATACGCCGCATCATCAAGGCGCGCCCGATCGACGGGGATCGGATCGACCGGATAATCGCGGAACACCAGACGATCGAGCCCCGGGACGCTCCAGGCGGGCGTCAGCATGGCGCTTGCCACCACCGGCTGCCCGGATCGGTAGCTCGCGAGCCCTGACGGTCCGCCATTGAGCAAGGCCTTGACCGGCGCGGACCCCCAGAGCGTGACGGCCACGCTCAGAAACACCCACGGCACCCACGCGCGGCGTACCGCCGCGGGGGAAAGATCGATGCGAGGTGGCTGCACCACCTGCGCTCGATTCGATGAACGGGCCTCCGGAAAGTCCCACACGTCCTTGGGCTGCCACAGGCGGCAGAACAGGGCCAGCGCGGCGATCGAAGCGAGGCCGGCCGCGATGTCGACCAGCTCAGGGCCGATAAGATTGCTCCATAGATACTGCACGGTCGCGAAGGAGCCGCCGCACACGAGGACTGCCGGCCACACGGACCGCAGGCCGCTCCAGCCGCTCATCGTGGCCACAAGCCAGGCCGGCACGATAAGCGACACGAACGGCAGCTGGCGGCCTGCCATCATCGAGATCGTCATCGCGGGAATATCGGTGACGGCCGCGAGCGTCAGAATCGGGGTGCCGATGGCGCCGAACGCCACGGGCGCGGTGTTCGCGATGAGCGAGAGCCCGGCGGCGTAGAGCGGCGTGAAGCCGAGGCCGATGAGCAGCGCCGAGCAAATCGCGACTGGCGTCCCGAACCCGGCCGCCCCTTCAATGAAAGCACCGAACGAAAACGCGACGAGCAACGCCTGGATGCGCCGATCGCTCGACAGCCGGCCGACAGATGCTTTCACGACGTCGAACTGCCCGGTCGCGACCGTGAGCTGGTACAGGAAGACGGCGTTGAGGATGATCCAGCCGATGGGCAGGAAGCCGTACGCCGCTCCGTAGATGGCCGTCGCCAACGCCGTGACGAGCGGCATCCCGTAAACGATGGTGGAGACCCCAAGGGCCGAAACCAGCGCGGCCAGGGCGGCGATGTGCGCCCGCCACTCAAGCAGTCCCAGCGTGACGAGAAGCAGGACGATCGGGAACGCGGCGGCGACCGTGCTGAGCCACGCGTTTCCGAGCGGATCGTAGATTTGAATCCATGCTTGTGACATAAAGGGTCCAGGAGACGGGCCCCATACTATGATGGCGCCATCAATTTCTGCATCGAAATCACGACATGCCCAAGTTCGCCGCCAATCTGACCATGCTCTTCAACGAGGTCGAGTTCCTCGACCGCTTCGAAGGAGCCGCCCGATCGGGCTTCGAAGCGGTGGAATATCTGTTCCCCTACGGCTACGACCAGGGGGTGCTCCGGGGCTGGCTGGCGGCACACGGCCCGAAGCAGGTGCTCCACAACCTCCCGGCGGGCGACTGAGCCGGGGGGAGCGCGGCATTGCCGTCCTGCCCGACCGGATGGACGAATTCGAAGCGGGCGTCGATCGCGGGATACAGTACGCGACGGCGCTCGGCTGTCCGCGGGTCAACTGCCTAGCGGGCATCAAACCGGCGGCCCTGGATGCGGCCGTCGCCCATCAGACGATGATCAGGAACCTTCGATACGCCGCCGCCAGACTCGACACCGCGGGCATCAGGCTGCTCATCGAGCCCATTAACACCCACGACGTGCCCGGCTTCTTTCTGTCCAGCACCGAGCAGGCGATCGACATCGTCGGCGGCGTCGGGTCCGACAATCTCTTCCTCCAGTTCGACATGTACCACATGCACCTGATGGGCGAGAACGTCGCGCGCGCGATCGAGCGCCATGCGCCGCGCATCGATCACATACAGCTGGCCGATGCGCCCGGACGTCATGAGCCTGGAACCGGCGAGATTGACTACCCCGCGCTCTTTGCCCTCATCGATCGCATCGGATACTCCGGCTGGGTCGGCTGTGAGTATCTGCCGCTCGTATCCACCGAAGCGAGTTTTGGGTGGCGGCCGGCGTCAGCCGGCGCGGGCATTCCGAGGTGAACCCCATGTCCCAAGGTGTACAGGCCCCTCGCGTCGTCAACATCGAAGATTTGCGGCGGATCGCGAAACGCCGTCTGCCGCGCGTCGTGTTCGATTACATCGATGGCGGCGCGGATCGCGAGGTCACGTTGCGCGAGAACTGCCGCGCCTTCGACACGGTCACGTTCCGCCCACGGTGCGCCGTCGCGACCCCCGCCTGCGATCTGCGGACGACCGTCCTCGGCATTCCGCTGTCGATGCCGCTGCTGCTCGCGCCGGTCGGCAGCAGCCGCATGTTTTATCCGCGCGGGGAAGAAGTCGCCGCGAAGGCTGCGGGTGCGGCTGGAACCGCGTACATCCTTTCGACCCTTTCCGGCTGCCTGATGGAAGACGTGGCCGCCGCCTCGAGCGGTCCGGTGTGGTACCAGCTGTACCTGCTGGGCGGCCGCGATGTGGCTACCGCCGCGATCGCGCGCGCCCGCGCGGCCGACTACTCCGCGCTCGTCGTCACGATCGACACACCGGTGGCGGGCCTTCGCGAGCGCGACATCCGGAACGGCGTGACGGCGCTTCTGACCCGCAGGCTCGGACCGATGCTTCCATTCGTCCTGCAATTCCTGAGGAAACCCGGCTGGCTCGCGGGATTCCTGGCCGACGGCGGGCTGATGAAATTTCCCAACGTCGTGCTTCCCGGCCAGGGCGCGATGCTCTATGCGGACGTCGGCGCCGCCCTCGAGCAGTCGATGGTGAGCTGGCAGGACCTCCGGTGGATTCGCGACGCATGGTCCGGCCCCATCGTCGTGAAGGGCGTTCATATCGGCGACGATGCACGCCGCGCCGCGGACATGGGAGCCAACGCCGTCGTCGTGTCCAACCACGGCGGCCGGCAGCTGGATGGCGTCGCCGCCACCTTGCGCGTCCTGCCTGAAGTTGTCACTGCTGCCGGAGATCAACTCGAAGTCCTGCTGGACGGCGGGATTCGCCGCGGCAGCGATATCGCGAAAGCCCTGAGCCTTGGCGCGCGGGCCGTCCTCGCCGGGCGCGCCTACGCCTATGGATTGGGCGCCGCTGGCGGCGCCGGCGTCGCCCGGGCGATCGAGATCCTGCGCGCCGACCTCGTTCGCACGCTCAAGCTGCTCGGCTGCTCGTCGGTGGCCGAGCTGGACCGTTCGTACGTCGATGTGCCGCCCGACTGGCCGACAACGTCCCCACGCCATCAACAAGTCGGTCGTTAAAGCGGTTCGGTCGTCCCTTCGGCCGCGAATGTCTGTCAGAATACAGGGAACCTGAGAACAGCGGTGTGAGATCCTGATGGACGCTCCCCGTCGTTGCCGCGGGCATTGTCGTTGTGGCAGCGCTCGTCTGGCTGCGTGCGGGGACCGCCTCGATCGCGACGACTCCTGTGAAGTCGTCACGGTCTCCCCGCGAACCTTCACCGCTACCGTCGTCGCCCTTGGTGCGGTCAAGCCGCAGATTGGGGCCGAAGTCCGGTTTGGCTCGCGGATCTCCGGCCGCGTCGGGCGCCTGAGCGCCAATATCGGCGATCGTGTCGACAAGGGCCAGATCATCGCGGAGCTCGAGCATCAATCTCGATCTCATCCGACTCAAGGAACCCCAGACCGACCGGTAGGAGGAATCTTCGAATGCTGCGCCGCGGCCAGCACTTTCTGTTTGGTGGGTCTTAGCATCCTTATAGATGGTATGACAAAGACCGGCAGCGTCCAACGGGCACCGTCGAAGCGACCGGATGCGCCGTTCACCAGACGACAACCGGCGCCAGCGCCGTGCCGGCAGGGCGTTTGTGCCGGAGCAGGCGCCGACCATCGAGCGCGTGCTGCAGCTGCTTGTAGCCGCGGCCCCCGAACGCGGACGGTGGCTGTCCCTTGGCCTCGCTCTCCTGACGATCCCGATGCTCCAGCTCTGGCGTGGCGCGCGCAGCGGCAACGGCTGGCTCACCCTCTGTGCCCTCTCCCGCACCCTAGCCCTCGACGAGATGGAGAAGGCCCGCTCCAAGCGGCTTTACCGCCTGCTGCGCAACCCTTCCCTCGACGGCACCGAGATGACCCCTCTTCTCGGCCGCCTCGCGCTCTCACTCGCGCGCTTCGCCGACCTCGCCTCCCACGAACTGGACCGACTGCTCGCAGCCTTCGATCGCGGCGAGCCCGCTGCAAAGCTCACTCGATGAGCCGCCCGGAAGTTCTGCGGACCGCCGTCGAGTCGTCGCTGCTCTCGTCGATTGACTACTCGATCGATGCGACCCTCGAGCTCGAATTCCGCAGTGGCGCGATCTACCGCTACTTCGCCGTCTCACAAACCGTCTTCGAGAGGCTGACCGCCGCGGAGTCGAAGAGCGCCTACTTCAACCGCAACGTCAGGAACCGCTTTCGCTACCAGCGGCTGGTCTGAACCACATCCCCTCTCCCCAGCAAGAGCAACCCCCCACCACTCTCCCGCATCCTTCCGCCGCCCGTGGACGCCACCCTTGCGGGGCTGGATGAAAACTGTGGGGCGGCAAGGGAATCTTTTCTTACTTCAGGGAGGCGAGCGCCGCCGCTGTTCGTCGGGGAATCTCGGAAGGTCTGGTGGTGCGCAGCTCATCGAGCTCTCTTTGAAGGCGCAAGAGATCGTCGTGGTCGTCGATGTCGTACCAGACCGGCAATAGTTGAAAGGTGCGTGCTCCATGGGCAAGCGCCTTGGTCGACTGCTTCAGCACGCGATTGCTTCCCCAGCTAATGTCCCGGAATAACTCCGGAACGGATCTTGAGGTACCCACCAGGTAGTAACCTCCGTCTTCGGCCGGGCCCAGGACGACGTCGTGGCCGGCGAGAGCCTCGAAGGCCTGCCTGAGGTAATCAAGGGGAAGCGTGGGGCTGTCGCTTCCTACCATCACCACCCGCTCCCGGTCATCCTGGAAAGCTCTGTGAAAGACGGTTGCCATCCGAGCTCCCAGGTCATCACCTTCCTGGAGAGCCGAGCGCCAGCCGCGTGGCACTTCGAGCCGGTGCGAGGGGTCCAGGGGCTCGCTGAGGTACAGCCACCGCTCCAAACTCGATCTCCGCAATCGCGTGAGTCTTTCGAGCGTGTCCTCCACCAGGGCCCGGTGAAGAACGAGAGCTTGTTGTTGGGTAAGCGGCGGAGTCAGCCGGGTCTTGACGCTACCGAGGCGCGGCGCACGGGCAAAGACCGCCAGCCTTTCGCGGCTCAACGACGACTCGAGGACAAACCGAAACTCATCTCTCCACTGAGACGGGAGCCGGCCCGGTGGCGCGGGCGAGCAGGTCGCGCAGCTCCACGTTTTGGGCATCGGCCAGGAGTCCCCGTTCGCAGGCGCGACGCGCCAACCTCAGTTCTCCGGCCTCCAGATAGGCGCGCGCCGCTTTGACGAGCGGCGTCACTTGATGGGGCGTCTGCTCCGCGACCTCGATGTAGGTTTCGGCCGCCGCGCTATGGTTGCCCATTCCCTGGTAGGCATCGCCCAGGCGTTCCAGGACCGCGGGGCTCCTTTCCGCCAGCTTCATGTAGACGTGATAGGCGGTGGCAGCCTCGGTGAAGTTTTTGCGTGCTAGGTACAGGTCGCCCAACTCCAGATGGGCATCGGCTTGCATGGGCGTGGCATCCGCGGCGTGCTGCAGCTCGTCGAAGGCTCTCGTTTCGTTTCCGATCGCCAGGTAGGCTCGTCCCAGGGCGAGAGTCGCCGGCCCGTTCTCGGAGTCCATTCTGACGACGGACTCCAGGGCGGCCACTGCCTTCTCCAGGGCCACACGGTCGTTGCGCAGGATACCTTCCTCCAACCACAACTGCCCGAGGCGAAGGTAGGCTCCCGGCAAGTTGGGATCCTGCTCGAGAGCGAGCCCGACCGCCTCGATGGCTTCATCGTTCCTCCCGCGCATGCGGTGGACATCCGCTAAGAGCAGATAGGAAGAGGGGTCCTGCGGTTGGCGATCGATCTCTTCATCGGCGACTCGCAGCGCTTTGTCCGCGTCGCCGGACTCCATATAGAGCTCGATGAGGGCCAGGCGCGCTTCTCGCGCGTCCGGCCGTAGGGACAAAGCGGTGAGGAGGTCCGACTCCGCTTCGTTGACTCGACCCAGGGCATCGAGAACGGCCGCCCGCAAGTAGTAGGCATCGACGAAATCCCCGACCATGGCGATGGCGTGGCTCAGTACCTGCAAAGCGGCTTCCTCTCGGCCAGCACGAAAGCAGGAAAGCCCCAGTTTGTAGAGAACGGATGGGGAGTCGGGGTCGAGCGTCAACACGTCCGAATAGAGCGCGGCCGCTTCGTCGAAACTGCCGCGATCATAATAGATGTCTGCTTGTTGCTGGGACACGCTCAGGGGATCGGCGCCCAGCCTCGATGCCTGAGACAGGTCTTCCAGTGCCGCCGCAGTGTTTCCCTGTTTTTTCAGAGCATCGGCCCGTTTGAGATAGGCCAGAGGCTTGTCGGGCCGGAGACCGATGGCCAACCCATAGGTGCGGGTCGCCTGATAGGGAAGTTCCTCCTCCATGAGCTGGTCGCCCAGCTTCACCAACTGCACGTACTGATAGTCGCGAGAGAAGACCTGATAGGCGACTAGGAAGAAGCCGATGGTGGCCAGGAGAACCACGACAGGTAGAGCCAGGCTCCGCATTGAGTCCCCTAAGTACTTCGTCAGATGGAGGTTAACAAAGCAGCCGTGGCAAGTCAAAGGGGCACGTTCAACTCTCCACCACTATGCCGCAGCCGACCCATCCGCCTTGGCCTTACGGAACGTGAACCCGCCCTCGGAATCGAAGTCCACTGTCACCCGGTCCCCTTCGCGGAACTCGCCCTGGAGCAACCGCATGGCCAGCTCGTTCTGCAGCCGCTGCTGGATGACCCGCTTGAGCGGCCGCGCGCCGTACACCGCATCGTAACCCTCCTCAGCGAGTCGCTGGCGGGCCGCGTCGGTGAGTTCCAGTGTCACCTTGCGATCCTGGAGCATATGACGCAGCCGTCCCAACTGGATCTCGACGATCTGTCCAATCTGTTCACGGGTGAGGGGGCCGAAGACGATCACTTCATCGACGCGGTTGAGAAACTCGGGCCGCAGGTGGCGACGAAGCTCCTCCATCACCCGCGAGCGAACGGCGTCCTGGCCCACGCCCTGGCGGGTCATCTCCTGAATCGTCGGGCTGGCGATATTCGAGGTCATGATGATCACGGTATTCCGGAAGTTGACCAGGCGACCCTGTCCGCTGGTCAGCCGGCCCTCGTCGAGGATCTGGAGCAGCACGTTGAACACGTCGGGATGGGCCTTCTCGATCTCGTCGAACAGCACCACGCTGTAGGGTTTGCGGCGCACCGCCTCGGTGAGCTGGCCGCCCTCCTCGTAGCCGACGTAGCCGGGCGGGGCCCCGATCAGCCGGGCCACCGTGTGCTTCTCCATGTACTCCGACATGTCGAGTCGGACCATGGCCTGCTCGTCGTCGAACAGAAACTCCGCCAGGGCCCTCGCCAGCTCGGTCTTACCGACGCCGGTCGATCCCAGGAACAGGAACGAGCCCAGCGGCCGGCTCGGATCCTGCAGACCGGCCCGGGCGCGTCGCACGGCATTGGCCACCGCGCGCACCGCCTCCTCCTGCCCCACCACACGCTGATGCAGGCGCTCCTCCATCTTGACCAGCTTCTCGACTTCGCCCTCCAGTAGCTTGCTGACCGGCACACCCGTCCACTTGGAGACGATGGCCGCGACGTCCTGTTCGTCGACTTCAGTCTTGAGCAGAGGAGATTGCTCCTCGGCGGTGAGCTTCCTTTCCATCTCCGCCAACTCTTGTTCCAGTTGCGGGAGCTGGCCGTAGGAAAGCTCGGCTGCCTTGTTGTAGTCGAACTGGCGCTGGGCACGCTCGATCTCGAAGCGGGTTTGGTCGATCTGCTCCTTGAGCCGGCGGATCTGCTGCTGCGCCTCTCGTTCGCGCTGAAGCCTGGCCTCCAGGGCACTACGCTCCTCGCCCAGGTTGGCGAGCTCCTGCTCGATCTGCTTCCGCCGCTCCTTGCTGGCCGCGTCGCGCTCCTTCTTGAGCGCCTCGCGCTCGATCTCGAGCTGCATCATCCGGCGTTTGAGATCGTCGAGCTCCTGCGGGTCGGAAGTGATCTCCATCCGCAGACCCGCCGCCGCCTCGTCCACCAGGTCGATGGCCTTGTCAGGGAGGAACCGGTCGGAGATGTAGCGGTCGGAAAGCATCGCCGCCGCCACGATCGACCCGTCGGTAATGCGGACGCCGTGGTGTGTCTCATATCGCTCCTTCAAACCGCGCAGAATCGAAATGGTGTCTGCCACGCTCGGCGGATCGATCGGGACCGGCTGGAAGCGGCGCTCGAGCGCCGCGTCCTTCTCGATGTGTTTGCGGTACTCGTCTAGGGTGGTGGCGCCGATGAGGTGGAGCTCGCCGCGCGCCAGCATCGGTTTGAGCATGTTGGAAGCGTCCATCGCACCCTCCGCCGCGCCCGCTCCCACCACGGTATGTAGCTCGTCGATGAACAAGACGATGTCCTCGCGCTGCTGGATCTCTTTGAGCACCGCCTTGAGACGCTCCTCGAACTCGCCGCGGTACTTGGCGCCGGCGATGAGGGCGCCCATGTCCAGGGTGACCACTCGCTTGTCCTTGAGCGACTCGGGAACGTCGCCGCGAACGATCCTCTGAGCCAGGCCCTCCACGATGGCGGTCTTGCCGACACCGGGTTCGCCGATCAGCACGGGATTGTTCTTGGTCCGGCGGCTCAAGATCTGAATGACGCGGCGGATCTCTTCGTCACGGCCTATGACCGGATCCAGCTTGCCGCGGCGCGCCAGGTCGGTCAGGTCTCGGCCGTACTGCTCGAGGGCCGCGTAGGTGCCCTCCGGCGTCGGGCTGACGACGCGCTGCGTGCCACGTACCTCACGCAGTGCGGCCAGCAGACCGTCCCGCGTGACTCCGCTCTGCTGCAGGATGCCCTCGGCCGCCCCGCCGGCACGGGCCAGGACGGAGAGCAGCAGGTGCTCGGTGGAGACGTACTCGTCTCCGAACTGGCTCAATTCGTCATGGGCGCCGACCAGTACCGTGCGCAGGCGGGGCGAGATGGCGACTTGCACGCCCGCTCCGCTGACACGCGGCAGTTTGCCGATCTCGGCTCGAACTTTCTGGATGAGGGCTCCGACCGGGAGATTCATTTTCCCAAGGACCTGTGGCACGACGCCGTCCGACTGTTCCAAAAGCGACAGCAGCAAATGTTCCGGTTCCGCCTGGCCGTTTCCGTTGCGCTCAGCAGTGCTTTGCGCTCCGAGAATCGCCTCCTGTGATTTCTGAGTAAAGCGGTTGAGATCGAATGCCATGCTGTTCCTCCCTACGGCGACCTTTGGGCCCCGGGGCGAGCGGGGCGGGTTACCATCACCAGCGCCGGGCGAAGCACCTGTCCCTCGAAGAGATAGCCTCTCCGTCTCACTTCCGCAACTGTGACGTCCTGGACGTCGCCCTCATGTTACCGCTCTAAGTGCCTTTCCATGCAGATGTTAATCCAGTTGCGGAGGCGAAACGACGCAACCGGGAACCGAGGCACTCCCCGCGGTGTCCAAAGAGTCGAGGGAGGCTTCTCGGGCGGGCCGGGCGGGCCGCCCATCGTCGCTTACCAGGGCGCGCTGTGCTACGATGAGTGCACGATGCGTCGTGCGTGGGGACCCTTGAGTAACGAATCGTCGTCCTTAGGGCAGGTCGAGGAGCTCTTCGGCCTTCAGGTCGAAGAGCGCGAGGCGGTTGGTCCGTCTCTCGACGAAGCGGCACTCATCGAGCGATTCCTCTCCGGCGATGAGACGGCGTTCGACCAGATCGTGGAACGATTCCAGGATCTGGTCTTCAACTTATCGTTGAGACTGCTGGGAAGTCGTGACGAAGCACACGACCTGTCCCAGGAAGTCTTCATTCAGGTCTACAAGAAGCTGGGAACGTTTCGCCGCGAGGCTTCGCTCCGCACCTGGATCTACCGGGTGGTGTTGAACCGTGCCAAGAATCGTCAGAGATGGTGGCGCCGGCGAGAGCAAGAAATGACGGCCGTCAACGTGGAGGAGGCGGAGCGTCAGGGCTCCAGGGAGTGGAGCAGCTTGGTGGGCATAGGGATCGCACCCTTACCGGATCGAGCCCTCCAGCAAAAAGAGCTGGGGCAGATCTTGCAGGAAGCTATCGCCACGCTGCCTTTCGAGCAGCGCACGGTCCTCTTGTTGAAGGAAATCGAAGGGCTTTCTTACGAAGAGATCTCGCGGACTCTCCATCTGGCCATAGGGACGGTGAAGTCGCGTTTGGCGAGAGCGCGGAAGGCTCTGCGCGACCGCCTGGATCCCGACGTGCGAGAGTTGTCGAAGGAGTAGTAGGTCATGCTAGTGCATATGCCGGACGGCCGCACGCTCTCTGCGTATCACGATGGTGAGCTCTCCGCTGGTACGGCCCTAGAGATCGGACAGCATTTGGAGAGATGCACCACGTGTAAAGAGGAGTATGAACGGTTGGCCAAGGTAGCCAACGTGGTGAGACATTTGCCTCGGTTCGAGGCGCCGGTGACGCTGGCGCGCGGCATCCGGCGGCGTGTGGACGAAGAGTTGCGGGGGATGGTGCCCATACTGCGCGACGAGCTGCTCAGTTGCCGGCGACGCCCCGGCCTGGTACCCGCCGTCAGCTTGGGAGCGCTGCTCACCTTGAGTGTGCTGGCGGCTCTGATAGCTTTCGATCTCTCCAGAGGGTCCAGCCGCAGTCAACTGTTATCTCACTGGGATCCCGGTCCGCTGCCCGTGCCGTTACAGGTGGAGATGAGCACGCCTCGGTTTCGTGAGGGCTATGTGAACATGCTTCCCTTCACCGAGATGGAACGGGGCAAGGCGGGAACGCTCCTCACCCTGGCCTCCATCGATCAGAATGGTGCAATCCAGGATCTTCAGGTGATCCATCGCAGTGGTGACGAGAAGATGCTGGCTCGCACGCTGGAGGTGGTGCGCGCCTCGGGTTTCGAGCCGGCTCGGCTGGGTGAGCAGGCGGTGGCGGTGCACTTCCTCTATTTGTTCACGACCACCGAAGTGAGATCCAAGCGCATCACCTAGCGAAGCTCGACTCGCGCGGTAGCGACGTTCTCCAAGAGGTCGGTTACTTTGAGCACCAGCGTGTGCACTCCTTCAGAATAGCCACCGATCGCCACGTTGAACGTTTCCCGTTTCGAGTCACAGATGCCGTCTTCGGGATAGACGATCACCCATGGACCGGAGTCCACCGAGTACTCCACCTTACGCACCGCACTGGAGTCGTCGGCAGCCACGAACGTCAATCGGTGAGATCCGACCCCGGCTGGGGAGGCACTGAGGTCGGCGACTCGCGGCGGGGTATTGTCGACATCGAAGGGGCGGCTCTCTCTTTCTCCGATGAGCGCGGACGTTTGAGGGTTGCTGGGCGCATCGCTGACGGCGATCTTCAACGTATAGCGCCCATCCGGCATGGTCACGGTATCCCAGGCAATGACCGCTTCCCTTAGGTTCCGGCGAAGCGGCTTCCACAGACTCTCTCCCTCGGCTCGATAGAACACGTCATAGGTCAGCGTGTCGTCATTCGGATCGGTGGCCGACCAGACCACCGTCTGGAAGGCCTTCTTGTAGAAGTTTCGGCTGTAGGCGGTGGGAGGGAGATTGGGTCGGCTGTAGGCACTAGCGACGCCGGCCAGGTTCGCGCCTTGTATCTGGCTTTCGGTCTCGAGCGAGGCATCGTTGCCGAGAATCTCGATCTCGCCGGTGGCCACCAGAGGCTTCTGGAACGTGTGCCCGGGGGGATAAACGGTGATCTCGGTAACCTCGGGGCTCAGGTTCTGCTGCAGGTAGACGGCGGTCAGTTTGAGCAGCTCCGGGGTGGCATCGTTGTTGGCGGTTTTCAGGATGGCTCGCCACTGCAGGAATCGGCCAGTGGGACTGGCGATCTGCTCGCCTTCCGGCACGGTGTAGGGCGCCGACCAGTCGCTCCAAGTGTTGTCCGGTTTGGCGGAGTTGCCGCTTCGGGTCTGAATGATGAGTCCGGTACCGGTCGGAGAGCGGCCCTCCCACCGAATCTTGCCCCAGGAAGAAACGGTGGTGGTGTCTTTGATGGGAGAGCGGTATTCCCCCTCCGAACGGCGTCCGCTGTCGAATTGATAGATCTTGGCTGGGTTGGACGTCGTGAAAAAGACGGTACGCCCGTCCTCGGAGTGGATCGACGTCACCTGATCGGCCTGGGCTCGAAGCAGCAGGGAGCTGGTCTTGTCCTGTCGAACCAGGAAAATGCGACCCTTCGTTCCCGTCCCCACCATGAGGCGGTCGTCCCGCTCGAGCTTCAGACTGAGAGGTAAGTCTTCGGGCGAGCTCCACAGTCTTTCCGCCGACCCCTCCGGGTTGACGCGATAGACGGCTCCCCGCAGTCCACCTCCGGGAAGGGGGCCGGGCGGGGAAGACAGGGGTGAGGCGGCAACGGTGACGGTCTCGACGATCCCTGCCGTCGGGGCGGGAAGAGGGGGCGCGGCGGGCGTGAGGGGAAGCTGCTCCGGGGCGGCCGCGCCACGGTCCTCGTTGACGGTGGCGGCAAAAACGTTGCCACGGCTGTCCACCAGCAGAGAGCGGACCTCTCGGAACGGTGTGTCGAATAAGACGGAAACTCGATCGCTGGAGTCGATCTTGAACACGAGTCCGCTGGAGTCGCTCCCCGCATAGATGTTGCCGTTGGCATCGGTCGTCAAGCACATCAGATGCGTTTCCTGGCTGGCGAAGAGAACCTCGCTGCTGCCGGAGGGGGTCACCCGGTAGAGATTCCCCTTGTCGCCGGTGGCGACCAGCAAGTTCCCGACCTGATCAAAGGCGAGCGCCCAAATGTAGCGGTCTTCGGGATCGAAGAAGACTTCCTGCTGCCCCTCGGGCGTTATCTTGTAGACCTGTCCCCGCGGGGAAGTGGCGGCGTAGAGATCGCCCTGGCGATCCATGGCGAGGCCGTGTACTTCCAGCTCGTTGGTGTCGAGCAGGACGGTGGCATTTCCTTGGGAATCGATCTTGTAGATCTTGCCTTCGTTGCCGCTTCCCGCGTAGAGATTGCCCTGACGGTCGGAAACCAGACTCCAAAAAAACGGTTCGGTTCCTTCATAGAGGTTTCGAGTCGCGGGAGCGAGGCTCATGATTCCGTCGCTGGAAATGGACAGGCCATCGACCTCTCCAGCCAGAAAATCCTCCTGGCCCTGAAGGCTCCAGAAGATGGGCAGGCCCGCCAGAACGGGGACCGCCAGGGGCAGGCCGGATAAAGCGGCAATCACGAGGAGGCGACGCCGAAGGAGCATCTAGGTCAGTTCGGGAGTTTCCCAACAGTGATTTCGAGTGAGCGCGCGCCGGTCACGCTGTAATCGGTCACCAGCTCGTATTCCCAAAGAGTCGAGCCGCTGATGGGGATGTAGCTGGCGCTGGAGCGGTCGGCCTGCAGAACGTTCAAGATACTGGGAGGCAAAGCAGAGAGATACTCGCCGGCCACGATGGCTCCCTCCCGGTCGGGTCTGGTCAGCTTGACGTAGAGACGGTTGTTCTTCCGCAAGCCGTTCAGGGCACGAATGAGCTGATCCAGGTTGCGCGGCTCGAAGCGATCGTGCGCTTCCCGGCGCTCCAGGGTGGAAATGGTAGGGGCGTCAGCCACCAGAAGCTGCAGGGTTCCCTCGCCGACGTTGGCCGGAATCTCCACGTCGATGGTCTTGAGTATGTCCTCGCCGCGGTAGGAGTGCAGCAGGACTTTCAGGGGGACGCTTCCGCCCGCCGCCACTCGGTCGGTGTCCAACCAGGCCCTCGCCAGCCGCGCCGTTTGTGAGCTCTCGGTGGCCTCTATCGAGACCTGGACCGATTCGACTTCGATCTTCTCGAAATCGTTGCCCATCAGGAAAGAAAGGGGAGCGGCGGCCATGGCGGATGCAGAGAGCGACGGCTCATTGTCCGCGAAGATGTCTTCGATAAGGACCCTTCGGTCATCGCTCATCGAGATACGGGCGGAGACCTTCACCGTCTGGGTGCCGAACTGTCTCTCCGTAGACTGGAGAATGGACGTCAGAGACACGTAGGCAAGGATGGGTGAGAACAGCTCGTCATTGACGATCTCGAGGTGGTAGGTTCTTTCCTGATCGCGGCTGGTGCGCACATCGACCGTCAGGGGGATCATTCTCGGTTTGCTCCCCAGGCTTCCCTTGATGGCGGTGTAGCGATCCTGTAGCCAGGTTCCCACGGTAGGTCCTGAGCTCGAAAGCTTGAAGGAGCTGTAGAGGCTGGGCAATATCAGATGAACGTTGGCCCGCGTCATGGGGTACTCGATCGGACCGAGATTGAAGAGTGGATGGCCGAAGGCATAGACGCTGCCGGTCAGCGGATCCACATGAGTCACCGTGCCGGTGGCGCTGATATCCATGTCCCCGGTGATGAGCCCCACGCCCACCGCATCGCCCGGCTCGAGGGTCGGCGCGGCTTGGGGGGTCGGCTCCACGGAGCCGGTGCTGGTCTGTCGGGGAACCATGGCTCCTCCCAGCAAGGGCTCCATCCCGAGCGCCCGCAGCAGCGGCGCCGCCAGATCGAAGGTTTCCGGTAGGAATCCATTCAGGGACGCCGGCGTGGCAACCGGCGAGAGGAATCTTCCTATATAAGGTTGGAGATGCTCTCGACCGATGAGAGACGTGCCCTGGATGGCCACCGGTCGGATCGGTTGGGGCACCATCGCCTGCAGACGTTCCGGAGTGAGAGGGAACTCCAGCCGGGCAACCCGCCGGCGTGAGACGGGCGTGGCGGTGGCATCGATCATTTCCGCGATGGGAGTGATTCCGGCGATGGCTTCCTTGGAGAACGGAAAAGAGTAGGCCACCGCGCCCACCAGCTTTTCGTCGATGTAGATGGGGCTTCCACTCATACCGGCGATGACGCCGGTCTCGGACAGCGGACCTCCCTCGAGCTTGGCCAAGATCATGTTCTGGTTGGGGCCGTACTGGCGCAGCACTCCCAGGATGGTGACCTTGAAGGTTTCCACGTTCTCGCCGTCGAAGACGGTGCGACCCTCTCCGACCATGCCAGGCTCGATCGCATCGATAGGCAGCGTCTCCAATGCTAGCGGCGCTGGTGGCGCGGATGACGCCGGGAAGGCGGCCAGCGGGCTGGACAGAAAGAATACGCAGAGCGGAAGCCATATGAAAAGCGAGCGGCCGATCGTCACGCGGCGGGGAGGAATGCACATGTCTCAGACCCTCTAGAACTTGGGGCGACCGAACGAACTATGTTGGGGAGGGTATAACCTGCCGTCGCCACCCCTCCAATCATAGTTCATGGCAGTGTCAGCGTCAAAGAGCCGATTTCCACCGCCGCTTCTTTAAAGGTCGACCGCTCAAGGCTTTCGAACTCGGTCTCCTCAGCCCGCGGGCGGGGGAGGGCCAGAAGGAGAGGCGGCGAGAGGTCTGGGGGAGAGCTCGATGATGAGGCGCGAGCGACGGTCGAGGAGAGTCGTCAATCTCCGGATCTCACGGTTCGCCGCTCGGATGCCGAGCGCCATTCCTTTGAGAACGGCGAAGGCCAGCTCGCGGTCCTCCCGTAGCCGGGCCTGGAAGTGGTCGTGCCGTAAGATCCACAGGCGTGTCGGTTGAACGGCGGTGGCGGTTGCGAAGTGCGGGTCGGGATAGAAAAGCGAGAGAGCCCCGAAGTGATCCCCTGGGCCGAGTAGCGCAAACGTCTGGCGGCCGAAATGGCGTCCGTCCCGAGAGATCTGAATCCGACCGTCTTCTATAAGATACAGATGGTTCTCGGCCTCTCCCTCCGAGAAGAGGATTTCCCCCACTTTGACAGTAAGAGCCCCGGCCATGTCCACCAGCTGCTGGATATGGGAGTCGGTCAGATATTCGAAGAAAACAACGGATCGCAAGACCCGCTTCAGGTTCACGGCGCGCCTCGATTTTTATATAGCATCCGCTTGGGAGCGATTCAAGAGAAGATATGATGCGACACAAAAAAATGCCCCCGCCGGTCATGGTCTCGACCCCGATCTCACTTGACACGACATAGGCGGGGGTGTAGCGTTTGACGGTGTAGGAGCAGAGCATGAGTGGGACAGAGGCCTGTGCTTCGAGACGGCAATCGAAGGGGCTCTTCTGCCTCGCTCGCACCTCCTTCCAGAGCAGCAATTACGGGCATCTGACCTTTCATAGGTACCATTACTGGGCCTAGCCGGGCACCCTGCCGACCGACGCCGATGCGTCGACGGCACATATCAAAAAGGGGCCTGGGGGAAAGATGCCGACGAGTCTTTCCTCTTCAGGCCTCCTGAAGAGGTTTTTTTTTGGCACTTCGAGATTCTAAGAGCGTGACCCGGGTGGTTGCTGCGGTCATGGCGCGCTCCACCGCGGAAATGCTTCGCGCCGCAGAGGAAGCCACCGAAGGCGCCGATCTGGTGGAACTACGGGCCGACGCGCTCCGCAACCCCGACCTGGAAAAGCTGAGGGGCGCCGGCTCGAAACCTCTCATCTTCACCTGTCGTTCCCCGCGAGAGGGGGGTGTCTTTCAGGGTTCGGAGGCGGACCGCCGGGCGATTCTCCGCCGTGCTCTGGAGCTGGGGTTTGATTTCGTCGATATCGAGCTGGACACCCTCAGCGATGACTTGCGAAGCGTTGCGACGTCTTCGCGCCTCATCCTGTCGCATCATGCGTTCGAAGGTCTCCCTGAGGACTTGCCGGGACTCGTGGAGCGCGCCGCGCGCGGTGGCGCCGATATCGTGAAGCTGGCCGCCCGTGCTCGATCTCTCGCCGACGTGCTGAAGCTGGGGGAGGTGGGTCGGGTGGTGCGCCAGCGCGGTCTTGGCTTCGCTCCCATCACCATGGGTCCGGCGGGCACGGCGGGACGCGTCCTCGCTTCGCGTTTCGGAGCCGAGCTCACCTACGCCGCGGCACGCGGCATGCCCGCCACCGGACCGGGACAGCTTGATCTCGATGAGCTGTTGAACCTCTATCGTTTCCGCTCCATCGACGGTCTCACTCGCATCTACGGCATCTTGGGTCGTCCGGTCCGCGACAGTCTCTCACCGGCCATGCACAACGACTTCTTCCGCCGGAGGGGCCTGAACGCCGTCTATCTTCCCTTCGAGGAAGAGGAGCTTCCCGCCTTCGTGTCGGCGGCGAAGGATCTGGGCGTGGCCGGTCTCTCGGTGACCCGACCGTTCAAGGAATCGATAATTTCGTTCCTCGATGAAGTCGATGGAAAGGCGCTCGAGGTGGGAGCGGTCAATACGGTGGCGGTGCGAGAGGGTAAGTGGTGGGGTTTCAATACCGATACCGAGGGCGTGGTCCGCCCGGTGTCCCGCCGCATGGATCCGGCGGGCAAGCTCGCGGTGATCCTGGGTGCCGGGGGAGCGGCGCGTGCCGCCGCGGTCGGCCTGCGCCAAGCCGGCGCGCAGGTCGTGGTGCTGGCGCGGAGAGCCGAGTCGGCGCGCGCCGTGGCGCAGGCCGGAGGTGGGCAAGCGGGGAGCCTAGACGAGATCGGGCAACGACGGTGGGACATTTTGGTCAATGCCACACCGCTCTCTCAGGGCCTGCTCGATGCCCGGGAAGCACTGGACTCTTTTCGACCCGGCGCGCTGGTGCTGGACATGGTCTATCAACCGGAGCAAACCGAGCTCCTGGAAACGGCCCGCCGGCGGGGAGCGGTGGCGGTGTCCGGTCTCGAGATGCTGGTGGCGCAGGCGGTAGGTCAGGACGAAATTTGGACGGGTGGGAAGGCAGACACGGAAGCCATGGAACTGGCGGCGCGTGCCGAGCTAGCCAGGCGCGCCGGGAAGTCCTGGAACCCATTCGGACTGGAACGCTATTCGCGACAGGTGCTCTTCCAGGGAATCGGCGAGTCCGGACAATTGAAGATACGCGGTTCCCGCGTCTTGGTGGTGGGCGCGGGTGCGGTCGGGTCGGTGTCTTCGGAGATGTTGGTTCGAGCCGGGGTGGGGTCGCTTCGCCTGGTGGACCGCGATCACCTCGACCCGTCCAATCTCCAGCGCCAGGGACTCTACGACCAGGAGGATCTCGCGCAGAATCTCCCCAAGGCGGTCGCCGCGGCGCGGAAGCTCCGGCGGATCAACGATGAGGTCACCGTGGAGGGAGCGGTAGTTGACCTCGGTCCCGACAACGTGGAGGAGCTTCTAGATGGAATTGTTCTGGCGCTCGATGGCACGGACAATTTCGAGACGCGCTACGTGCTGAACGACGCCTGCGTCAAGACGGGCACGCCGTGGATCTACGCCGCCTGCGTGGGGAGCTACGGCATGACCTATGTGATCCGTCCCGGGGAGACGGCTTGCCTGCGCTGTCTTCTGGAGGTGGAACCCCCTCCCGGAGCGTCGCCGACCTGCGATACGGCGGGTGTGATCGCTCCCATCGTGCATGCGGTGGCCGCCTTCCAGGTGAGCGAGGCGCTCAAGCTCCTGGCCGGGAAAGAGACGGATCTACTGAACAAGGTCCTGTCGATGGATGCCTGGACGGGGCAATTCAGCAAGGCCTCAATGGCCGAGCGCCGTGCCGACTGTCCCGCCTGCGGCGCTCGCCGGTTCGATTACCTTGCCGCCGGATCGAGAACGGGGGCGGCCATCCTTTGCGGTCGTAATGCGGTGCAAGTGCGTCCCACCGCCAAGGTACCCGTGAAGCTAGAAGAGCTCGCCGCTCGTCTACGGGCACTCGGTGAAGTTCGCGCCAACGACTACCTGGTTCGCTTCCAGGCGGAGGGGAAGGAGCTGGTGGTTTTCGTCGACGGACGCGCCATCATTCATGGAACCGAGGATCTTGCCCAGGCCAAGAGCCTCTACTCTCGCTACGTGGGGCTATAGGCGATGCAACAGCGCTCCAATCTTCAAATACCTTCCGGCGTGCAGTGCTTCTACGGCCGGGAGGCTCACCTCCGGAAAGAAGTCGAGAGGAGGGTGGGAGAGGTTTTCTCGGGATGGTCTTACGAAGAGATCATCGTTCCGCTTTTCGACTACTTCGAGGTCTTCGCCCGCGGCGGCGGGCCCAGCTTCACCGACCACATCTACCGCTTCATCGGTCGCAACGGAGAGCTCCTCGCCTTGCGGCCCGATTTCACCGCACTGGTCGCCAAGGTGGTGGCTTCGCGAATGCAGGATCGCTCCTTGCCTCTGCGTCTCTTTTATAGTGGCGAGGTACTTCGCTACCAGCCCCCCCAGGCGGGACACCAGAAGGAGCTATTCCAGATCGGCCTGGAGCACATCGGCGACGGACTGGCGGCCGATCTGGAGGTGTTGCTGGTTGCCTTCGAGGCCCTGGATCGGCTGGGAGTGAACGACGCGGTGGTCACCCTCGGCCATGCCGGCTTCGTGCTGGGGATTCTCGAGGAGTCTCAGGTTCCCGCCGAGGCACGACCCCAGTTGCTGGAGGCGATGAGGTACCGCGACGCGGATCGAGTGGATGATATTCTCGGCAGGAAGGCGCCCCCGGAGGTCATGGAGGCGATGCGCCTCTTCGGCGGGCCGGAGGTTCTGGAGCGAGCGCGGGCCATCGCTCAGCACCCGGGAAGCCAAGAGGCGGTTGCGCGTCTGCACTCCGTCGCGACGGAGCTCGAGGCGCTCGGGCTGGGACATCGCCTGCAATTGGATCTCGGGGAGGTACGGGGCTTCGACTACTACACCGGAATGGTTTTCGAGATCTACGCCCCCGGCACCGGGCTGGAGCTGGGAGGCGGGGGCCGCTACGACTCCCTTCTCGGCAAATTCGGGGTGCCTCTTCCCGCCGTCGGGTTCTCTCTTTCCCTGGATCGGCTGTCTCAAAGGGTGAAAGACCATCTGGGGACCTCCCGCGAGGCGGCTCCCGAAGCGATCGTTTTGGGGAAGCAGCCGTCGCGAGGTCTGGCGGAAGCTCTGGAGCTGCGGCGACAGGGCATGAAGGTGAGGATCTCTTGAGCCAGTCCATCAAGCTCGCCCTGCCCACCGGAAGGATCTTCGGCGAAACGGTGGATCTCCTCACCCGGTCGGGCTTCGCCCTCCCCGAGGACGTCCGGCAGGCGAGAAGACTCCACATTACTAATGGTGGCAACCAATCCTCGGTGCTGGTCAAGGACCGTGACGTTCCCACCTACGTCGAGCACGGTGTCGTCGACGCGGGAATCGTGGGGCACGACGTCCTGGCCGAAACCAACCCCGACGTGTACCAACCGCTCGATCTCGGTATCGGCTGCTGCGAGATGGTGGTGGCGCGGAGCAAGGGGCAGACTCCCGGTGCCTACCGCGATCTTCCTATCGTGAGGGTGGCGACAAAGTATCCGGAGGTCACCTTCCGTCACTTTCACGGTCACGGCATCCCGGTCGAGCTCATCTTGCTCTCGGGCTCGGTCGAGCTCGCCCCCATGCTCGGCCTCGCCGACTGCATCGTGGACCTGGTGCAGACCGGCAGAACCTTGGCGGCGAACGGATTGGAGGTCGATGAAGTGCTTTTCCGAAGCACGGCGAGACTCATCGTCAATCGCGCCAGCTTTCGACTCAAGGGGCGATTGGTGGGTGAGTTCATCGCTTCGCTGGCCCGGGAGGTGGGACGGTGATACGGGTTTTCGAGGACGAGAGGTCCTTCCTGGCCGAGCGTGGCGACGAGTTGTTCGGTGCCGGCGCTCCATCCGCCGACGTCTTGGCGAGCGTGGAATCGATTCTGGCCAGAGTGCGAGCAGGCGGTGACCGGGCCTTGGTAGATCTCACCAAGGAGCTCGACGGCGTCGAGCTCGAGGCGGGAGACCTCCGGGTGGACGTGAAAACCATTTCACAGCAAGCGGCTCAGGCCAGCGAGGCCATCCGCTCCGTCCTGGCGAACGCCGCAGCCAACATCCGTCGATTCCACGAGAGGCAGAAGGAGAGCAGTTGGAGCTTCGAGCTCGAGGACGGAAGTCTGCTCGGTCAAAAGATCACGCCTCTCGATACCGTGGGTGTCTACGTTCCGGGGGGTAAAGCAATCTATCCCTCCACGGTGTTGATGAACGTGATCCCCGCGCAGATCGCGGGTGTGAGGCGGCTGATCGTGTGCACGCCGCCCGGAACCATCGAGAAGGCGCCGGCTCTCGCCCGCGCCCTGGAGCAGCTCGGCCTCCGAGAAGTCTACCGGGTAGGCGGTGCGCAAGCGGTGGCGGCCATGGCCTATGGCACGGCCACCGTTCCCCGGGTGGACAAGATCGTCGGTCCGGGTAACGCCTACGTCACCACCGCCAAGAAGCTCCTCTACGGCACGGTAGGGATCGATTCTCTGGCCGGACCGAGCGAGATCGTCGTGCTGGCCGACGCCGGCGCCGATCCCAGCTACGTGGCCGCCGACCTGCTCTCTCAAGCCGAGCACGGCTCGGGGAACGAACGGGCCATCCTGGTCAGCACCTCGCCAGAGCTTGTTCGGGCGGTCGGTGACGAGATAGAAAGGCAGCTCGCCGATCTGCCGCGAGCCGCGGCGATTCGAACCGTGCTGGAGCGGCACGGCGCAGCAGTGGTGGTCGCGGATCTCGACGCCGCTTTGTCTTTGGTGAATCGCCTGGCTCCCGAGCACCTCGAGATCCTGGCAGACGGTGCCGAGGCGCTGGCCCAAAGGGTCGCAAACGCGGGGGCGATCTTCATGGGCCCGAGCTCGCCGGTGCCGGTCGGAGACTTCTATGCCGGACCCAACCATGTCCTACCCACCGGCGGAACCGCCCGCTTCGCTTCTCCTCTGGGAGTCTATGACTTCGTGAAGCGCTCCAGCCTTATTCGGTACAGTCGTGAGAGGTTGACCCGTGACCGAAAGGACATCGAGACCTTTGCCCGGGCGGAAGGATTCGAGGCGCACGCGCGATCCATCGCGGCGAGGTTTTCCGAATGAGCCTGGTGGAGTCGGTCTTGTCACGATTGCGGCCCGAGGTACGCTCGCTGCATCCCTACCTTCTGAAGCCGAGGTTGGCCTCGGTGAAGCTGGATCAGAACGAGAACACCGCCGATCTCCCGGAGCCCATCCAGCGCGCCATCCAGGACTCGTTGTCCCGGTTGTCGTTGAACCGATACCCGCCGACCGTGGCCAGCGAGCTCAAGCAGGCCTTGGGCCGACAGAACGACTGGCCGGAGGAAGGCGTACTGGTGGGAAACGGCTCGAACGAGCTTCTGCAGATGCTGGCATTGTCGACGCTGGAGAGAGGCCGGAAGGTGGTGCTGCCAACCCCCACCTTCGTGGTCTACAGCTACGTGAGCCGCATCGCGGGAGCGGAGTTGATAGAGGTACCTCTCGGCGAGGACCACTCCTATGACGTCGGCGCCTTTCTAGAGGTCATGAGCCGCGAGCAGCCTTCCTTGGTTTTCCTCTGCTCTCCCAACAATCCCACCGGCTCGACGGTGAGCACGGAGGAAGTAGAGCGGGTGGCGGAAAACTGCCGGGGCATGTTGGTGGTCGACGAAGCCTACTTCGAGTTCGGGGGATCGGTCTCGCGGGAGATCTTGCCTCGCTATCCTCAGCTGGTCGTATCGCGGACCTTCTCCAAGGCGATGGGCCTGGCCGGTCTCCGCATCGGCTACATGCTCGCCCACCCGGAGATTGCGACCGAGCTCACCAAGGCGCAAATGCCGTTCTCCTTGAATAGTTTTTCGCGTGCCGCGGCCCTGGCGGTGTGCGAGCATTACCCACTGGTTCGTGCTCAGGCGGAGAGAATCGTTCGTGAAAGAGACGCTATGCTGGAACGACTTCGCGAGCTCCCGGGGATTCGCCCGTATCCCTCCCAGGCGAACTTCATTCTCTTCGACTGTCAGGCCGGGTCGAGCCGGGTGTTCGAGGGTCTCCTGGCACGGGGCGTCCTGGTGCGGGACGTGAGCGCCCATCCGCGCCTGAGCCACTCCCTGCGGGTGACGATCGGTCGTGCCGAGGAGAACGAAATGTTTATTAGAGCGCTTCGCGAGACGCTGGAGGAGCTTCCATGAAGGCTGACTCATTGACCAAGGCCAAGCGAGCCGGCGCACATCGGCGCTCCACCAAAGAAACGACGGTGGAGATGCAACTCACCGTGGACGGCGGCGGGAAAGCGGACGTGGCAACCGGAATCGGATTTCTCGATCATATGTTGGAGCTTCTCGCCCACCACGGAGAGCTCGATCTCTCGGTTCAGGCGCACGGTGATCTCCACGTGGATTTTCATCACACGGTCGAGGACGTGGGGCTCGTTCTCGGGGATTGTCTGGCGCAGGCGCTGGGCGACAAGGCGGGAGTCAACCGGTTCGGGGTAGCTTACGTTCCGCTGGACGAGGCGCTCTCCCGAGTGGTGGTCGATCTCTCGGGACGTCCCTACCTCAGTTGGCGAGTCCGGTTCACCTCGGATCGAGTGGGAGATTTTCCGACCGAGCTCTTCCAAGACTTTTTTCGGGCTCTTTCCGATCGCGCCCGGCTGACTCTCCACGTGGAGACTCTCTATGGAGACAACAACCATCACATCATTGAGACGGTCTTCAAGGCCTTCGCCCGTTCGCTACGTGAGGCGACCCGGCGCTCCGGAAGCGCCAACGTTCCTTCCACCAAGGGGACGCTGAAGGACTGAGCGAGGCCAATGCCCGAGCCGTTGATCGTCGTCGACTATGGAGTGGGAAACCTGGGAAGCGTTGCCCGCGCCTTCCGGCGCATCGGCGCCGACAGCGAGCTCTGCGCGGATGCAGAGAAGATCCGACGGTCGAAACAACTGGTCCTGCCAGGGGTGGGTCATTTTGGGGAGGCGATGAACACCCTGCGCGCTCGCGGTTTGGAGGCGCCTTTGCACGAGGCATTGGAGAGTGGAGCCAGATTGCTCGGAATCTGTGTGGGGTTTCAGATGCTCTTTGAGGGGAGCGAAGAGGCTCCCGGTGTTTCGGGACTGGGGTTGCTCCCCGGCGATGTGCGCCGTTTTTCCACTGGCTGGCCGGTACCCCACATCGGCTGGAACCAGCTCGAGATCCAGGGCGAGACGCCACTCCTCGAGGGGATCGAGACCGGCGACTATTTCTATTTCCTACATTCCTACTACGTGACGCCGCAGGGGGATGCCGTGGTGAAGGCCAAGACGAGCTACGACCTTTCTTTCTGCTCGGTGGCAGGGAAGGGAAGGATCGCCGGTATCCAGTTCCATCCCGAGAAGAGCCAACAACTCGGGTTGCGAGTGCTGGCAAATTTCTGGCAGAGATCATGACGATTATTCCCGCCATCGACATCGAGGATGGAAAGTGCGTGCGCCTGGTGCGCGGTGAGCGAGGAACGGAGACCGTGTTCGGAGAGGATCCGGTAGAGGTGGCGCTTGCCTGGCAGGATCAGGGAGCGCGGCTGCTTCACGTCGTCGATCTGGACGCCGCCTTCCAGCCGGACCACGGCAACCGCCCGGCCATCGCGCGGATCGTCAAAGCAGTTGGCATTCCCGTTCAGGTGGGAGGCGGAGTGCGGAGCCGCGCCGATTTCGACCGGCTCCTGGAGACGGGTGCGGCGCGCGTGGTGTTCGGCACCGCCGCGGTAGAGAATCCTTCCGTGGTTCGAGAGGCGCTGGGAATCGCTCCGCAAGCGGTGGTGGTGGGAGTCGACGTGAGAGACGGAAAGGTCGCGGTCCGCGGTTGGCAAGAAGACTCCGCACAGGAACCCGTCGAGCTCGGAAAGCGCTGGGTGGAGGAAGGCGTCGATACCTTCATCTATACCGACATCTCACGGGATGGGGTTCTGACCGGTCCCAACGTGGCGGCGGTGCGTCGCTTCGCCCGGGAGACCAAGGCA
>Ga0209002_10000755_pt1 | contig 26123 bp, 23 predicted proteins | sample Rifsed16ft2_FD_184010 | JGI IMG/M metagenome (GOLD analysis project Ga0209002, IMG submission 184010) | Soil microbial communities from Rifle, Colorado, USA - sediment 16ft 2 (version 2) | ecosystem: Environmental > Terrestrial > Deep subsurface > Rock core/Sediment | place: Rifle, Colorado... | reverse complement strand
TCGCAGAGAACAACAGAATCCGGAAATCCTCTGCGTTTTCTCTGCGACCTCTGCGCCTTTGCGTTGAAACTTTCAATCAAACTGATACACTACCGAAACAACGGTAGTGGGCTCAAGGGTAGGGCTACTTTCGAAGCTCACTACCGAAAACAAGCTTCAGGAAGGGAGAATATATTTCAGCAGTCATACGCTTTTTCAATTCCTGCAATCATTTCTAACGGTACTATCCGCGTAATCCACGTCGATCAACGAAATCCCTGCCTGCGCCCGCCTGCCTTTAGGAAACAAATTCGGCGGGCAGGTGCCGTGCACTTCGGCAGTCGCTCAGGTCTCTGCCAGCCTTGCAGAGAAATCCTAAAGTCTCCCCGTCATTTCAATTGCACCATCCGCGTCATCAGCGTCAATCGGCGAAATCAGCATTCGTTGACATTACCTCCATTTCGCTCTATATTGACAGAAATTTGCCGAAAGGGATTGTGATGTTTAAAGGCGGAATGCCGAACATGCAGAACATGATGAAGCAGATCCAGCAGATGCAGGAGCGGATCGCGAAGGTGCAGGCAGAACTCGAACAGAAGACGGTTACGGCAGACGCCGGTGGGGGGATGGTGAAGGTTACCGCGAACGGGAAACAACAGATTGTGAAAATCGAAATCGAAAAAACCGCCGTGAATCCGGAAGAAAAGGAGATTCTCGAAGACTTGATCATCGCCGCCGTCAACAAAGCTCTGGAACAGGCCAATGCCATGGCGCAGTCGGAAATGAAGAAAGCCACAGAGGGGATGATCCCCAATATTCCCGGCATGAACCTCCCCGGAATGTGAAATGACCTCGACCCCCGAATCTGTCGAACAACTAGTCGAACAATTCGCCCAGCTTCCCGGCATAGGGAGGAAAACGGCCCATCGTCTCGCGCTGTATGTCCTTAAGATGGAGCGGGAAGAGATTGTCATTCTTGCAAAGGCGCTTGTCAATGTGAAGGACAAGGTGCGGTATTGCTCAGTGTGCTCCAACATCACCGAATCGGATCCCTGTCGCATCTGCTCCAACACAAGACGGGACCGCCACGTTATTTGCGTCGTCGAAGAACCCAGCGACGTTCTGGCGCTTGAAAAGACGAATGAATTCAAGGGATTGTACCATGTCCTCGGCGGAGCGCTCTCGCCCCTCGACGGCATCGGGCCGGACGACCTGCGAATCAAGGAGCTGCTGGGACGCCTTTCGGGGGCCGGAATGGAAGAGATCATTCTTGCCATGAATCCGAATGTGGAAGGAGAGGCGACGACTCTCTATCTCTCGAAGCTGATCAAACCGTTGGGAGTAAGGGTGACCCGGATTGCCCGCGGGCTTCCGGTGGGGTCCGATCTCGAATACGCCGATGAAGCAACGCTTTCCCGCGCGCTCGAAGGAAGAATCGCGGTGTAACCGCCATGATTCGCCTGTTCCTCTTTTTCTCTCCTTTTCTCCTTTTCTCCTCGTGCATCTTCGACACGCGTACCCCTGATGATCCCGGAGAACAAAGCGCCAACTACAAGCCGCCAACCGAGGCATCCGACGTTTTTGTGAACATGGCAAATGCCTTTTCCGACAAGAACGCACTCAACTATAAGAAGTCATTTTCCGATTCAGCCACCGCCGCGCGAACGTTTGTATTCGAGCCGACCTCTCAAGCCCTTTCGAACTACGGAGTGTTCCTTGATTGGGGGAGGGAATCCGAAGCGCAATACTTCAACAATATCACGGTCCAGCTTCAGCCGTCAACCATCTCTTCTCTTCAATTCAACTTTACGAGCCAAAGCGTCTCCACGGATTCTGCCTTCTTTGAAGGGACGTATCTCCTTACGGTTCCTCATACGAGATCTCAGGTTCCCCAAACCGCCATTGGTCAGGTGCAGTTTTATCTGATCAAAGACAATGTTCAAAACTGGGTTATCTGGCGGTGGGTCGATCTTGTGAACCAGCAGGGAGATTTCAGTTGGAGCGACGTGAAGGGGGAGTTTGGGCAATGAGGTTCACCGCGGGAGGTCCGAGGGGGTCGGGAGAGCGCTTGGGCTGGAAGTCCGACATTGAATTTCGCGGAACCTGAAACCTGATTCCCGCGTACGCGGGAACTGAAACTTGAAACCTGAACCTCACAACTCCTAACCTTGAAACTTCTTCCTCTCCTCACGGTTATTCTCCTGGCTGCATGTAACCCGTTCGCCCCGGAGTTTGACGACTCACCCGTGGGATCCAATTCAATCCTGGGCGATCCGAAAACGGTCGACGGGATCTTTCAGAACATCAAGTATGCCTACACGTTCAAGGATACGACGATCTACGGCCAGGCAATCAACGCGAATTATAATTTTGTGTACCGGGATTATGAGCGCGGGCTCGATGTTTCGTGGGGAAGGGATGAAGAGATGAGGATTACCTCTGAATTGTTCAGGAATGTTCAACGCCTCGATCTTGTCTGGAACAATATCATTGCCATGTCGACCGATTCGGCGAACACCAGTGCAGTCGTGAGCCGGAATTTCAACCTTACGGTCACGTTTAACCCGAGCGACATCCTTCGGGTTGACGGCTACGCGACACTTTCTCTGGTTCGATCCTCCTCAGGCGACCCGTGGACGATCGTGAGGTGGAGAGATGAATCGAACTTCTAGCAGTCAAAAATCAAGAATGAAAAACGAAAAAAGGCGTCTGAGCGCTGAAAGCTGACAGCTGATGGCTACCTCCATTTCCTACCAAGGCGAACCGGGCGCGTTCAGCGAGCAGGCGGCAAGAGTCATTTTTGGCGCCCATGCGAAGCTGATTCCCCAGGAGCATTTCAGAGATGTGTTTCTCTCGGTTGTGCGGGGACGCTCGAGATACGGTATCATCCCGATAGAAAACTCGGTTTTCGGAAGCGTCCACGAGAACTATGATCTGTTGCTCAAATATCCCTTGATGATCGCCGGGGAGGTGACTCTCAGGATTCGGCATCAACTCCTTGCCCTCAGGGGTGTCAAGCGCAGAGATCTCAGGTTTGTCTTCTCGCATCCGCAGGCGTTGGGGCAATGTGAGGAATTCCTTCACGGCATGAAGGGGGTCAAGGCAATGGCGTACTATGACACCGCCGGAGCCGCGAAAATGATTCGAGAGGAGCAACGGAGGAATGCCGCCGCCATCGCGAGCGTACAGGCTGCAAGAACGTACAAACTCAAGATCCTGACCCGGAATATTGAGGGGAATCGGCAGAACTTTACGCGTTTTCTGGTGTTGGCGCGCAGCGTGAGACCCTCCGGGGGCCCTATGAAGACCTCCCTCGTGTTCTCCGCACGAAACATCCCCGGTTCATTGTTCAAAGCTCTCGCGGTGTTTGCCCTACGGGAGATCAACCTCCTGAAGATCGAATCCAGGCCCCTCCCGGGCAGACCATGGGAATATCACTTCTATCTGGATGTCATGGGGTCGATTCAGGAAGAAAAGCTCAGACAGGCATTGAATCATCTCGAAGAAGTGTGTACTTTTGTCCGGGTGCTTGGTTCGTATCCTCCGGGAAAAACCGTCAAAGGGTGACCGAATGCAGGTTCGTTATCTCGTAAAGGAAGGGTTTTCAGGTTTCAAACGCGCGAAGCTCTCAATGGTTACCGCGATTGTGACTGTCTCCATTTCCCTTCTGCTTCTCAGTTCCTTCGCCATCCTTTTCTTCAATGCGAATTCCGTTGTTGAATCTCTCCGCGACAAAGTAGAAATGGAGGCCTTTCTCGAGGATGGGCTGTCGGAACCCCAGATCGACGCTCTCCTTGCCCGCGTCAGCTCGGTCGAAGGGGTCGCATCCGTGCGCTTTGTGTCGAAAGAGGAGGCCGCCGCGATTTTCAGAGAAGAGTTCGGCGAAGACATCAACAGAGTCCTTGACTTCAACCCGCTTCCCGCCTCCGTGAAGATATTCCTCAAAGACGGATACAAGACCGCCCAAAGTGCGGAACTCATTTACGGGGAAGTGCAGACGATCTCCGGCGTTGAAGACGTCATCTACAGAAAAACCCTCCTCGAAATGCTGGATCAGAGGGCCAAGACACTCCTCTGGGTCGCCCTGGGAATAGGAATCTTTATCACCATTTCGTCGGTGTTCCTGGTTGCCAACACGATCCGCCTTGCGATTTATGCAAAACGCAAGATCATCCAAACGATGAAGCTTATTGGGGCGACACGGCGTTTCATTCGCGGTCCCTTTGTTCTGGAAGGACTCGTTCAGGGGCTTCTGGGAGGACTTGTCGCTTCGGGGATCGTCTTTTTGATCTTTAATTATCTTGAAACGTGGATTTCGTTTCAGCTTTCAGATTTTGTAAAGGTTGACCCGTGGTCATACGGAGTCATTGTCGCTGTGGGGTGCGTCCTGGGGTTTGTGGGGAGTATGATATCCATCCGCCGGTTTATCGGGGAAAGTGTTGTCGTATAGCCGCTTTGAAAGATTACACAGAGAACACTGAGGAGTCACAGAGAGCACAGAGCCCTCAGTGTTCTCTGTGCACCTTTGTGCTCTCTGTGTAACCCAATTAGTTGTTTTTTGAAATTGCTTTTTCAGCAATAGTTCTTTAGAATTTCTGCACCAACAAAAGGCCCCGCAGTTGACCTTCAATCCCGATTGTTCCATCGATAACACTCACATCCCGTTATGAATAGTCTCATCGTTTTCTACCGGTCCTCCATCGGCAAAAAAGTGATCATGAGCCTCACAGGGCTTTTTCTCTGTCTGTTCCTTGTGGAGCATCTGGTCGGCAACCTCCTCCTTTTTGCCGGCGACGGCGGACATCTCTACGAACAATACTCGAAGCTGCTTGTCTCGAATCCCATCATCCGAGCCATCGAAATCGTGCTGTTCGCGTCCCTCATCGGGCACGCCCTCAGCGGCCTCGTCGTCTGGATCCACAATAAGAGGTCGCGGCCGCACAAGTATTCGGTCTACCGGCTGGACGAGAACACGGAACTTGCCTCGCGCATCACCATGCTGGGCGGGAGCGTCATTTTCTTCTTTCTCGTCATCCATTTGTGGAGTTTCTTCTTCCCGTTGAGAGTAACGGGCACGAGCATGACCGCATTTCAACTGGTTGAGCAGAAATTCTCAAACCTGTGGTTCTGCCTGCTCTACGAGGTCGCTCTGCTGGTTCTCGGCTATCACCTGAAACACGGTTTTCAATCGGCATTCCAGACCCTGGGCCTCATGCACAAGAAGTACAAGGGAATCCTTGATTTTGTTGCCTTCTTCTTCTGGTTTGTCATTCCGGCAGGTTTCGCATCTCTGCCAATCTACTTCTACTTCTTTCATACCGCAGCCCCCACGGCGGTTGTACTTGGAGGGCAATGAACCATGAAACTCGACGCGAAAATTCCTGCTGGACCCATAGAAAAGAAATGGTCCGAACATAAGTTCCACATGAAGCTGGTCAATCCCTCCAACAAGCGGAAATACAGCGTTATCGTTGTCGGGACGGGACTGGCGGGTGCATCGGCTGCTGCGTCCCTTGCCGAATTGGGTTACAATGTCCTTGCATTCTCCTATCACGAATCCCCCCGCAGGGCCCACAGCATCGCTGCACAGGGCGGCATCAACGCCCCCAAGAACTACTCGAACGACGGCGACAGCGTTTGGCGTCTGTTCTACGACACGGTCAAGGGCGGTGACTATCGCTCGCGTGAAGCGAATGTCTACCGGCTCGCCGAAGTGAGCGGTTCGATTATCGATCAGTGCGTTGCCCAAGGGGTTCCGTTCGCGCGGGACTATGCCGGATACCTCGACAACCGTTCGTTCGGCGGCGCCCAGGTGGCCCGCACGTTCTACGCCCGGGGACAGACCGGCCAGCAGCTTCTCCTCGGAGCGTATTCAGCCCTCGTCCGCCAGATGGACCTGGGAAAAGTGAAGTTTTACGATCGGCGTGAGATGCTTGACGTGGTGCTCGTGGACGGAATGGCGCGTGGCATCGTGGCACGCAACCTCGTCAACGGCATCATGGAGTCCTACGTTGCCGATGCAGTGGTGCTGGCGACGGGCGGTTACGCAAACGTCTTCTTTCTCTCCACGAACGCCAAGGCAAGCAACACCACGGCAATCTGGAGGGCCCATAAGAAGGGTGCACTCTTTGGAAATCCGTGCTTCACGCAGATCCATCCGACCTGCATCCCGCAAAGCGGAGCGTATCAATCGAAGCTGACCCTCATGAGCGAAAGCCTGCGAAACGACGGGCGCATCTGGGTTCCCAAGAATAAGGGAGACAACCGGAAACCCGGAGATATCCCGGAATCGGAGAGGGATTACTATCTCGAGCGGCTCTATCCTTCATTCGGGAACCTTGTGCCGAGAGATGTGGCATCGAGACGCGCCAAGGAGATGTGCGATCAGGGACGCGGTGTCGGACCGACGGGCCTGGCCGTGTATCTGGATTTTGCAGACGCCATCAGCCGGCTTGGAAAACATGTCATCGAAGAGCGATACGGGAATTTGTTTGAGATCTATCATCAGATCACGGCGGAGGATCCCTACAAGACTCCGATGCGAATTTATCCCGCCGCTCACTATACGATGGGCGGTCTGTGGGTTGACTACAATCTGATGAGCACCATTCCCGGGCTCTATGTGCTTGGAGAGGCGAATTTTTCCGATCACGGAGCGAACCGTCTTGGAGCCAGTGCCCTCATGCAGGGGCTTGCCGACGGATACTTCATCATTCCCTACACGATCGGCGATTACCTTGCCTCAACAAAATTCACCCCGGTCAAGAACGATCATCCGGCGTTCAAGGAATCTGAAAAAGCGACCGAGCAGATGGTAAAGAAGCTCATGTCGATCCAGGGGAAGAAATCGGCCGACGAGTACCATCGGGAGCTTGGAAAGATCATGTGGGATAATGTCGGGATGGGCCGAAATGCAGCCGGATTGAAAAAAGCTCTCAAGCTCATACCTGAATTAAGAGAGCGGTTCTGGAAGGATGTGAAGGTCACCGGCGCCGATCTCGATCTGAACATCGAACTTGAGAAGGCCGGCCGCGTGGCGGATTTCATGGAGCTTGGCGAGCTGATGGCGAGAGATGCGCTCCATCGCGCAGAATCATGCGGCGGACACTTCAGAGAGGAGTCGCAGACAGACGAGGGAGAGGCAAAACGAAACGACACGAAATTCTCATACGTCGCAGCATGGGAATACAAGGGGGCCAACAAGACTCCGGCCATGCACAAGGAGCCGCTGAAGTTTGAGTATGTGAAGCCGTCACAACGGAGTTACAAGTAGGTTCAAGGTTCAAAGTTTAAGGTTCAAGGTTGGGGGGCGAATGAAGATCGAACGTTTCGAAGATCTGGAGATATGGAGGGAGGCAAGAGAACTCTGCGGAAGGATAAAACAATTAACAACAAGGGGAGCCTTTTCAAGGGATTTTGATTTGCGGAATCAGATCCGGGATTCATCGGGCTCAATTATGGATTGTATTGCAGAGGGATTTGAGAGGGGTGGCAACAAAGAGTTTGTGCAATTTCTCAGCATAGCCAAGGGCTCATCGGGTGAGACTCGGTCTCAGAGTTATCGAGCATTTGATTATGAATATATTTCGGAAGAAGATCTCAATGATCTGCTGGACAGGACAGTCAAGCTCAGTAAACAAATATCGAGTTTTATGAACTATCTCAGGAGATCCGATTTCAAGGGATCTAAATTTCACTGAAGAATCGACCTTGAACTTTGAACTTGAAACCTTAAACATTTTAGCCATCTTATAACCCATGAACCTAACACTGAAGATCTGGCGTCAGCGAAACCGGGAGGATGCGGGAAGGTTTGTCACCTATCCGATGAAGGAGGTCTCTCCCGACATGTCATTCCTTGAAATGCTCGACGTGCTCAACGTCGATTTGGTGAAGAAGGGTGAAGAGCCCGTTGCCTTCGATCACGATTGCCGTGAAGGCATTTGCGGCAGCTGCGGACTTGTGATCAACGGCCGTTCGCACGGCCCCGAGCGCAAGGCCGCGACGTGTGAACTGCGGATGAGGCGGTTCAAGGAAGGCGACGTCGTCACCGTAGAGCCATGGCGGGCAAGGCCGTTTCCGATCATCAAGGATCTCGTTGTTGATCGCACCTCTTTTGACCGCATCATGGAAGCGGGAGGATATGTTTCGACGAAAACCGGCGGAGTTCCGGACGGGAATGCAGTCCCGGTGCCCAAGCCGGCGGCAGAAGAGGCGATGGATGCGGCGTCGTGCATAGGATGCGGTGCTTGCGTTGCAGCATGTCCAAATTCGTCTGCCATGCTTTTTGTCGCTGCAAAGGTCTCGCAGCTTGCACTTCTCCCTCAGGGTGAGCCCGAGCGGAAGACGCGCGCGATCCGCATGGTCGAACAGATGGACAAAGAGGGATTCGGCAACTGTTCGAATACGTATGCATGTGAATCGGAATGCCCGAAAGAAATTTCCGTCACGCACATCGCCCGATTGAACAGAGAGTTCATTCGAGCGAAGGTAACCTGACGCGCTGTTGATCCTTTGAACCACATAAAGGCGGCCCGCGTGGCCGCTTTTTTGTTGCGCTCATTCGAAGGTTACCTTCACCCTCGGTTGGTCGGGAGCTGAGCTCCCGACCGGCAACGTGAAGACGGTAACCTTCTGCCGGCTTTTCGGCCATTTTCTTGATAATCCTTCCATTAAGTGCTACATTAATATTTCATGAAGAGATTCATTCTTATAGCGACGGTGCTGTGTGTGCTGATTCCCGCATCGGCCCAGGAAACCAAGGAAAACGCCGATTTCAAGCTCGCCGTAAGCCTTTTCAATGACAAGCTCTATGACCTCGCCCTCGAGCAGTTCCGGCAGTTTGTGGCCGCGTATCCCAACACGTCACAAGGGATCGAAGCCCGATTCTACCTGGGATTGACCCAGCGACAAATGAAGAAGTACGAGGACGCACGGTTCACCTTTCAGAACTTCGCCCTCGCGTTCCCCGATCATCCCAAAGCCGCTGAGGCATGGTGGAATGTCGCCGAGGCCTATGTCGCATTGAAGAATCTGCAGGAGGCAGCTCTCGCCTTCGAGCGGGTGAAGACCTTCCATCCCAAGAGCCCCCTTGCGCCCGAAGCCCTGTTGAAAGCAAGCACCTATTTTGAGGCATCCGGTGACGGCGAGAATTCGAAGAAGACCCTTCGAGCTCTAACCGAGGAGTACGGCTCTTCGAAGGTGGTCCTCGAAGCCCGCCTCAGGCTGGCGAAGATCTATTTCTCTGAAAAACAGTATGAACTTGCAAGGATCGACGCAGGCAAGGTTGCCGATGGGACGAATGACCCTGTCCTTGCACCGGCGGCCCTGCAGCTCTCTGCGTCTGCTCTGTCGCGGCTGGGAAGGCCGGAAGAGGCAAAAAAAGCCCTGAATGTGGTTGTCGAGAAGTACCGCAGCAATCCCGCGTATTTTGAAGCATTGTTGGCCCTTGCGGAACTGAACGCGGGGAGCGGCTCATTCGACGAAGCGAGGAAGATCTGGAAAGAAATCATCGATTCAAAAGAAAAGCCGCCCGCTCCGATTCGGGAAAGCGCGTTCCTGGCTCAGGGCGACGCAGAACTCCTTCAGGGAAGAGGCAACGAGGCGCTTGCTTCGTTTGAATCGGCCATGGCGCTCCGTTCGGTTCGCTCAGGCGAGGCTGCATTTAAAGCTGCAAGGAGTGCAGAGCGTCTCGGGAATGCCAGAAAGGCCGGGGAGTGGTACCTCAGGGCGGTGGAGGACAGCGGCGGCACCGTTGATCGGCGGGCTATTCTTGCAGGTGCCGTTCACGGCGCGAGGCTTGTTAAAGACTTCAACCTGATGACCCGATACGCGCAGAGATTCAGGGATCAGTATCCGCGAGATCCCAGCACACCCGCCATCCTTCTTGGGGCTGCCGGTGTTTATCTTGGAGAGCTTAACGACCCCCGTCACGCTCAGGATCTTTTCGAATCCATTATCAGTGATTTTCCGGAAAATGAATTGATTGACGATGCCCTCTTCGGCACCGCCAGGGCATTGCGGAAAGCAGGACAACTTGCAGAAGCGCTTCGGGTGCTCGAATCGATCCCCCGACGGTTCCCTGCAAGTGATCTCCTCGACGAAGCTCGGGCGCTTGAATTCGAAATCGTCACCTTTGATCAAAAGGACAAAGAGGGCGGGGTCAAGAACATGGCTTTGCTGACCGGCGATGTGATTGCGGGAAAACCGAAAGGGGAGCTGGCCCTTCGTCTCGCCGAGATCTACTTCAATGATCTGAAGGATTATGCCAGCGCCGCGGATCAATACGGCAATGCACTGCAGAGCCCGCTTTCCGATGAGCTTCGCGCAACCGCCTGGTATCATCGGGCAAAGTCTTTTGAATTCCAGGCATGGGAGGGACTCCGCGAAGGAAAATCCGCCGCCTCGGCGGAGAAAGCAATTGCAGCCTATGATTCCCTGCTGCGAAGCAATCCGGAGTTCCCATCCAGGGAAGATGCCCTCCTTGCCAGGCTTGGTCTGAAAATTCGCAGGGCGCGCAACATCGCGGAGCTAAGGAAGCTCAGCGAGGAGACGAGAAAGGAACGCTGGACGGGGAAGGAAACCGCCCTCCTCGCTCTCGGTGAAGCCTATCAATCGATGAAGAGCAACAAAGACGCGGCCCAGATTTTCTCAGAGATTCTGCGTTCAAATCCGTCGCCGTCATCGGAAGCCCGTGCCTTGTTCCTGTCGGCACGCTCGCGATCTGAAATGGGTGAGCGCGATTCGGCAGCGATCTTTTTGAACAGGTACAATCAGAAGTACCCGGGTCATGAATTCTCGGCTGAGGCAGCATTGATGGGGGCCCGCTATGAGGCCGAACGGGGTTCGACCTCTGCCGCTCTTCTGGCTTATAGAACGCTCGCACAGCAGTATTTCTACACGCATGCGGCCGCGGATGTGGACCTTCTCAGAGGAGACGCATACTATGCCTCAGGCAGCATTCCCGATGCCCTGAAATCGTATCTTCAATACTCCGATCGGCTGAGAGAGAGCCTCTTTCCGTTCAGGGATCAGCCGACGAGTCTCATTGCCAAGCTTGCCGAATGCTATCGCAGGACGGGGAATCGGGCCGAGGCAAAACAGCACTATGCCCGCCTCCTTGCCGCCGATACATCCTCCTCATCCCGGTCTCAGATCTATTATATCCTTGCCTCGATGGCACGGGAGGAAAACGACCTTGAGACAGCCGCGAGGTATCTCGACCTAAGCCGGGCCGGAGCAACATCCCCGGAACAGCGGCAGAAAACGGCCCTTGAAGAACTTGAACTCCTTCTCAAAGGAGAAGACTACAAGACAGCCCTTGCGCGGATTGAGGAACTTCTTCCTCAAGTGAAGAGCGACAGCCTGAAGAATTATCTGCAGTCCCGAATGATCGTCTCGTATTTCCGAATGGACAACCTTGCGGAAGCGGATAAGCGTTTCACCGCATTTGTTCGCGCGAATCCGAAGGCCCTGGACGAAGCGGCAGAATTCGATTACGAACGGGGCAGATACCATTTGCGCAAGGAAGAGACGGATCTTGCAATACGGCGACTGGAAAACGTCCGATCACGCTACCCAAGGTCGCCGATCATTCCTGAAAATGTCTACTGGCTGGCTCGCGCGTTTGAAATGAAGGGGGATCTGCAGCGCGCAACCAAGCTCTACGATTCCCTCTTGACGAGGTTCTCGTTTCATCCGATCGTCCCAAGAGTCCGCCTCTCCCTTGGGAACGTCTACTACAATCTGGAGCAGTGGGATGCAGCCGCAAGACAGTACAAAACGATTGTCGACAGTGCTGACAACTCTCCCGACCTCGTGCGGTTCGCTATGAGTAATCTTATCATGGCGTACAAGGAGATCGGTCTCTTCGATGCTGCGCTGCAGCTGAACCGCCAATACCTCGACCGCTATCCCAATGATCCCGACCTGATTACGCGGCGCATCGACATCGGAGTCATCTACCAGAAGCTTGGTTATTACGACCAGTCCATCGTTCACCTGGAGCACATGCTTCAGGATGCAAATCCGGAACTCGAGGGTGAGTTGAGGTACTATATCGGAGAGGCGTATTTTTACAAGGGAGCCTATCAGCAGGCTATTCTTGAGTTTCTCAAGGTTCCTTACCTGATCACGCGTCCGACGAAAATCGACTGGGTATCCACTTCGTATTACATGGCCGGGCAGTCGTATGAAAAAATGTCGAAATTTGATGAGGCCATAACGATGTACAAACAGATCCTTGCGCGGCCGGGAATAGACCCGACGTTCAAGACGGCAGCACAGAAGGAGATTGACAGGGTGAATGTGTTGGTGAGAGGAGGAAAATGATGTACAGAGAGATGCAGAGGAGCGGGGGAGCAGAGGTGCAAGGGAGAAGTGAGTGGCAGTCTTTCTCTCCATTTCTCCTCTGCCCCCCTGCCCCTCCGCTGGGTCTCGATATTCCCTGTTCTGTGAATGTGCCCATTATCTTCCGGAAACAAACCTCACCATGGGCTTTATCTTCGAAGCCGAAATAATCACCATCATGAACACCGTCCGGGCGCGGACGATCGGCGAATCGGATTCGATTCGGCTGAAGGACGTCCTCGCGGCGGAAATTCATCCCGCGATCAAGGCGTATTTCAAGGCCGACGTCGAAAGACTTCTCCATCAGGAGCGGCTCAAGGAAATCCGTTCGAGCCGCTTTGCGTACGGATCCCCTGAAGTTGCCGGATTGCAGCGTCAGGTCGACCTACTCCTCGTGAATCATTACCAGTTTGATCAGGGAGAATTCGAGTCGCTCCTTGACGAGGCGGTGCACTTCGAGTTCAATTTTCTTTGCCGCCCCCAGTGGACCCTGCAGGAATTCATGTTTGAGGGCCACAGGACCGTGGGTGTGGGCGAAGCCATTCGGAAGTTCAGGTATTCAGTCGAGTACACGTATTATTCCGAAATCTTCAAACGGTACGTGGTCGACCGCGGACTCGCCGAAATGAGCTACGAAGAATTCAAGGGACTGATTGCGAAGATCGACAAGGAGATTGTTGAACGTCATTCGAGCGTGGAGTTGGCCCGGATGCTGCGGCCCATGCTCGAGTTCATCGAAGTAGGGATACCGGAGACGGTCATCACCGAAAACGGGCCGGTGCTTCCCATCAATGCGGCGATCGTGTTCTTCGAGGACAAAGGGGTGGACAACGTGAAAACGGAGCTCGAAGCCGAGCGCGACAAGGGTGGAAGGCCCGTCATCAGTCTTCCCGATCTGGAGGTTGTCATTGCCCGCGCGCGGAACGAGGAATTGCCGCCGCCGAAGAACCCCGAGCCTGAGGTCAAAAAGAAGGAGAGTCCTCTAAAACCTGCTGCGGCGAGCGTCCCCTCTCCTCCCATTGAGCCGGTTGCCGTCGAAGATCCAGTTTTCCTGGCGAAGGTTCCCGCATCCGAACCGGTTCTGGAGGACGTCTACTCGATGTTCACAGAAAAGGATCAAAAGGTGTTCGTACGAAAGCTCTTTAAGAAGGACGAAGTTGAATTTCGGAATGCCCTCGACAAGCTGAATCCGATCAGAACGTGGAAAGAGGCGTCGTTTGTCGTCGACCAGATTTTCACAGAGCACGACGTCGATCCGTTTTCGAAGGAAGCCATCCTCCTGACCGAGAAACTCTTCGCCCGGTATGAATCCGGCCAAGAGAAGAAGTAATCATTCATTTGGTTCAATTCATTTGTCTCCGCGACCTTTGCGCCTTCTTCGCGTCCTCTGCGGTTAAGTGTTTAACCGCAAAGATCGCTGAGAAGGCGCAAAGCACGCAAAGAGTTTGACAAAACAACCCGCCTGATAGGTTCATAATGCAATTCATTGACGAAGCAAAAATCCATGTGCACGCCGGGGACGGCGGAAACGGCTGCATCAGCTTCCGCAGGGAGAAGTTTGTCCCCAAAGGCGGTCCCGACGGCGGAAACGGGGGGAACGGCGGCCACGTGATCATTCGCGCGGACAAACAGCTTAACACCCTTCTCGATTTCAAATATCGCAGGCACTACGACGGTGAACGCGGGGAACACGGAAGAGGAAAGAAACAGGACGGGAGATGGGGAAAGGATGTCGTGCTGAAAGTCCCCTGCGGTACGATCGTCCGGGATTCGCAAACGGGAGAGATTGTTGCGGACCTTGTTGAGAATGGCCAGGAAGTGACGGCGGTCCGGGGTGGAAAAGGGGGAAGAGGCAATTCAGAATTTGCCACTTCGACAAATCAAGCGCCACGCATTGCCGAGCCCGGCACATCCGGCGAAGAGCGGGAGATCGCTCTGGAGCTGAAACTTCTCGCGGACGTCGGACTGGTCGGGTTTCCGAATGCCGGCAAGTCGACGCTCATCTCGGTGATCTCGGCAGCGAAGCCCAAAATCGCCGACTATCCGTTTACCACGCTGACCCCGAACCTTGGGATCGTCCGTATTGCCGAGGAGCGGAGCTTCGTCGTGGCAGACATTCCCGGACTTATCCAGGGTGCCCATGAGGGCCGCGGCCTTGGCGTTCAGTTCCTGAAGCACATAGAACGGACAAAAGCCCTTCTGTTTCTCATTGATTCGACGAGCGAGGATCCGAAAAAAGAATACACCATTCTGCTGAACGAACTGAAATCCTACAGTGCGGCGTTGGGGAAGAAACCGAAGCTGGTTGCGCTGACGAAGTCCGATCTGCTCGATCCTCAAATGACAAAAAAGCGAAAATCCCTTTCTATGGGAAGGGGCGTTGAGGTCACACTCATCTCTGCCGTTGCGGGAAAAGGAATTGAAGCCCTTGTCAAGTCGATGTGGAAGATGATCCACACCGCCCGCCGCTGAATCCCATGCCGCCATCCCACTTAACGTTCCGGCGAACTGTCTTCCTTCTTTCGGTCCTCGCAGCGGTGCTCGTCATTGTGAGCCTCGCGGCATTGCTGATTGGATCTTCGAGCGTCAGTCTCACCAATGTCTTCTCTGTCCTTACGGGCCGGTCCGATGATGAGACGGCTCGCACGATCATCCTCCAATTGCGCATCCCGCGAATAATCCTCGCAATCCTGGTCGGCGCGGGGCTTTCTGTTGCCGGGGCGACGCTCCAGTCGCTGTTGAGGAATCCGCTCGCCGAGCCGTACATTCTTGGCATCTCCAGCGGGGGCACCGTCGGAGCATTCCTGGCGATCACACTCGGGCTCGGCTGGGCTCAGCTTACCACCCCCCTGTTCTCTTTTGTCGGCTCGGGACTCGTGATGATGCTGGTCTATTCGCTCGGATATCGGAGGGGACTTCTCGATCCCAATGCCCTGCTGCTCTCGGGAGTGATGGTGGGGGCCTTTTTCAATTCGATCATTCTTGTCGTTGTAGCGATCTTCAATCAGGAGCTCAGGACCGCATATTTGTGGATGATGGGAAACCTGAGCGGAGCCGAAAGTTCAACCCTGGTCATTGTGGGTCCGCTCATCCTCGCTTCTTCGATTGTTCTTATTCTGCAATCGCGCGCATTGAACCTTATCGCTGTCGGGGATGAATCAGCTGCTCAGTTTGGGGTCAACGTCGAGCGGATTCGCCGGCTCTCCTACATTCTTGCATCACTTATTACCGGATTGGCCGTTTCGGTGAGCGGAGTGATAGGATTTGTCGGGTTGCTGGTGCCGCACGTCTGTCGGTTGATGTTCGGATCAGACAACAGGATTGTCATGCCGGCATCTTTGATAGGGGGAGGGATATTTCTTGTCTTGTGCGATCTGCTTTCCAGGACCCTCCTGGCACCGTCCGAAATTCCTGTCGGGGCGATCACTGCGGCTGTCGGAGCGCCGCTCTTTGTTTATCTGCTGAAAAGGGGATGAGTCCCTTGCCTCGGTCCTCAACGGTCTCTCCGAAGAACCGGTTGTGAAGTGCGCGAACCGCCGTTTCAATTTCCTCTTCCCTGATCACGAACGTAAGATTGATTTCCGATCCTCCCTGCGAAATCATCTCCACATTGATCCCCGCCTCATCAAGGCTGGTGAACACGTTTGCCGCTACACCCCTTGTCTGTCGTATCTTCTCCCCAACCACGCAAACGACGGCACGATCTCTCTCGACTGTGACCTCTGAGAACTCGCGAAGTTCTTCTGCCAGCGCATCGACCTCCAATTCATCGTCAAGCGTCACCGAAATTCCGACCTCCGATGTCGTTACCACGTCGATGCTTTTCCTCCGCCCTTCAAAAACGGAAAACACCCGCGCAAGGAAGCCGTAGTGCATCAGCATCCGGGTGCTCACGATGCGCAAGACCGTGATTCCCTCTTTGTAGGCGATTGATTTCACGATTCCGTTTTCTGCAGGAACGGTCTCTTTCCTGATGATGGTTCCTTCGCCCTCCTCTTTGGAATTCAGGACTTTGACGGGAATGTTCTTTTCGATCGCAGGGAGGATCGTGGCGGGATGAAGAACTTTTGCTCCGAAATATGCGAGCTCCGATGCTTCCTGATACGACATTTCAGCAATGTGTCGGGCATCGGGAATAACCGAGGGGTCGGCCGTGAGAATGCCATCCACGTCGGTCCAGATCTGTATCTCAGCGGCATCCAGCGCTGCGCCGAAGAGGGAGGCGGAGTAGTCGGACCCGCCGCGGCCGATCGTCGTGGTCTTTCCATCGGCGGTCGAACCGATGAACCCCTGCGTGACGACGACGGCCTCCTGATCGAGTTTCGGTTTCCACAGCTCACGGCATCGTTTCCCCATCGCGGAGAATTCGGGAATGGCCTGGGTAAACTCCCCGTTGGTGATCATCACGGCCCTTGCATCCTCCCATTGTGCGTTGATGCCCCGCCTGGCGAGAGTTTCTGTCAGAAGCATGGACGACCACAATTCACCGTAGGCGAGGCATTGATCGAGCACACGCGGTGTAAGTTCCATGAGGGTCGAGATCCCGAAAACGATATCTCTCAGTTCTGCACAATGCTGATCGAGGGACCGGAATACTCCTGCTTGGGCCGTCAACAGCAGTTGTTTTGCGATAGATTGATGTCGTTCCCGCAGAGATTCAATACTGAGAACCGCGTCGCGCCGGTTGCCCCTGAGCGCATCCTGCGCCAGCTCCCGGAGAGCGTTTGTCACCCCCGCGCATGCTGAGACGACCACCAGGGGGCGATCCTGAATCCGACATTCAATGAGCGATGCTGCGTTGTTGATGGCATCCGCATCCTGAACGGATGTCCCTCCGAATTTCATGACGATCATGCAGTTCTCCTACACCAGTACGCTGCCGCCGTTGACGTTGATGGTTGTGCCTGTCACATGCCTGGCGAGATCCGAAGCCAGGAAGAGAACAGCCCCTGCCACGTCTTCGGCCGTGGCGATTCTCTTCAGCGGAATTCCATCAATGACATGGTCCCGGAAGGTGTGGTCCGCGAACACATCCTCATTCATCTCCGTATCGACCCAGCCCGGTGCAACTGCGTTAACGTGGATGTTGTACGGCGCAAGCTCGGTGGCAATCGATTTCGTAAAGGCAAGCACACCGCCTTTCGATGCGGCATAGTGTGCATGGAAGGCCTCACCCCTCTGGCCCGCCGTTGAAGCAATGTTGATGATGCGCCCCTTCCCCTGCTTCTTGAGATGAGGAACAACGGCGTTGCAGACGTTAAAGACCCCCTTCAGATTGGTGTCGATGGTTTCGTCCCAGACATCCTCGTTGAGATTTCCGATCTCACCGTGCGTCCAGATTCCTGCATTGTTCACAATGATGTCGATGGCTCCAAACTCCACCAGAGTCCGCTCAATGAGCGCAGTTGCTTCCCCTGAATCCCCAACGTTGCCCCTGTGGAGAACAACGGAGCGGCCTTCCCTGCGAATGATGTCTCCGACCTCGATTGCGCGATCGTTTTGCTGCCGATAATTGATGACGATGTTTGCTCCTGCCTTCGCAAGGAGCATTGCGGTTGCAGCGCCGATACCGCGCGAAGCCCCCGTCACGAGTGCGACCTTGCCTTCGAGATTAATCATGAATTTCTCCTTTGCTGAGAAATGTGCCGATGATGGTGTTCAATTGGCCGAATTCAATGAGAAACGCGTCGTGACCGTGGGGAGATCTGATCTCGGCATACTCCGCGCCCGGGATGTGCAATGCGAGCTCACGTTGAAACTGTGAAGGGTAGCGAAGGTCGGAAGAGACCCCGATCGAGAGGGTTCGCACTCTCAGTGATTGAAGAAGCGGCACGAGTTCTCCGCGGCCTCTTGTCAGGTCGTGGTGATCCGTGGCCCGGGTGAGCGTGATGTAGGTGTTTGCATCGAAACGTTCCGCGAGTTTTTGACCCTGATGTTGGAGGTACGATTCAACCTGGTAAAACGGGTCGCGTGATTTTGGATATGGCGTCCCGTTGACCCTTTCCTGTCCGAACCGTTCTTCGAATTCCTCGACGCTCCGGTAGGAGAGCATCCCGATCATTCTTGCCAAGGCAAGGCCTTCTGCGGGTTGATCCGCATACAAACCGTTGTTCCACGTCGGATCATTCATGATCGCCTTCCTAGCTGCCGCGTTGAGGCCAATGCAAAAGGCCGGTTGACGCGCGGCGGCAGAAATAGGGATGATCGTCTCACAGAATTCCGGAAAGAGGATTCCCCATTCGAGCACCTGCATGCCGCCGAGAGAACTACCGCACACCGTCGCCAGCCGCTGCACTCCAAGATGGCGCAGCAGATCGTACTGGACGCGGACGATATCCCTGACGGAGACGAAAGGAAAAGCCGGCCCGTAACGTCTTCCGGTTCTCGGATCAATCGACGTGGGGCCTGTCGTGCCGTAGCAGCTCCCGAGGATGTTCGGGCACACAACAAAGTATCGATCGGTGTCGAAGGCTTTCCCCGGGCCGATAAGTCCATCCCACCAGCCTGAATTCCCCTCGTGCGCTCCGGCGGCATGGGTGTTGGCCGTCAGAGCGTGGCAAACAAGGATGGCGTTCGTCCCGGCGGCGTTCAGAGATCCGTAGGTTTCGTATGCGACATCGACGGGCCCGAGGGATTCCCCGCTCTCCAGCCTCAGAGGGGCAGCGGAGGTGTAGAGCTCCAAAGCCCCGGCGATGCCGATTTCGGCCGTTGTGATTCTCGCACTCATTCAGGCCTCCGCCGGCGCATGATAACGCTGTTTACGCGTGGGCTGAACGGAGAGAAGAGCCTGGTCGAGATCCTCCAGCAGATCCTCCGCCGCTTCAATTCCCACCGAGAGACGGATCACGCGTTCGTTGATCCCCGCTTTCTCTCTCAGGTCGGGCTTCATCGAGGCATGACTCATCGTGCATGGGTGCTCGATGAGCGATTCGATTCCGCCGAGAGATTCGGCAAGCGAAAAGACCTTCGTTGCTCCGAGGACCTTCTTGGCTTCCTCGATGCCGCCGTCAACCTCGAACGAGACCATTCCGCCGAATCCGTATTGCTGGCGTTTCGCAAGTTCGTACCCGGGCTGGCCGGGAAGGCCAGGATAGTAGACTCTCCGGACTGCGGGGTGATCATTGAGGAATTTCGCGACCAAGTGGGCGTTTCGTTCGTGCTCGCGCATTCGTGGGATAAGGGTTTTGATTCCCCGGAGCACAAGCCAGCAATCGAACGGTGAAGCGCCTTGTCCCAACGCGTTGGTGAGGAACTGGAGCCGGTCGGCCAGGTCGCGATTGTTGGCTATGACAGCTCCTCCCACAACATCGCTGTGGCCGTTGAGGTACTTGGTCGTGGAGTGGACGATGAGATCGGCCCCCAATTCGAATGGCCGCTGGTTGACCGGCGACAGAAACGTATTGTCCACGATCGCCAAAGCTCCGTGGCCGTGGGCGATCCCGGCAAGCGCCCTGATATCGACAATATTCAGAAGCGGATTGCTCGGAGTCTCGATCCAGAGTGCTTTCGTTTCAGGCCTCACGGCCTCTTCCACGGCCGCAAGGTCGCTCATATCGACGTAAGTCACCCGAAGGCCGAACTGCTCTCCGTATGTTCGGAGGAGGCGTTCGGTTCCCCCGTAGCAGTCGTGCGTACAGATGATGTGGTCGCCCGATTTGAAGAAGTGGAGGGTCAGTGCAATTGCTGCCATCCCGGTCGCCACCGCGGAAGCCGCAACCCCTCCTTCGAGAGCTGCGAGATTCTGCTCCAACGCCTTCCGCGTTGGGTTGGCGGTCCGGGAATAGTCGTACCCCTTCGTTTGTCCGACCGATTCGAATCGGAACGTTGAGGTTTGGTAGATAGGGGTGATGACGCTGTTGTAGGCGGAGTCCTTATCGACTCCGGTATGGACTGCGGTCGTTTGAAGACGCATACGTGCCTCCTGTTGAATGGATGGAATAAAAACACAAAACCTCTTCCGACGATCAGAAGAGGTTACAGGAGAGTACCCGTCTTCGTCTCATCGCTCCGTGACAGATGATCGTGTCGCGGCAGGCTTTAGCACCTAACATTCTGCGAGGTTAAACAGAACTGGTTGCTACGGCTTCATCGGGCCTGATCCCTCAGCCGTTCTGGATAAGATTCAGTTATTGTAAAGAACAGTGCTTCTGAAATAATATAAGGCAGCGACCGCCCCTTTGTCAAGAGAGAAAATAAAAAAATCATCTCGTTATCGGACGGGCTCCGAGGTCTGTGTTAGTGGGAATTTCACCCTGCAATCAGATCAAATTTGGCAGGAAGTATGGAACAACTCAAAAAACGCCATTTTTTGGGGAAGTGTGGAGGAGGGAAGAAGATCGACAGTCGGGTTGGCAAGGTTTGCACCTTGCCAACTTGGCCATTGGCCGGGTTCATGATCTCGTCAGCACACTTCGAGCCAGTCTGGCAAGGTTCATAACCTTGCCAGACCGTCGCCTGCCCATTAGGACTCATCAAAAAGATACTTGGTAATGCGAGGTTTGTCCCTTTCTTGGAGATAGCCTCGGACAAACTCGCTGTAACTTCTGCCGTCTGCGAAGTATTCCGCTCGAACTTGGATGATCGATTTCCTTGCCCCAAACCCGATCCATTCAGGATAGTCCGAAAATCTCCATTCCTCCGGTCTTTCCACAATCCCCGCAGCCACAGGATTCAAATGGATGTAGCGAATAAGGTGGAGCAACTGCTGATCAGATTCCACAAGCGCTCTCTTTGCTTCTCCCTGGAACAATGTACCTTTGTGTCCAGTGACTTTGTTAAAACCCTGGGTATAAGCGTTAAAGAGCGTCTGGATACAACGCGAAATAGAACCTCCCATCTCCTGTCGCAACACAAGGTGGTAGTGATTTGGCATAAGACAGTATGCGATCAGGGAGACGAGGTACCGCTCGACGTACTTGTGAAGTAGCCTTAGGCAATACTGGTAATTATCGGGATGCAGAAACAGGCGTTCTTTGTGAGCCCCCCGATTGTAAACATGGTAGGATTCCCCATCTGCAAATTTTATCATTTTCCCCCCTGGAATCAGCCACCTTGGCAAGGTTTATGACCTTGCCAAGGTGAAATAGTCTACCTTCCCATCCACCTCTTGAACTCGCCGGCGCTTTCCTGACTCACGACAACCTGCTCATGAGTTGCCGGCACAAGTTCCACCAAAATCTTCCCTTTTTCGTAAGATTTGAACTTTTTTACCGCCCGACAGCTGATCAGGAATTTCCGGTTCGCCCGAAAGAACTGCGAGGATTCAAGTTCCCCCTCGAGCTGTGAGAGCGGCTCGTCAATGATATATCGGGAGCCGGCATTGTCGACCAGAAATGTAACTTTGTGCTCCGTGTAAAAGAAAGCCACCTCATCAATCTTAATCGAAACGAAATCGATTCCCTTCTTGACCACAATTCTCTCGCGCTTTCCGTTTCTTGCTCCATAACCCTCGATGAAGGCAGGGAGGTTCGACGAGAAATGCTGCTTGAGTCGAAGATATTTTCTCAGTGCTCCCTCAAGCTTCTCTTCCTTCACCGGCTTGAGCAGATAATCGATGCTGTTCTGTTCCAGGGCTTCGAGGAGATAGGAGTCAAACGCGGTGGCAAAGATGACAGGTGAAGATACAGTGACTTTGCGAAAGACGTCGAGGGAGAGGCCGTCTGTGAGCTGTATATCCGCGACAATCAGATCCGGGGCAGGATTCTCGGTCAGCCATTGAACGGCGGAGCTCACGCTCTGCAGCGGGCCCGCAATGTTCACGGAAGGATCGAATTTCTTTATTCCGCGGATGAGCTTTTCCGCGGCGGGTTTTTCGTCTTCCAGGATGAGAATGTTCATCGTTATGCTTCGAGCTTCAGGAGTGGAAGTCGGACCTCAAATGTCTCTCCGCCGTTGCGAATGTCGATCCCCATGCCTGTGACAACCCTGTACCGTTCATTGAGATTCTTCAATCCGACACGCGACGAGGATCCGGTTCCCTTCCTGTGCCGCACGCTGTTCGATACGACCATTGTCTCGTCTTCCTTTCGTAAAATGATGTCAATCGGACGCGCATCGGAGAATTCATTATGCTTCACGGCGTTTTCGATCAGAACCTGCAGGGAAATGGGAGGAAGAAGATATCGCTCGGCGGCCGCCCCGTCAAGATCGACGTGCAGGTTGAGCGCTTCGGAAAACCGGATTTGCAGCAGGGAGAAATAATGATTCACAAATGCCAGCTCTTCCCGGAGGAGCACCAGATCGCGCTCCTTGTTCAGGAGAATATACCGATACACGTCGGCAAGATGTTCGTTGAAGCGTTTTGCCTTGGCAGGGTCGCTTTCGATCAGGTGCGAGAGGGTGTTGAGGGAGTTGAAGATGAAATGCGGATCGACCTGGTTCTTGAGCGCCTCCAGCTCCGCTTTGATCCTTGCCTGTTCGAGCGATTCGCTCCGGGTGCGGTCCGATCCCCACGACCGGATGAGGAACACTGTCTCGTAGGTATGAGTGATGAAGACGACGCAAACCACACATAACGCTGTGGCTTTGAACACCACATCCCAGTCGGTGGCAGAATGTCGTGCAAACGCATACCATAGTACAACAAGGCCTATCGTGATGGGTATTGTGTAGAAAACATTGGAGACAATGAGGGCAATAACCTTGTGGACAGGCTGGTTCAGCCATGAGAACCTCGGCCGGAGCCGAAAGAGCAGATACCTGTTTCCCTGCCAGATGGCGAAGGAGATAAACATGAAATAGCCGTAACTGATCCACAATTCCCACCAGGAATACTGGCTGTTGTCGATCATTCCGGTTGCATTGGGAATTACAAGCCCAAAAAAGGGAATGAAGACAAGCCGGATCCACCGGTCGTTCAGCTCGGTATCGATGTGCTGGTCGTACATGTGGCCCAATGTACCGAAAAACTCCAGCCCGTCCAAGAGCGGTTCGGGAGGCAGATATCCGGACTCAGACACGCAAATTCCAGGTTCAGAAAATTCCTTCTTGTTTGCCGTTTGACTGCACTGTAGATTCCGCAGGCGCTCAAATCAACAAATCACCAATCACAAAATCCTTACTGGAGGTTCGCATGGACATGGGTGCAGCATTTCAAAGCCTCAACTGGCTGGCCGTTATTGTCGCGGCTCTTTCGACCTTCATTCTCGGAGGCGTGTGGTACTCACCGGTCATGTTTGGACGGGCCTGGATGGAAGTCGCCGGAATCACCGAGGAGATGGCAAAGAAGGCGAATCCGGCAACACTGTACGGCGGTGCGTTTGTTTTGACGTTGATTTCCGCCATGAACCTGGGTATGTTTCTCGGGCCTCAGTCGGATCTCACGTTCGGCATCACCGCCGGAGCGGCGGTCGGGATCGGCTGGGTGGCAACGTCGTTCGGCATTGTTTATCTGTTCGAGCAGAGACCGAGGCTCCATTGGTTCATCAATGCAAGCTATATGGTTGTTGCTTTCATCGTCATGGGTGCGATTCTTGGTGCCTGGAAGTAAATACGACGAGACGAGGAGTTCTTCATGAGAAAGGCCGGCATATTCCTGCTGCTGTTCAACGCCGCAGGATCGATCATTGCCCAGAACCTGGAGAAGGAGGGCGCGTTTGAGCTCTATCGCGCCCATCTTGCCGCCGCGGAAGCGCTGTTGCAGATAAGTGAGACCGGTGAGGCGAAAGAGCATCTTGCCTCCGCGCCTGCAGCATTCCGCGGCTGGGAGTGGGATTATCTCTCGGCGCTGGCGGAGCAAAGTGAACAGATCTTTGACGGATCACCAAAAGGAGCGATTTCAGTTGCGGTCAATCGCGACGGCTCACTTCTTGCCTCAGGATTGAGGGACAGCACCATCAAGGTTTGGAATCTGTCGACCGGTCGGGTCCATTCTCTTCTGAAGGGACATGGAGGGGCCGTCACTACAATCGATTTCAGCAGAGACGGGCGATTCCTTGTGTCCGGGTCGAGGGACAAGACGATCAAAGTCTGGGACATCGGCTCAGGGAAAGAAGTACGGACAATCACACAAGGATTTTCTCAGGGGATCTATCAGGTAAAATTCAGTCCCGATGCAAAGACGATCGCTGCCGGATCATGGGAATTGACGAAGAAGGATCCCCCGGTCGCGGGCTTTGCGAAGATCTTCAGCACGGAAACCGGGATGGAGCTCAAACGGCTGGAGGGAACACCGCACCCGCTTTCCTCCGTTGCTTTCTCGCCGGATGGCTCCCGCCTTATCGTAGGCGGTTGGGGAATGGTCTTCAAGAACTTCGACTTGGCAACCGACTCTCTTCGCTGGTCCCTCGATATCTCCAATCTGGGGTATTACACGGCGATCCAGTCGCTCGATGTCAATCCCGACGGTTCAAGAATCGTCGCTGGAGGAAAGGACAAGCAGATACGGATTCTCGATGCATCGGACGGCAAGCTCCTTCACCTGATCACATCCGACAAGGGACATAAGAAAGACGTGAATGCGGTTCGGTTCAGTCCCGACGGGAAGACGTTCGCCTCGGCAGGCGAAGACATGTTGGTGAAGATTTGGGACGGCGGGACGGGAAATCTCAAAAAGACCTTTCGCGGGCATACGGGTATCATCAACAGCGTTTGCTTTAGCCCTGACGGCAGATGGATCCTCACGGCCTCGGACGACGGTACCATCCGCAAGTGGGATGTCGGGCACAGCGGAGAACTAGCATTCGATATTGGCGAGAACGGTCCTTGGTACACCGCGTTTTCTCATGACGAGTCACTCGTGGCCATGGCATGTTCTGACGAAAACGTCAACGTATGGAATCCCGGGACCGGAGAGCACAAAGGGACTTTTTCGGGTCCGGCAGCCAACACCGTTGTGTTCACGAAAAAATCGGGCTATCTGATTTCTGCGGGACATGACAAGACCGTACACGTGTGGGACGTGAAGTCGATGAAGGAGGTCCGGTCAATGGTGGGACATGCAGGGAGCATCTACAGTGTCGACGCTCTTGATTCGAAAGGGATAATTGGATCGACTGGCGACAGAACGATCCGGTTGTGGGAGGTTGAGACTGCGAATGAAGTTTGGAAATACGAAAGCCCGACCGGTACGTTCTCCTGTGTGAGATTCAGTCCGGACGGGAAGTACATGGCGGCGGGGATGGGAAAAGGGACTGTGAAAGTATGGGAGACGGACGGCTGGAAGGAACTCTTCGAATGGTCGACGGAGGGAGAGGCGGTCACGCATTTGGCTTATGACCGGTCAAGTTCCAGGATCGTTGCCGGCGGGGGAAGTGGAAAGGTCACGGTTTGGAATGTGAAAACCGGAAAGAGAGTTCATCAATTGAATGCCCATGCAACGGCCGTGTACGCAGTTGCATTTCACCCGGACGGCAAGCGGATGGTGACGGCGTCGTATGATCAAACCGCAAGAATATGGGATGCGTCATCAGGGAAGGTGCTGCTTACGTTGCGGAACAGCCCGAACGAGTTTTACTGTGCGGAGTTCCTTGGGGAGGGAAGAAAATTGATGCTGACACAAACTGACGGGACTATTCGAATCCTGGGAAAATGAAAACAGTTCAGACTATCCTGATTTGTTAAGCGACCCCGTCGACCTTCCGAACGTGTTGAGAGTTCACTCATGACGTTCGGAAGGTCTGAGATTCACCTTGACTGCCAAGCGAAGAATGAGTATATTAATCACTCAATGATCGCGGGGTGGAGTCCGCCACAAGCGGAGTAGCTCGTCGGGCTTATGACTCGACGGGAGGACCCTCCCCGATACAAGAAACAACACCGCGGGGTGGAGCAATTGGTAGCTCGTCGGGCTCATAACC
>Ga0209002_10000751_pt1 | contig 26241 bp, 29 predicted proteins | sample Rifsed16ft2_FD_184010 | JGI IMG/M metagenome (GOLD analysis project Ga0209002, IMG submission 184010) | Soil microbial communities from Rifle, Colorado, USA - sediment 16ft 2 (version 2) | ecosystem: Environmental > Terrestrial > Deep subsurface > Rock core/Sediment | place: Rifle, Colorado... | reverse complement strand
CGGGCGTCAGGCGCGCGCCGAGCGCCACGACGAGCCGGTCGTAATCCAGGACGCTGCCATCGGCAAGGTGGACTTTCCGCCCTTCCGGGTCGATTCGGGCCGCCTCGCCGACGACGAGCTTCACCCGCTTGCGCAGGAGTTTCCGTTCCTCCCGCACGAGCTTCGCGGATCGAAGCTTCTCGAAGGCCACGTAGACGAAGCCGGGTTGGTATACATGCTTGCCCGTCTTGTCGACGAGGATGATCTCTGCTTCGTCGCGCCGAAGCTTCTTCGCGAGCAGGTTCGCGACGATCGTGCCGCCGACCCCGCCACCTAGGATTACGACCTTCTTCATGGTCCTCGCCCTCACCGGAGTTTCTTGACGATGAACCGAGAGTATCCCGGCTCCTCGACGACCTCGACGAGCTGGTGACCCGCTTTCTGGATCCAGAAGGGGATATCCTTCCGAGACCCCTGGTCGGAGGACCAGACCTCGAGCACCTCGCCGACCTTCGACTGCTTGATCCCGCGGATGAGTTCCATCAGCGGACCCGGGCAGAAGGACCCTCGAGCGTCGAGGATTATCCGCTGTTCCGCGCTCACGGCCATCTCGTTCGGCCCCCTCACAGGAACAGCGTGATCTCGCCGTCTTTCGCGTTGCTGACGAACTCGCCCACGCCGACGACGTCGTCGATGATCGGGTCGAGGTGCTCCTTCTTCAGGCCCATGAGGTCCAGGGTCATCGCGCAGGCGTGCACCCTGACGTTCCCCATTTCCTTCGCCTTGAGGAGCATGTCATACCACGAGGGCACGTTCTTCTCCTTCATCAGCTGCGCGAGCCTCGGTGCGAGCTCCGCGTAGTTCACGTCCATCTTCTGGTTCGTTTGCGGCATTCCCATGCGGAACGCGTCCAGGCCGTAGAACGTCAAGAAGATCTCGACGTCCATCCCCATCGCGACGGCCCCCGAGGCCATGATCGCGGCGGGGTACAGCTTGTCCACGGTGCCGCTGAACACCACCATCGACATCCGGTTCGGCATTTCGTACCACCTGCCGTGACGTCGACCCGAGGCGACTAGGTCCTGCCGCAAGGAGTGAATATACAAGAATATTCGAATATGCGGGAGGCCGCATATAGACCAGCGCGCGTCATATGTCCACCATGGAGTCCGAAGACGAGTCCTTCTACGAGATCAAGGCGCGGACGATTGCCATCCTGTCGAATCCGAAGCGGCTCCAAATCGTGGACCTTCTTGCGGACCGCGAACGATCCGTGTCGGAGCTCGCTGTGGCCCTCTCCCTCCCGCAGGCGACCACGTCCCAGCACCTTGCTGTGATGCGAAAGGCGGGCGTCGTCGACGCGCGGAAGGACGGGAACCACGTCTACTACCGACTCGCGGACCCGAGAATCGCCGCCGCCTGCCGCGTGATGAGCGAGGCGATCCTCGGATTTCTCCTGAGCCAACAGGAGCGACTACGGCCGGTATTGCTGGTCGCGCAGAAGCAGCGCCACGGGTAGAGAAAGTTCCGTGCCTATTTCGGCTCCGAGGAACCTTGGGGAGCATCATGCAGGCCGAGATCGGAGAGATCCAAGAAACGTATCGCCACATGGAGGAAGTGATCCACAACCTCGTGGAATGCTTCGCGATCCCCCACACACGGATGTGCATGCGGTGGTCCAACCCGACGCGCGGCGAGTACCGCGCGGAGGTCATCGCCTGGCTCGAAGACTACGCACTCTCGTTCCGCAGGCTCCCGCAGGTCGCCTCCCCCGACCGGCCGCCGCTGCGGGACTTCGCGCGGGAGTGCCTCGACCGGGAGATCCGGCCGATCCTCGAGGGTCGGAACCCCGCCGTCGAAGCGAGCTTCGGCCACCTCTTCCTCTGAGCCGGCTCACTCCTCGATGAGCCAGAATTCGTTCCCGTCGGGGTCCTTGAACACCGCGTAGGTCCCCCAGTCCTCCTTCGTCGTGGGTTCCGTGAACTCGACGCCCGTCTTCCTCAGGGCCTGCTCCTCCTTCTTGACGTCCTTCGTCGTGAAGGCGATCCCCGTGTTGCCCGGCTCGAGATCATAGAATCCCTCGCACAGATGGAATGCGACGTTCTCCTTCTTCGGCGCGACGGTAATCCAATGTCCCTGGTGGTCGCGGATCTCGAAGTCCAGCTTGTCCTGGTACCACTTGGCGGACTTCTTCGCGTCCTTGACGACGAGGGCGATCGTAGCGAGGCGGATCATGCGGGAGGGCAGCCCTTGCGTTCCGATAAAGGCAGCGGCGAGGCAAGTCTCATCCGGTCCGCAGACATGCGGCTCATGAATGGCCAGGAGCCGGCGACTTGCGACCGCGAAGGCGCTCGCGGAGGAGCTCCAGGAGCGCGAGGGCCGTAACCTGATCGCTGTGGGCGTCTACGGCTCCGTCGCCCGCGGCGAGGAGCGGGAGCACTCGGACATCGACATGCTTGTCGTCGTCCGGCGTCCGCGGCGGTCGATTCGCCATCACGTTCGCGGTGGGAACCTAGTGACGATGCTCCAGCAGACCCCGGCCCAGGCTCGCGACGAAGTGACGGAAGGCCGCGCGGACATGAACGACGCCCTCGGCGGTTGGCGCTCGCTCCGCCCGCTCTACGACCCGAGCGGCCTCTTGGCCGATCTCAGACGGCGTGCGATGCGTCCGCCGAGCTCCCAGTTCCGGGAAGCGACCCGTCGGGCGCTCCTCGAGACCTACGAGGACTTGGGCAAGCTGCGAAACGCGATTTCCGCGCGGGATCGATCCGAGGCCCGCGAGATGGCCGTCTGGTTTAGCGGGGGAGCGATGGGGGTCCTCCATGACCTCGACGGCCGCGTGTTGCAGACCGGACGGCGTGCGTTCATCGAGTTGCGAGGCCATGGCGAGGTCGATCGGTCCGTGCGCCGTCTGCGGTACAACACCCTCTCGCTGCGCGAGACCGCGCGCCTCGCCGAGTTCGTGTGGCGGGACCTCCTCTCCCGCGCGAAGCGCCAGCGCATCCCGACGCCGGAGTGAGGTCCGAGGGCAGTCCCCCGGAAGGCTTTAGGCGCGGGCCCCCATCCTCCGCCCAAGGAAAGGGGATCTCGTATCGTAGCCGCGGATTGGACCGCCCTCCAGCTCGGTCTTGAGGGGGCGGGCCCGGCGCTCTTCCTCCTCGGTCTCTTCCTATACGCGATCGCGGCGGCCGTCGTCCTCCCGATCCCGGTCGAGCTCCTTCTTCTTCCTCCGATCTACCCGGAGATTCCTGTGGCCGTCAAGGCGGTCGTCCTCGGGCTCGGCAAGGCCGTCGGTGCGGTCGTCGTCTTCTACGTCGGGAACAAGGTAAATCCGTACATCGAGCGGTGGATGAGCCGCCACCCGATCGGCGCGAGGATCCTCAAGGCGCTCGAGACCTTCGTGCGGCGCACGGGCTGGGTCGGCCTCACGGTCCTCCTCGCGATCCCGTTCATGAGCGACACGGCCGTGAACTACTTCTACTCCCTCCTCAACGAAGAGGGCCACGCGGTCACGCGCTGGCAATTCGTCCTCGCGAACTTCATCGGCGGCGTCGCGCGGGCGTTCATCTTCCTGTGGCTCCTGCCTTAGTGATGGACGTCACTTCGGGAACGCGCCGCGCTTCGAAGCCCGGGCGAACGTCTCCAAGAATCCCTGCGTGAGATCGCTCGCGGTGATGATGCCCTGGACATTCTCGAGGCGCGTGACGACGAGCAAGCGCGTCTTCTTTTCGAGCATCACGCGCGCGGCCGCGCGCAGGGTCGTGAGCGGGCTGACGGTGAACACGGGAGACGTCATGACCTCGCGGACGGTCACCTTGCCCGGATTCTTTCCCTTCGCGGTGACCTTCCAGAGGATATCTCGGTCGGTGACGAGGCCGATCGGTCGACCGTACTCGACGACGATGAGGCCGCCGATCCTCTTCGTGGCCATGCGCTTCGCGGCCTCGAGGATTGTCCGGTCCGGATCGACGACGACCACGTCGCGACTCATCATGTCACGGACAAAGACCATCGAAATCCAGCAGGGGATATGGAGAAGGGACTTCAAGCCTTGGGCCGGATGTGGCCGGCGGCGACGGGGCTCTGGATCGCTCCGGCCTGTACCGCGGGCTCACGCCGGCGCCCGTTCCGCGAGCTTGTCCTGGACGATTTCCGTCTCGATCTCCCACGGCATCCGCTGGCCCGATGGACCGAGGCGCAAGCGGCGTCGGCAGGCGGGGAACGTCGAGCAGCCGAGGAACGTCCATCCGTTCGACGCACGTCGGCGGACGAGTCGGCCTTGACCGCATGCGTCGCACGGTCCGAAATCGCTCTCCAGGAACGTCGCATCTCGGAGCCAGCGTCCCAGGGACCGCTCGTTCAGCCGGAGTTCCTGCAGAGCCGCGCGGAGGTCTTTCCGGGATTTCGCGACGACGTCGGCGAGGGTCGCGCGGTTCTCCGCGACGGCGGTCATCCGTTCCTCGAGGTCACGCGTTGTCTCCGGGCGGGTCACTGCGGGGGCATAGGTCTCGAGCGCCTCGATGAGAGCGCGCCCCGCGGCGGTCGTCCGCATCGAGCGACCGCTCACGAACTGCCGACGGAACAGGAGGTCGAGGATCTCGTGGCGCGTGGACTTCGTGCCGAGGCCGAGTCGCTCCATCGCGAGAAGGAGGGATCCTTGACTGTGCAGCGGCGGAGGTCGGGTGCGGCCTTCCTCGAGACGCAATCCCCGGACAGCCAGGACGGCCCCGGTGCGAACCATCGGGAGGGGAACGGCCGGCTCCCGGTCCGGGAGGACGTCCCTCCATCCGGCGGCGAGGAGCCGGCGTCCGACCGCACGGAACTCCGTGTCCGCGACCCGCAGGCGGAGTTCCGTAACCTCCCACACGCTCGGCGAGGAAAGCGTCGCGAGGAATCGGCGTGTGATGAGGTCGTACACCTTGGCCCGCACGCCAGCACGCCGCTTCGCGGGCGCAGCCGTCGGATGGATCGGCGGATGGTCGGTGCTCTGGATCGGTCCGCGGCTCGGTGCGAGCGACGGCTCCCGGAGGAGGCGTTCCGCTATCTCGCCATATGGCGAAGACCGCAGTCGCCCGAGGATGTCTCGGACGTTGAGGGAGGACGGATAGACCGTGTTGTCCGTCCGGGGATAGCTGATCTCCCCGCGAATGTAGAGACTCTGCGCGGCCGCCATGGCCCGGGACGCGGACATCCCTTCCTTGGACGCCTGGGCCAGGAAGGACGTCGTGTTGAACGGCGGCGGTGCCGGCTCTCGCTCCTCACGTTGGTCGACGCGTTCCACGATGGCCTCGTCCGCGAGAGATGCGATGGCCACGATTGCCTTCGCGCCACCCTCGTCCCAGAAGGGTCCACCGGACGAGGTGGCCTCGATGGGAGGGTCCCCCGCTGTGAGCACGACGTTCCAGAACGGTCGGGGGACGAAGTCCGCCCGCTCCCGCTCCCGGCCCGCAACGAGGGCCAGAGTCGGGGTCTGTACTCGTCCGGCGGAGAAGACCTGCCGTCCGGAGCCGCATTGCACGGTCAGGAACCGCGTGAGGACCGCGCCCCACATGAGATCGATTCGTTGGCGCGCCGCGGCGGCCTCGGCAAGACGCCAATCCGGTTCCGTGAGCTCGCGGAACGCCCGCCGGATTTCCGCCGCTGTCATCGCGCTGAACCGCGCCCGCTTCGCCGGGAGATCCGTGCGTCCGCGACGCACTGTCGCGAGGGCCTCCACGCCGATTAGCTCGCCCTCCCGGTCGTAGTCCGTCGCGACAATCACTCCATCGAGTGAATTCGCGAGTCGGCGCAGGGCCTCGTGGAGAGCAGGAGGCGATTCCCGTTGGATCGGCTCCGAATCGACCAACGCCTCGAAATCCGTCGTTCCCCAGTCCGTGTGCGCATCCGGATAGTCGATCTCGAGGATGTGTCCCCGCAGGGGGAAAACGATCGATTCGTCCTCTCCGGAGGAGAACCGAAAGTAGCTTACGCCGTCTGCCCGGACCTTCTCCGCCATCCCTTCTGACAGGATTTGGGCCAAGCGCAGGGCGGCACTGTGCTTCTCCGCCAGGATGAGCCGCCGCAACCCGCGGCCGCATTTGTCTCGCAGATACTTAATAATGTCTACGCGAGACCGTGAATTTTCGCGCCCCTTGCGGCGGGAATCAGTACCCGATGAACGGCTCGACTCGGATCCGGTCGTTCGACACGCCGATGGACTGGACGTGTGTCTGCATGGCCTCGACGAACGCGGGAGGCCCGCAGATGTAGGCGACCACCCTCGCCGCATCGCGGATGTGCTCCTCGATCCACGGGCCGTCGATGCGCGCAATCCGCCCGGACCAGGGTGCCTCAGATCGGTCCGGCCGCGTCACCGTCCGACCGAGGCGGAACCACCGACGCTCCTCGGCCAGCTTCTCCAGCTCCTCCCGGAACGGGATCGCCTCGGGAACCCGGTCCGACGTGAGGAGCGTCATGTCCAACGTCTGGCCCGTGTCGATCGCATGTCGAATCATCGATCGGAACGGCGTCACCCCAATCCCTCCCGCGAGGAACAAAGCAGGCGCGTCCCCGTCATGGAGCACGAACTTGCCGAATGGCCCTTTGGCAGCAAGCCGGTCTCCGGGAGCCAAGGACGCGAGCTTCCCCTTGAACGGGCTGGTGATCCGCATGCGGGTTGTGATCGTCACGCGGTCCTCCGTCGGGGCGTTTGCCATCGTGAACGAGCGGTTCCCGCGGCGCGGGTCTGTCGGTGCGTCGAGCTTCACTATTAGATACTGGCCTGCAGTCGCTCCGGCAAGACCCTCCGCGTCGAACACGAAGGACTTCGTGTCTTGAGCCTCCTCCCGCACGTCGCGGAGGACCAGGGTCACGTCACCCATGGCCGCTCACAGGTCGACCCAGACGTAGCCGTCTTCGACCTTCACCGGGAAGGCCTTCACGTCCGTAATCCAGTCCGTCTCCGGGTTCGCCTCGCCCGTGTCGATGCGGTATCGCCCCTCATGCCACGGGCACACGAGCTCCTCGCCATCGAGAGTGCCTTCGCCCAGCGGTCCTGCCTCGTGCGTGCAGATTCCGTCGAGCGCGTAGAACGTGCCGCCCTGGTTAGTGATCGCGAGTTCCCTCGTGCCGACGACCGCCTTCGCGACGCTCCCCTCGGGCACTTCCGCCGCCTTGATGGCCTTCTGGAACGGCATGGACATGCCTACCCGCCGGGAAGTAATAAGGTTTCCACGCGTCCGGCGGAAGGGCTAAACGGACGCGTCCGCTCCCGACGGGCGATGGCGGGCGCCTTGGAGGAATCCCTCCTCATCGATCTGCGTTGCGGGGAATCGGATGCCGCGACGATCGCGTCCCTCGCCCGCGACTGCGTGCCTCGCATCGTCGAGAGCGCGGAAGATTCGGACGAGGACCTCGTCGTGCGTCTTCGCGATCCGCGCGTCTTCGGGGAGTTCGCGGTGCCGCTCCTGGACGACTCGCATCTCTCCGCCGCACTCCGGACCACGCTCGCCGAGCGCGTGTTCGACCTCCTCCCGCTTCCGCGCGGGGAGGGCGACGTGATTGTGGTCGAGTCGCGGGCGCCGTCTCGGCTCCTCGCCGCGGCCGCGTTCCTCGCCCGGGTCGACCGGCTGAGCGTCCTCCACGTCCTCCACCTCGTGTACGCGCTCTTCCTCGACCGCGGTCTCGCGATGCGCGTCGATCGGCCGATCCGGGCCTTCGTCCTCGGTCGAATCCTGGACCACGCGGCGGTGAACGAAGGCCTGCGCGCGTTCTACGCGGCGATGCATCTCGCCTCCGTGCCGGAGCAGGAAGCCCACTCGGAATTCCGTCGATCGCTGAAGGAGCCTTCGATTCCGATTACCCTAAAGTCAGCGCTCGTCCAGCTGGCCGAGGAGCCGGATCGCGGCACGGCACGTCTCCTCTCGATCGCGCGGGACGAAGGCCTGCTGCCGTCGGAGCCCATCGGATCGGACGAACCCCTGGCCGTCGTAAACATCCCACGGATGCCCGAACGGCTAAGGGCCGTCGCCCGCCGATGGCGCGGGCGGAACGAGTGACGCGCCGAATCAGAATTCGAACAGTCCGGGCGGCTCTTCGGAGCGCAGCCGGCGAAGCGGGTGGCGGCTCTCCGCGAGACGGAGCCGTTCGTCGGCGAGGGCCGATACGCGCTCGTCCTCGAGGGGAATGAACGGTCGGACGCCCAGATCATGGGCGATCGCATCGGCCTCGCGCGGATAGCGACTCACGAGGTTGGAGAGGGCGATGGAATCCGCCATGCCGACGTTTCGGGCGGACAGGAACCGTTCGAGAGCGAGCAGATCCCTCGCGTACGATGCGTCGGGTTCGTATCGCCGCTCGAGGGTCGTCCGCCGAACGAACGGAGTACGAGGCGTCGAAGCGTCCATTTGGGTTCCTCGGAGCCCACGACCACCCGTGCCCGCGTTTATAGCCTTTGCCGTACATTATCACGTCAGTTGTCGAAACCTTCGGCAGCCGTCGATGCGCTCCACAGTCGGGTCGGGCGTCTCTTCGGGGCTGCCGGCCACAAGGTTAGTTCTAACCCAAGGCTTATCTAAAGGCGGGATTGATGCCGCGCGACTCCGACGGTCGGTCCCGACCAGCGGAGAGGTGCCCACATGTTCGCTTCCCCGCGTTCTAGTGCGAAACCTAGCAAGTTCATCGTGAGCGCGTTGTCCGCCCTCCTCGCATGGATCTTGTTGATGCAAATCGGGGTGCCTGTCACGGCCTCCGGGCCGAATGGCTGGGTCAAAGGTTACGTGACGGATGCGTCCACGGGAATGCCGCTTCCTGGAGCGTTCGTGCGCGTCGAGCCGAACGCCCTCCCTTGGGCGTACGAGCTGACCACGGATGCAGGCGGATATTTCGAGGTTTCCGCGGTGCCGCAGAAGTACAACGTCATCATCCTCGAGAGCTTCCACCAGCCCTTCCAAGTTGAAGTCGGCGTCGGCTCCCTCCAGACCACGTGGGTGAACGCCTCCCTCGCCGCCGCCTCGCCGAGGACGGCTGCCCTGAAGGGATACGTCACAGATAGTGCAACGAGCGGCCCCGTCACCGTCGGCCGCGTCGTGGCGGTCCCTCTCAGTCCGCCGTTCGAGTACATCAACCTGAGCTACCTCGACGCTTCCACGGGATACTACGAGATCGGCTTGGTCCCGGGCGACTACAACCTGTTCACCGATAGCATCCCGGGCTACTTCGGGTTCGGCGCGTCCGTTTCCCTTGCCGATGGCGAGGTCTCCTGGCTCAACATCAGTCTTGATCCCAATCCCTCGGATTCCAGCATCACCGGGACCGTGTACGACCTCAGCACGTTGACGCCGATCGTCGGCGCGACGGTCTCCGTCGACGTCGATGACCTCTTCCTCCCGAATGTCACCACGAATGCCACGGGCGGCTACACAACCCCGGTCCCCGCGGGCATCGCCACCGTCACCGGCAACGCCCTCGGCTACGGCCCGGATACCGAGTTCGTCTTCGTGTCGGCGATGACGAATTACAGCCTCGACCTCTATCTGCGGCCCATTCTTGGATTCATTCAGGGGTATGTCTCGGACAGCGACACGGGTCTTCCCCTCCCGAACGCGACGGTGAGCGCATCGGATTTCGACGCATTTTACGACCACAGCGTCACGGATGGCACTGGGTACTACGAAATTCCCGTGCCTGAGGGCTTCTTCGATCTTGAAGGGTCCGCCTCCGGGTACTTCCCCTACTTTGCGGGCTTTTCTGTGAGCGAGGGTGAAGTCCTCTGGTGGAACTTCTCGATGGTCCCGATCCCGCCGATCGTCGCGACGGTCCAGGGGTATGTCGTCGACGCCTCCAGCGGCGCCAACGTCCCGGGCATGACCGTCGCGGTCTTTGACTTCTCCTCGGGATTCTCCAACGCCACATCGTCGGACGGCGCCGGCTTCTATACGCTCGGCGTAGTTGAAAGCTTCCTCCTCCTCGTCCTCGTCCCGGCCGGCAGCGGCTACGCGGGCGGCCAGACATTCACGAGCGCCTCGCCGGGAGACGTCGTCTGGGTGAACGTGACGATCTACCCGCTCAACGCGACGGTGCGGGCCCACGTCACGGATGCCCTCACCGGCCTGCCGATCTCCGGGGCGTTCGTGAGCCTCTCCTGGGGCTTCACGTATTCCGCATTCAACATCACGGATTCCAACGGCGACGCGGACGTGCTCTCTCCCGCGACGATGGACGTCAGCCTGTCCGTCTGGGCCGGCGGGTATTACGGGGACTTCCGGACGATCACCGTGGCTCCAGGCCCGAACCTCTTGGACATCGAGTTGTATCCGGTCCTGCCCTTCGACGTAAGCGTCCGCGGGTACATCACGGAGAACGGGACCGGCAACCCGATCGGGGGCGCCCAGGTCGAGGCGAGCGGCTACCCGTCCTCGACCGTGTGGAACTTCACGGATCCCTCCGGTTACTACGAGCTGTGGATCGTGGCCCAGCCCCAACTCGTTCGCGCGACCTATCCCGGATACGCCTCGAACGAGACTGCCGTGAGCCCGAGTCCCGGAGACACGGTGTGGGTGAACCTCTCGCTCGATTTCGACCCGGTTCCCCCGGAGTTCGTCTCCTTCACCGCGACGCCGGACGTCGGCGTGAGTCCAGGGAACCCGACTTCCCTTGTGGCCAACATCCTCGAGAAGAAGCTGGACTCGGCGAACACGATGATGACCCTCGTGCGGATGATGAACGCCACCGGACCCAACGGTACGTTCATAGCGGTTGGCCCAGTGGATCCGGCGGATCTCGTCATCGCACAGCCCGCCTCCGGAGAATATACGGTCTCGGCGACGTGGGATGCACAAACGCCGGGCGGATGGATCCAGAACGCATCGGCATCGGAATGGTGGCCGTCCACGCCCGGGTTCTTCCCCGGCACGGACGGGGTGTTAGGGTATTGGTTCAACGACACAATCCCGTCCCCCGACTTCTCCTTCGCCCTCTTCGATCAGGCCAGCGGCGACCTGGCCTTCGTCTTCTCCTTCACCTACGGGATCATCGGTCCCGCGGATCAGCCGACCTCGACGTTCATGCCTGCCGGGTCCGGACTGGTGATCGACTTGGGGACCGGTCAGATTGTCTCCCCAACGCCGGTCTTCGGACCGGCCTTCGAGCTGGCGGGCCTCCAGTTCGCCTACGACGAAGTCGTGCCCTCCGGGACCTACGGCGCGTTCCTCCAGACCGCGGATACGGCGGGGAATGTAAACTATTCCGTGGCCTTCTTCGAGGTCGACGTGACGCCGCCCGTTGCCAATGCGGGTCCTGACCAGTTAGTGGATGAGGATACCGCCGTCACCTTCGATGGGAGCGCGTCGAGCGACAACGCGGGCGTCGTGAACTATACGTGGACGTTCACGGATGGCACCTCGCAAACACTTTACGAAGCGTCGCCTACGTACGTCTTCGCGACGCCGGGGACCTACGCGGTGACCCTCACCGTCCGGGATGCGGGCGGATCTATGGCGACGGACACAATGACAGTGGCCGTCCTCGACGTCACCGCGCCGCTCGCGAACGCGGGTCCCGACCAGATCGCGGATGAGGATACCGCCGTCACCTTCGATGGGAGCGCGTCGAGCGACAACGCGGGCGTGGTCAACTACACGTGGACGTTCGTGGACGGAGGCCCGGTGACCCTCTACGGGCCCTCGCCGAGCCACGCGTTCGCAGATCCAGGGACCTACGTGGTGACCCTCACTGTCCTCGATGCCGCGGGCAATTCCGGCACGGACGCGATGACCGTGGTCGTGCTCGACGTTACCGCGCCGCTCGCGAACGCGGGTTCCGACCAGACGGTGGACGAGGACACAACCGTGACCTTCGATGGGAGCGGATCGACGGACAATGTCGGGGTGGTGAACTACACGTGGACGTTCTGGGATGGAGGGCCCCGGACCCTGTACGGATCCGCTCCAAGCTACGTCTTCGCCACGCCGGGAACGTATGTCGTCAATCTCATCGTGTCGGATGCGGCCGGCAACTTGGCGACGGACCCGTTGGCCGTCACAGTGCGCGACCTGACGTCGCCCCAGGCGAATGCGGGTCCCGACCAGACGGTCAGTGAGGACACGACGGTCACCTTCGATGGGAGCGGCTCGGCGGACAACGCCGGGGTGGTCAACTCTACATGGTCCTTCACGGACGGCACGGCTCGAACACTGTACGGCGTCTCGCCGACGTACGTATTCGCGACGCCTGGGAGCTACTCGGTCACCGTGACGGTGCGCGACGCGGCGGGGAACACGGCAACGGACACCCTGACCGTCACGATCCGAGACGTGACGGCCCCGACCGTCTCGATTGGAATCCCCGCATCTGGCGCGACGGTGTCCGGAGTGATTACCGTGGACGCGACCGCAGGCGACAACGTGGGTGTCGTGCGCGTCGAGCTTCGCGTGGACGGCACCCTCGTCGCGACGGATACGTCGGCTCCGTATGCATTGGTCCTCAACACGGCGAACTATTCCGGCGGGTCCCACACGATCCGCGTCACGGCCTACGACGCCGCCGGCAACTCCCTTTCGGCGGACCGCACGGTGACGTTCTCGAACCCTGTGCCTCAGCAGGGCCTCGGCATCGAGGGGTACGCCGCCATCTTCATCGTCGTCGTGGCGGCCGTTTCCCTCCTCGCTTGGATTCTCCTACGTCGCAGGAAGGGTCCGCCACCGGCAGAGAGAACGCAACCGCCCGAAGCGGGGGATCCCGCCTCCGGAAAACCTCCGGAAGAGGATTCCGGCCGGCTCGACGAACGGTGACGCCCCCCATCGTCGGCTCGCGATGGCGCCTCAAGTCCTTCCGGCACTGGGAGAGGGCGGGCCTCCTCGCAGAGATTGCGGATGCCTAGGGGTCCGAGCAATCGCGCGTGTATCCGCAGCGGCGGCAGATGACCTTGCAGTGGCGTTCGAACGTCGGGGCGCCGCAGACGTCGCACGGCTCGGCGTTCGCGCTCGGCGGCGGAGAGATCTTGGCATCCAGGTGGGTTTCGGCCCGCTCGGTCATCTCGACTCCCATACGTGCCGCGGCTCCTAATGGGCCTGTCGCCTCCGGGTCGTTTCAGGCCTTGAGCTTGGGAAAATCCTCGAGGGCGACCATCGCGGCGTTGCGGCCCGGCGCCCCAGTCACGCCGCCGCCCGGATGGGCGCTGCTCCCGCAGAGGTAGAGACCCTCGACGGGCATGCGGTAGCCCGACCATCCCGGCACGGGCCGGAGAGAGAACAGCTGGTCGGGCGTCATGTCCGTCTGGTAGATGCAGCCGCCCGGGAGGCCCCACTCCCGCTCCATGTCCAGCGGCGAGATCACGTCCCTCGCTTCGATCGCCTTCGGGAGGTTCGGGGCGAACCGGGCGAACGTGTCGATGATCGTGTCCCCGACGTCCTCCTTGATGTCGTCCCACGTGCCCTCCCGCAAGCGGTACGGGCTGTACTGAGAGTAGATCGACAGGGTGAACTTGCCCGGTGGGGCGAGGCTCGGGTCTGTCACGGAGTGGAGAACGCAGTCGAGGAATGGCTCCCGGGATGGCACGCCCCACTTCGCGTCGTCCCACGCCTTCTCGAGATAGTCGACGGAGGGACAGATGTCCATGTACCCCTTGTGGTGCGGCTGGACCGTCTTCCCCGGACGGCACGTGAAATCGGGGAGCTCCGTGAGGACGCAGTTCACTTTCGTGACGACGCCGGTCGCCTTAATCCGTCGGACCCGCGCGAGAAAGTCCGCGTCGATGCCGTCCGGCTCCAGGAGCTGAAGGAACGTCGTCTTGACGTCGACGCTCGAGAGGACCATGCGCGCGTCGATGCGCGTGCCGTCCAAGAGCTCGATCCCGACCGCGCGGCCATCGCGCGTGATGATCTTCCTCACGCCCGCGGACGTCCGGACGGTCGCACCGTGGTGCTCCGCGGCCCGCGCGAGCGCGAACGCGATTCCGCCCATCCCGCCCTTCGCATACCCGAACGTCTGCTTCACGCCGTTGATCTCGTGGAGGAGCATGTGGCCGAGCATGAGGGCCGTGCCCGGCGTCCGGGGCCCGGCCGGCAGACCGATCGTCGTGGCGGTGACGAGCATCGCCTTCACCTCCTCGGACTCGAAGAACTCGTCGAGGAGATCTGCAGCGCTCTGCAGAAGGACGCGCTTCGCGAGTTCCTCCGCATCGGCCCCTCGGAACATGCCCAGGAGGTCGGGGAGCGGCGGCGGTGCCTCGAGGACCATCGCCTCGATGAGTTCCATGACCTCCGTCCAGAACCGCACGTACTTCGGGTACGCGTCCGCGTCCTTCTTCGAGAACCGCGCGAGTTCCTTGTAGTTCCGTTCGTTGTCGTTCCAGAGGAGGATCGAGTCCCCGTTCGGGAAGGGCAGGAAGAACTGCGGGTCGAACGGATGGGCCTCGTACCCGAACCGCGCGAGGTCGAGATCGCGGATGATCTCCGGTCTCAGGAGGCCCGCGGAATATGCGAGGCGGGAGAACTTGACGCCGGGGAAGACCTCCTCCGTGACGCTCGCCCCGCCGACCACGTGCCGGCGTTCGAGGACCAGGACCTTGAGGCCCGCCTTTGCGAGGTACGCCGCGGCGACGAGGCCGTTGTGACCGCCGCCCACAACGACGGCGTCCCACGTCCCTTGCATGGGCCGGGGACCGCGGGCGGCCTATGTATCGTTAATGGACGGTCGCGGGGAGGTCGGTCCAGAATACTCGATGTATCAAAGTATAAGCCGAGGGCGTCCATCCTCGCCCCTCGTGGCATCCGCGCGGCGTCCGTCCCGGAAAACGGGGTCCCGAAGTGCGGGGATTCTCGAGCGCCTCTCGAAGGGTGTCGTCCTCGGCGACGGTGGCTACCTCCTCGAGCTCGAGAAGCGGGGCTACGTCCAGCCCGGGCCTTTCACGCCCGAGGTCGTGCTCGAACACCCCGACGCGGTGAAGGAGCTGCATCAGGAGTTCCTCGATGCGGGTGCGGAAGTCCTCCAGGCCCTCGCGTTCTACGCGAGCCGGGAGAAGCTCGCGACGACCGGATATGCGAACCGGGTTCGGGACATCAACCGCGCCGCGGTCCGCCTGGCGAAGGAGGCCGCGGGGGGCGAGGCGCTCGTCGCCGCGAACCTCAGCCTCACGTGGATGTACGATCCCAAGGAGAAGAAGTCCGCGGAGAAGGTCCGCCGCCTGTTCGACGAGCAGCTGGAGGCGCAGCTCCGCGCGGGCCCGGACTTCGTGATCGCGGAGACGTTCTCTTGGCTCGGCGAGGCCCTCCTGGCGGCGGAGCGAATCGAGAAGACCGGCCTCCCCTCGATGGTTACGATGTCGTTCGACAAGGACCCGAAGTCGTACGACGGCCACACGCCGGCGGAATGCGCCCGGGCCCTGCACGACGCCGGCGTGGACGTCATCGGGGTGAACTGCCTGAGGAATCCGATGACGATGCTCCCCCTCGCCAGGGAGATGCGCCAGGCCGTCACGGGGTTCGTCGCGTGCCAGCCGACGGCCTACCGGACCCCACCGGACACCCCGGACTTCACCGCCACGAAGGAGTTCCCGTTCGAGACGGAGACCCTCGTCCTCTCGCGGAAGGTCCTCGGAGCCTTCGCGGCGGAGGCGAAGGGTCTCGGGATCAGCTATATCGGTTCGTGCTGCGGCTCGATGCCCGTCCACGTGAGGGAGATGGCGCGTGCCCTGGGGAAGGCCCCACAGGATCGGAAGTGGCGCGTGGATTACTCGAAGCCGATGTCCGCGTTCGAATTCTACGAGCATGGGACCTGATCCGCAGACGGGTGCCCATCCGGCTCGTCGGCCGGTGTCCGCCGTATACCTCTAAGTAGAGGTATTCCCCGGACGCACCGCATCTCGACCGACGGCCTCCTCGATCAGCGGAACGGCTTCCCGCAGAAGAAGCAGAACAAGTTGTCCGCGTTCACCATCGTGCCGCAGCTCGGGCAGCGCTTTTTCCCGCCGGTCGGCGGGGGAGGTGTCGACGGCGCTGGCGCGACGGGCGGACTCGACCGGACGAATTCCACGGGTGGCGGCGGAGGAGCGGCCGCGCGCGGCTGGATCGGCTCGGCAGATGGCCCTGGACTCGGCGGCGGCGCGGGGGGCGGCTGCCGCTGAGCTTCCTGGACATAGTAGCTCGGCGGGTACATCGTGCGCGGACGATAGATGGCCCGTCGGGCACGCGCTGCGCGGCGCTGCGGGATGAAGGCGACGATCGCCGCGAGTGCAATGATGAAGAGGGCGAGGTAGAGGACGTTCGACGCGAGAAGCTGATACAGCACGAACAGGAAGTCCGGCAGGTTTGATGCCGTCACCGTTTTTTCCGGGGACTCGTACAAGGTGCCGTTGACCGAGGCGACGACCTTGAAGTACATCGCGTCCGCGCCGGACGGCATCGACAGGCCCGTCGCCGTGTAGTCCTGTCGTGTTTGCCCGTTCAGGCTCGACGTCGCGTTCCCGAGTCGACCGGAGAGCGTGCCCCAGACGACATGGGTGTCGCTGACCGGCAACCCGGCGGGGCCGCGGATGGACCACGTGACGTCGAACGACGAGCTGCGCGACACGCTTGTGGGGAACGCGTACACGGAGATGAACGGCTGGCTCAGCGCGTTGATCCCGTTCCAGAGGTTCAGGACGCCCCAGCCGTACTCCGTGCCGTAGCCGCCCGTGGGCGAGACGGCACTGCTATTCAGGATGTTCCAGACATCGACGTTCGTCAGGCTCGAGTCGAGGGACCAGAGCATCGCGGCGGCCGCGCTCACGAACGGCGCGGAGAACGAGGTTCCCCGGCGGTAGTCAACGTCGTTGTTCCCGTCGAGGGTGAGGATGCGGTCCCCGGGGGCGCTGAGGTCGAGTCCCGTGCCGTAGTTGGAGAACGTCGCCCGGAGCCCGCGTTCGTCGATCGCCGCGACGGACACGACGTTCGCGAGTCGCGCAGGGTAGTCCAGCATTGGGTCTCCAACGCCGTCCGACCCTCCGTTCCCGGCCGCCGCCACGATCAGGGCACCGCGCGACCAGGCGTAGTCGACCGCGAGCTGGATGTCCGTCGGCCCGGCGAACGTCTCGTTCGTGCCGAGGGAGAGGTTGATAATCTTCGCGCCGTGGTCCGCGGCCCACCGGATCGCCTGGGAGGTGTTGAAGGAGGAGCCCTGGCCGCTCGACCCGAGCGCCCTCAGGGCCATCACGCTCACCTGCGCCGTGCCCGCGATCCATTGCCCGTTGTCGATCAGGGCGGCGATCACCCCGGCCACGCCGGTCCCGTGGTACACTCCGGACGGATCCGTCTCCGTCGGATTCGTGTCCCGGTCGAGGAAGTCGTACCCGTGGCTCCCGTCGACGGGGTTGTCCCACATGTTCGCGGTGATGTCGGAGTGGGTCCAGACGACTCCTGTGTCGACGACCGCAACGATCACGGTCCGGGAGCCGAGGGTCACATCCCATGCGAGCGGCGCGTCGATCTGGCGCAGCCCCCATTGGTCCACGTAGAACGGGTCGTTCGGACGGAACGCCGTATAAACCGGGAAGTCCGTCGCGATGGCGAGGGGTTCCGGTCGCGGTGCCGCCGCGGCTCCTGCGAAGAACGAGGCCGCGATTGCGAAGACGACGAATGCGGAGAGGATGCGCTGTATCGACAGGCCAGGAAATCGAGGAGACAACGGGGAAAGCCTCCGCGAACGAGAGGGGTCGGGCGTGCTATTGCTCGACGTCCTTCTTAAACCTCTCTCCCTGATTGTCAACGGGTAACATCGGGACAATCCTTTAGCCCTCGGAGGCCGTCGGTCGTGCCATGTCTCCTTCCTCCGCGCCGGTCGCGCTCGTGACCGGATGCTCGAGCGGCATCGGACGCGCGACGGCCCTGCTCTTGGCCCAGAGCGGATACCGCGTCTTCGCGACGGTCCGAACGCCGGAAGCAGAAACGTCTCTCCTCCAGGAGGGATCGGGCCTGCCGCTCAGCGTCATGAGGCTCGACCTGATCGACGAGCTGGCCGTGAGTGCGTGCGTGCGGCACGTGATGGAGGACGCGGAACGCATCGACGCGCTTGTGAACAATGCGGGCTTCGCCCAGCTCGGTGCGGTCGAGGACCTGTCCCGGGACTTCCTGCGCAAGCAGTTCGAGGTGAATGTCTTCGGTGCGATGCAGATGTGCCGCGAGGTCCTTCCCATCATGCGCGCTCAGGGATTTGGCCGCATCGTGAACGTCAGTTCCCTCGCGGGTCGAGTGAGCGTGCCGTTCATCGGCGCGTATTGCGCGTCGAAGTTCGCCCTGGAGGCCTTCAGCGACGCCCTGCGCGTCGAGACGCGACAGGCCGGCGTCCGCGTGGTCCTCGTGGAACCGGGCCCCGTCAAGACACGGTTCCAGGAGGCGCTCCGTGCCTACGCGTCCGACCTGCCCGAGACGAGCCCCTACCGCGCCCACTACGACGAGATTCTTTCGGAACCTGAAGTCAAGTCTGCGGCGACATCCGACCAAGTGGCCCGCGTGATCCTGAAGGCGATCCGATCCTCGAGGCCTCGCGCTCGCTACCGCATCCGGTTCCTCGAGGGCGTCGTCGCGCGCGTGACACGCGTCGTGCCGTCGAGCGCGATGGACTGGGGCGTCGCGCGGTGGTACGGTCTCCGCCGGGCGGAGTCCGCGCGTCGGTAGGCACAAGCCCCGGTCCGCGTTCCCCGCGCGGATGCGTGCCGTATTCTTCCGCTCCTTCGGCGGCCCCGAGGTCCTCGAGGAAGGGGAACTCCCAACTCCCGAGCCCGGACCCGGGCAGCTCCGCATGAAGGTAATCGCGTCTGCCTTGAACCATCTTGACGTCTGGGTCCGGATGGAGCCGTCCGACATCCCGATGCCCCACGTCGGCGGGTCCGACGTCGTCGGGACGGTCGATGCGGTAGGCCGCGGCGTCCGCCTCCCTCTCGGCGCGCGCGGCGTGCTGCTGCCGACCCTGTCGTGCGGCCGATGCGCCACCTGCCGCCGGGGCGAGGAATCCCTTTGCAAGGAATTCGGGATTCTCGGGAGCGAGACAAACGGCGGCCTCGCAGAGTACGTCGTCGCGCCCGCGCGGAACTTCGTCCGCGTTCCCGGCTCCTTGCCGGACCGCATCGCGGCCGCGTACCCGCTCACCGCCCTGACGGCGTACCGCATGCTCGTCACGAAGGCGCGCCTTCGCCGCGGAGAGACGGTTCTGGTACACGGCGCGGGCGGCGGTCTGTCGTCCATCGGCATCCAGATTGCCAGAGCCTTGGGGGCGCGCGTCATCGCGACGACCACCACGCCCGCGAAGGTCGCGTGCGCGAAGCGGCTCGGAGCCTTCGCGGTCATCGACTATCGGCGAGAGGACGTCCTCCGACGGGTCCGGGAGCTCACGAACGGCGAGGGCGTCGACATCGTCTTCGAAAACGTCGGCGAGGCGACGTTCCGGACATCTCTCCAGGCCTTGAAGAAAGGCGGTCGCGTCGTGACGGCGGGCGCATCGACCGCGGGTGAGTTTCCCGTGGACGTGGGCGACGTCTACTGGCGCCAGCTAGCCATTCTCGGTTCCACGATGGGCGGGCGGTGGGAGTTCGCCGCGGCGAGCCGTCTCGTCTTTTCAGGGAAGGTACAACCGGCAATTGACCGTGTGCAGGCCCTGACCGCTCGGAACGTTCGTGCGGGCCACGAAGCCCTCGAAGCGGGGAGCCAGTTTGGAAAGATTATATTCCGGGCCGCATGAGGATGCACGTCTGTCGGAATAACGTATATTCGCATGAGCATAACCGCGCCACGAGTCCTTGAATACCCGCGATCCTCTGCGTCGCAGCCCAGCGCCGGACCGGCGTGGAGAAACGCAGGGAGGTGACAATCGTGACAAACCAGTTCAGCGTGACCTTGGACGACAAGCCAGGGGAACTCGCGCGGCTCACGGGAGCCTTGGCCGAGAAACGGATTAACCTCCGCTCGACCGCGGCGGCCACGTGGGGCGGCAAGGGCGTGGTGAACATCATCACGTCCGATGAGGCAAGGACCCGCGAGGTCCTCAAGGCGCAGAGGTTCACCTACGCGGAGGATCAGGCCCTCGTCGCGAACGTGGACGACAAGCCCGGCGCATTGGCGCAAATCGCGAAGGATCTCGCGGCGAGCGGCGTGAACATCAAGAGCGTTGCGTCCCTGACGATCTCGGGGGCGAAGGTCGAGCTCGCGTTCGCTGTGGACAACGTCGAGAAGGCGAAGAAGGCCACGAAGTGGTCGTGAACCGGGTGGCCCCTGGGCCACCTGTCCTCTTTTCCCGTCCGCAAGATTTATCGTTCCTCAGATCCATTTGCGGGTTGACCGCGTCGTACTTGCGCGGCGGAGAGGAGTTGGATGGTCCTAATCATCTGGAAAGCGGATTTCGAGGGCGATGACAAGCAGCTTGCGCGTGTAAACGATTTGCTGGAGCAGACGACGAAGGAGGTCGGAGGGAAGATCGACGGTCCGTACTACCCGCAGGACGCGTCCTTGATGTATCTCATCTGGGCGAAGCAGTACGAGGACGTGAACCGAAGCGGGAGGAAGTTCCTCGCAGCGGTCCAGAAGGAAAAGCTGCCGATCACGCCGCTCCGCTACGAGGTCGCTGTCACCCCGGCGGAGTTCTGGGGGAAGTAAGGCCGATCAGAGCCGCTTCGCGAGCTCCGCGATCTTCTGACTTGCGCCGCCTTGGATCGGCACGCCGTGTCCGAAGATTGCGTTCTCGAAGTGAAGCGTCGCGATCTTCTTGATTGACTCGCGGTGCTGCTTCGCGTCGACGTTGTAGCGGTCGTCCATTGGGTGGAGGCCCGCCTCGTTGTTGGCTGAGTCGCCGGCGATCAGGAGAGACCGTGTCTCGTCGAGGAGGGCGATGCTACCGCGCGTATGGCCAGGCGCGAAGACCACCTTCAGTCCATCGTACATCTGACCGTCCTCGAGGAGGACATCCACTTGCGTACCCGGATGGCGCTGGACCCCCGGCGGGCCATCGTACGTCTTCCTTCGTGTGATGAACTCCGCTTCGATTCGATGCGCCGCAACCTTGGCGGGCGAGTCCTCCTTGATCGCCGCGAGTCCGCTCACGTGGTCCGGATGCGTGTGTGTGATGAAGATCGTCGAGAGGTCCCTGGGCGTAACCTTCAGCTTCGCGAGATAATCCAGGATCTTCGCTGGCCGCTCATCCGCCGAGGTGTCGACGAGCACGAGCCGGTCGTCCACGAGCAGCGTAGTTGTCGCATACGTCTCGATGACGTGCACGCCCTTCAGCAGTTCCATTCCTCCACCCGCGACGAGCACGCCGATTCGATGACTTATGCCTTTCGTGCGGTTCGACGCGCGAGACCTGATTTCGTCTCATGCGCCAGCCGTGGGACGCAGTCGAACGCCCGCGAGGGCCGCGAGGAACCCGAGGGCCGTAATGCCGAAGCCCGCGAAGATCAGGAGGTGCGGCGCGGCGTAGACAGATTCGACCGCGACCTTCTCGATCTCATGGACGTAGAAGTCCCACGCGAGTCCGGATGTCGTCGTCCCGAGCCCCAGGCCCATGAGGGCCATCGCGGATCGCCACCGCGCGAGGATGCCGCGCGGAAGGTACGCAGAACTTTCCTGCATCTCCGATCACCGACAGGACCGAGGCGCTCCCACCCGAAGAGGAAATACGGCCCGGTCGCTGTGTCCATGATCCGGACATAGTGAATCCGTCGTCCCGCAGACACGCTTCGGACGCGACGGACTCGGCGGGTTCTTATGCGATGTCCGCCTTCGCGGCGCAGGTCCCTCCATGGCGCTGACCGACGTGCTGGCCCGGGTCGAGGCGGACGCACCCAAGGCCCTCGAGCTGCTGAAGGAATACTGCCGGTTCCCGACGATCTCCGCTCACAAGCGAGCGCAGCCGGAGACCGCGGCGTTCGTCCGACGCGTTCTCCAGGAGAACGGGTTCGAAGCGCGCGAATACCCTACGGAGGGCGGGCCCAACGTCGTCTTCGGGCAGATGATCGTCGACGAGAGGAAGCCCACCCTGATGATGTACCAGCACTACGACGTCCAGCCGGTAGACCCCCTGAACGAGTGGAAGCGCGACCCTTTCGACCCTGTAATCGAGGGGGACAAGTTCTGGGGCCGCGGGTGCGGGGACACGAAGGGGAACTTCATCGCGCAGCTCCTCGCCGTTCAAGCGTGGAAGGCCGTCGAAGGCCGACCGCCGATCAACCTGAAGTTCGTCGTCGAGGGGGAGGAGGAGGTCGGCAGCCCACACTTCTCGTCGTTCGTCGAGGCGAACAAGGAGATGCTCAGGGCAGACGGGGCGACGATTGAGGGAGGCGACCACCTCCACGACGGCACGCCGAAGATCGAGCTCGGATGCAAAGGAATCCTGTACGTAGAGCTGATCTGCCGCACCGCGAAGGTGGACCAACACTCCGCGTACGCCGCCATCTCGCCGAATCCCTCGTGGCGGCTCATCCACGCCCTGAACACGCTGCGGGACGCGAAGGGCCGCATCAAGATCCCCGGATGGTACCAGGACGCACGACGGCCCACGGCGCGGGAGACGCGCTACCTGAAGGCGACCCAGTTCAGGGTTTCGTCGCTCAAGGAGTTCTGGGGCGTGCGGGAGCTGCTCGGCGGCGACAACGATTACGAAGTCGTGCGCCGTTTGATTTACTCGCCGACCTGCACGATCTGCGGGTTCGTGAGCGGGTACATCGAGGAAGGCACGAAGACCGTGAACCCCGCGGTCGCAAAGGCCAAGATCGACTTCCGGCTCGTCCCGAACATGCGGATCGAGAAGCAGCTGCCGAAGCTCCTGGAGCACCTCAAGGCAAAGGGGTTCGAGGATATCGAGGTCGTCCCGGCGAAGGAGAACCTCGAGGCGAGCGCGATTCCCATCACCTCTCGCGTGGTCAAGGCGGCGATCAAAGGCTCTCTGGATGCGTACGGCCGCGAACCCGAGGTATGGCCATGGTCCCCAGGGGCGTCGGCGAACCGCTTCTTCAACGAAGTTGTCGGGGCGCCGTCGATCTCCGGTCCGGGCGTGTCGTACGACGGTTCGAACTACCATGCGCCGAACGAGAACATCCGCCTTGTCGATTTCGTCGGCGGCGCGAAACACATGGCCGCGATGCTCGCGCGGTTCTAAACAATCGAACGGACTCGGGCGGAACTCGGGTGGAATTCTGGCGTAGCCAGATGGCGGATGGTCCCCCTCGAAGCCGCGGAGGAAGACATGTCGATGAAACTCGTAGCCGTTCTTTTCGCGTCTCTGCTAGCGACTTTTGTGATCGCGTCCGTGCCGGCCGTACAGGCGGCGAAACCGGGGTTCGTTTTCCCGAGTATCTGCTGCTACTACAACGGCGTCCTCGTACGGACGGTCGTTCCGCCATCCGCATTTCCGAATGAGGGGCGGGACAACTTCTATGTGGTCATGAGCCAGGCGGTCTTTGGCATCGTGGCCGTCGCCCCGGGTGATGTTGGATACCACGGCGGCCAATGGGCGGTCTGGGTCGGGACTTGGAACGTGGCGTCCTATCCCCTGACCTCAGAGGCAGCGGTCCTCGCCGCGCGGGGCGCAGGTGACCTGACCCTCACGCGCATGCCGGCCGCCGACTTCCTGTGCCCGATCCAGTTCTAGGTCGGCCGGGTCTCCGATGAGGGGCTTCTAGGGCCCCTTTCTTTCCCTCTTTTCGTTTCTCTCCGCGCGAACTACCTTCTCCGAACACGCTATTTATCTCCGCCTCCCCTTACAGACGGGACCGTTGTGAGCGCGGCACTCCGGCAGCTTCTATGGTATCTTATTGCCGGCACGCGTGGAGGCGTGAACCGCGCGCGGATCATCGAGGCACTGCATGACCGGCCGTACAACGCAAACCAGCTCAGCGAGGCGCTCGGCCTCGACTACCGGACAATCCGGCACCATCTCGACCTCCTGCAGAAGAACGGCTTGGTCTCGCGGCCGAGCGGCGGCGCGTATGCCTCGCCGTATTTCTTGTCGTCTTATCTCGAAGGGAACTACGGGACCTTCGACGAGATCCGGCGAAAGATCCTGCCTCGGGGGGGCGATTAGGGTGTGATTATGGAATACTTCAATGCTTGGCGACGCCTAGGTGGCGGTGGACGATGCCGAGTCTCTTCATGATGGGCAGTCTGGCCGTCGGGGCTGCGAACATCGTACTCGCCTCGATCTTGCTCGTCGTGTACCGCGGTGTCTACGCGCGTACGAAGGCGCCCTTCAGCCTCGCGCTTCTCTTGTTCGCGGCCGCGTTTCTCGCTCACAATCTGCTCGTCGTGTATTCCTTCGCGGCGATGATGCCCATCATCCCAAGCAGCCTGGATCCGTATCTCCTGGGCATCAGCGGGCTGGAGGCAATCGGCCTCGCGGCAATGCTGTGGGCCGCGACGCGCTGACTCCGGGTGCTTACTTTCGCGGATGTGCGCCTCGCACGGGATTTCGCTCGGACCTTGCTTGCGGTGTAACACCATCCTTTGTCCTGGGTGGGTTCCCCAGCCAACCCTTTTATGCGTGGAGAGCCCCTTGTCCACGCGGAGCGTGGGGAGTTGGCAGGTGAAGAACTCATCGTGGCTGCCGTGCTAATCGTACTGATCATCCTGATCTTTCTCGCGTCGGCGATCAAGATCGTCCGCGAGTACGAGCGGCTCGTGGTGTTCCGCCTCGGGCGGCTCTATCCGAAGCCGAAGGGCCCCGGGTTGACGGTCATCATCCCACTGATCGACCGCCGGGTCCTCGTGGACCTCCGCACGGTCGCCTTCGATGTTCCGAGGCAGCGTGTCGTGTCCCGGGACAACGTGTCCGTCGAGGTCGACGCCGTCGTGTACTACCGGGTGTACGACCCGAACCGCGCAATCACGGACGTCCAGAACTTCGTCATGGCGACGAACTTGCTCGCCCAGACGACCCTCCGGGACGTGCTCGGCCAAGTCGAGCTTGACGAGCTCCTGTCGAAGCGGGAGGATCTCAGCAAGCGGATCCAGATCCTCCTGGACACGGCGACGGATCCCTGGGGGGTCAAGGTGTCTGCCGTGACCTTGCGCGACGTCAGCTTGCCCGACACGATGGTTCGCGCGATCGCAAAGCAGGCGGAGGCCGAGCGGGAGCGCAGGTCCCGTGTGATCATGGCGGAAGGGGAGTTCCAGGCCGCGCAGAAGATGATGGAGGCGGCGCAGCTCTACGGTACCGCGCCGTCTGCGATGCGCCTTCGGGAGCTGCAGACCCTCACGGAGATCGCGCGGGAGAAGAACTTGGTCATCGTGACGATGACCGGCGCGGATGCGATCACCGGGAACGTCGCGGCGATGACCTCCGCCCTCTCCAAGAAAGGGGAGCGACACGAGTGACCTATCGATCGGACATCATGCGCCGCGCGGCGCTCTTCGGGATTATCGCTCTGATCCTGTTTTCCGCGCTCCTCTCGGCCGCGCGCGCCCAGGGACCGCGGGTCCTCCTCGCGGAGCTTGACGGCCCGATCGACCGCTCCACGGTGGACTACATCCGCGAGGCAATCGACGAGACCCGCGCGGGCGGTTACGCGGCCCTGATGGTCCGCCTCGACACGCCGGGTGGTGGACTCACGGAGACGACCGAGATTGCTCAGATGATGAACAACGCCGCGGAGGTGCCGATCCTTGGCTGGGTCGGTCCCGTCGGGGCGCAGGCCTGGAGCGCGGGGACGATCATCCTCGTTTCAACGGACCTCGCCGCGATGTCTCCGGGCACTACCATCGGTTCCGTCCAGCCCGTCGTGATCGGCCCCACCGGCGTCGAGCCCGTGACGGACTCGAAGATCATCAACGCGGTCGTGAACCTCACCCGGACTCAGCTCGATCTTCACGGCAGGAATACGGCCCTCGCGGAGCGATTCGTGGTCGAGAACCTGAACGTGAACGCGCCGGAGGCTCTGTCTCTCGGCGCGATCGAGATTGTCGCCGAGACACCGGCGGCCTTCCTCGCGCAGGCGGACGGCCGCCGCATTGTGGTCCAAGCGGACTCGACCGAGTTCAAGAACATCACCCTGTCCGTAGCCAACGCGGAGATTGTGACCTTCAGTGCGTCTCCCCGGGTGCGTCTCCTTGCGGTCGTGTCGGACCCCCTCGTGGCCTCCCTCGCATTGATCCTCGGGATATACCTCGTGATTTTCGGCCTCTCGGCACCCGGGCACGGGGCGGAGATCGCTGGGGCCATCCTCCTGCTGCTCGCCCTGGTTGGTCTCGGATTCAGCGTCGACCCGATCGCCCTCCTGCTGATCGCCCTCGGCCTCATCCTGATCCTCGTCGAACTAAAGACTCCAGGATT
>Ga0209002_10000749_pt1 | contig 26249 bp, 29 predicted proteins | sample Rifsed16ft2_FD_184010 | JGI IMG/M metagenome (GOLD analysis project Ga0209002, IMG submission 184010) | Soil microbial communities from Rifle, Colorado, USA - sediment 16ft 2 (version 2) | ecosystem: Environmental > Terrestrial > Deep subsurface > Rock core/Sediment | place: Rifle, Colorado... | reverse complement strand
ACTCAAGTCGTTGAGGAGCCCAACTGGCAGTGGGCGTGCCCCCTCAAAGGTCAATCAAAACTGGGGGTGGGCAAGTATTGTTATTGTATTGACACGGAAACTGGCCGAGGCTATGATACCGAGTGCACTTCAGAGAAACCGCACCGTTTCTTAAGTGAATGCGGACGATTGCGGTCATCCCTGCCCGCTTCCGCTCTCAACGTCTCCCCGGGAAACCTCTCGCCAGGATCGGCGACCGCTCGCTGATAGAGCACGTCTACCAGCGTACCGCGGCAGCCCGTTTGGTAGACCGGATACTGGTAGCCACCGATGACCTCCGGATCCAGGATGCGGTGACAGCGTTCGGCGGGGAGTGCGTCTTGACATCGCCCGACCATCAAAGCGGCACGGACCGCGTGGCGGAGGCGGTGGCCGGCCTGGAAGTCGACCTGGTGGTCAACGTGCAAGGCGACGAGCCTTTCCTTCCGGCACGGGCCATCGATCAGGCGATTGGCGCCTGCCAAAAACAGGCGGTGATCTCCACGCTGGCAAGCCCAATCTCCACCGCCCAGGAATTTTGGGATCCCAACGTGGTGAAGGTAGTGATCGACCGCCGCGGTTTTGCCTTGTATTTTTCCAGATGGCCTATTCCCTTCCTGGCCACTCCGCAGATGAGCGCCGACGAAGTGCGTCGGCGTTTCGAAGAGGCGGCGGCGCCACCGAGCGGATCGTGCCTCAAACACCTAGGACTTTACGTGTATCCAAAGCCTCTTCTGCTGGAGCTGACGGGCAAAGGCCCGAGCCCGCTGGAGCGCTTGGAGCGGCTCGAGCAGCTCCGCGCCCTAGAAAGCGAAATGCCGATATACGTAGAGAAGACCAACGCCCTGAGCCTGGCGGTGGACACACCGGCCGATCTCGAACGGGCGCGCAAGTTGTTTGCCGAAATCGGAAGGCCAGAGAAGGAGGAGATGGATGCAGCGAACCACCTCGAACAAGGCTAAGTTCATTTTTGTCACCGGGGGTGTCGTGTCGTCCTTGGGCAAGGGATTGGCCTCTGCGTCTATCGGCCTACTGATGGAGTCGCATGGGTATCGAGTTTCTTTTCTCAAGTTCGATCCCTATATCAATGTCGACCCGGGTACCATGAGTCCCTACCAGCACGGTGAAGTCTTCGTCACCGACGACGGAGCCGAGACCGATTTGGACCTCGGGCACTACGAACGGTTCACCCAGGTCAAGCTGAGCCGGGCTTCCAACGCAACCACCGGGCAGATCTACGACACCGTCATCAGCAAGGAACGACGTGGAGACTACCTGGGAGGCACGGTACAAGTCATCCCGCACATCACCAATGAGATCAAGAGTCGGCTGGAGCCAGTAGCCAAGGACGCCGATATCGTGATCGTGGAGATCGGAGGCACGGTCGGCGACATCGAAGGCTTGCCCTTCCTGGAGGCAGCCCGCCAATTCCGGCAGGATGTCGGCCGTACCGGAGCGATTTTCATACACCTGACTCTCGTTCCCTTCATCGGCGCCGCCGGTGAGCAGAAGACCAAGCCCACCCAGCACAGTGTGCGAGAGCTTCGCGCCATCGGTATCCAGCCCGATATCCTTCTCTGCCGGACCGATCGCCCCCTCCCCCGCGATCTCAAGTCCAAGATCGCGCTCTTCTGCAACCTCGACGAGGAAGCGGTGAAGACCGCCAGAGACGTCGACACCATCTACGAGGTTCCTCTCTCGCTGTCGGAGGAGACCCTGGACTCCATCATCCTGAAGCTCCTCGAGCTGCCGCAAGGCAAGAAGGACCTGCGAGACTGGGAGGAGCTGGTGCAGCGCATCCGAAACCCGCAGGGCGAGATCACCATCGGTATCGTCGGGAAGTACGTGCGCTTGGAAGACGCCTACAAGAGCCTTTCTGAGGCCCTCGCCCATGGAGGCTTCGCCCATGGAATCAAGGTCAACCTCAAGTGGATCGAAGCGGAGGACCTAGAGAACGGTGACCTCTCCCCACTACAACAGGTCGACGGCATCCTGGTGCCCGGTGGCTTCGGCCAGAGGGGTACCGAGGGTATGACGGCGGCCGCCGGTTACGCTCGCACCCACGGCATCCCCTATTTCGGGATCTGCTACGGGTTTCAGTGGTCGGTGGTGGAGTACGCCAGAAACGTCTGCGGCTTGAGCGGGGCGAACTCGACAGAATGCCAGCCGGACGCCACCGAACGCGTGATCATCAAGCTGGAAGAGCTGGAAGGCGTCGAACAGATGGGCGGTACCATGAGGTTGGGCGGTTATCCGTGCGTGCTGGAGCCGGACTCGCTGGCGCATCGAGCCTACGGCGTGCTGGAAATAATCGAGCGACATCGCCATCGATTCGAGTTCAACCGGCAGTACGAGCACGTATTGACGCGCGCCGGACTGCGAATCACCGGTCGATCGCCGGACTCCAAGTTCGTGGAGATCGTTGAGATTCCGACCCATCCCTGGTTTCTTGCCGTGCAGTTCCACCCCGAGTTCAAGTCCCAGCCGTTGGCTCCCCATCCGTTGTTCCGGGAGTTCGTGGGCGCGGCCAGAGAACATCAGCGGTCCCGCCAAGGCAACCACCCCGTCGCCTCCACCACCAAGGAAATGGCGCAACCGCGCTAAGCCGTCCCGATTTCGGGTAAGATGCCGGTAGGTTCATGGCCAAGACTCACCCCACCGGCCCGGTTCAGGTAGGGACGGCGAAGATCGGCGAGGGCAATCCCTTCGTCTTGATTGCCGGGCCCTGCGTGATCGAGGAGGCCCACCATCCTTTCTTCATGGCGGAGCAGCTGAAGGCCATCTCCGAAGAAATCGGAGTTCCCCTCATTTTCAAGGCTTCCTTCGACAAGGCGAATCGAACGTCGGTGGAATCCTTCCGCGGGCCTGGTCTGGCGGAAGGATTGTCGGTGTTGGCAGAGATCCGGAGCCGATTCGGCCTTCCGGTCACCACCGACGTGCACGAGATACACCAGGTGGAGACGGTCGCTGCGGTGGTGGACCTCCTCCAAATTCCCGCCTTCCTCTGCCGCCAAACCGATCTGATCCTGGCCGCGGCGGGAACGGGTAAACCCCTGAACATCAAGAAGGGTCAATTCCTGGCGCCTTGGGATGTGTTTCACGTCGTCGAGAAGGCCCGCTCCACCGGAAATCGTAGCGTACTGGTGACGGAGCGCGGGACCAGCTTTGGGTATAACAACTTGGTGGTGGACATGCGTGCCTTCTCCATCATGCGCGAGACGGGATGCCCGGTCGTCTTCGACGTGACCCACAGCCTGCAGCTGCCGGGAGGAGCGGGAAAATCCTCGGGGGGCGAATCTCGCTTCATCTCCGAGCTGGCCTCCGCCGGCATCGCCGCCGGTGTGGACGCCATCTTCCTGGAGGTGCACGATCGCCCTGACCGGGCGCGCTCCGACGGACCCAATAGTTGTCCGCTCGATCGACTGGCCGCCCTGCTTCGACGCCTCCAGGCCATCGAGCGGGCCCTTCGGGAGATCGGTCCATGAGCCTCGACATGGCGCGCCGCGTCCTAGCCATCGAAGCTCGAGCCATCGAGAACCTCATCCAGCGTCTCGACGAGAGGTTTTCCCGCGCCGTGGAGCTGGTATCCAAGTGCCGGGGTCGCGTGGTGGTCACTGGCATGGGTAAGTCCGGTATCATCTGCCGAAAAATCGCCGCTACCTTGAACAGCACCGGAACACCCTCCCTCTTCCTGCACCCTGCCGAAGCGCTGCACGGCGATCTTGGCATGGTGGTGAAGGACGACGTGGTGATTGCGGTTTCTAATAGTGGGGAGACCGAGGAGCTCCTGCAGCTCCTAGAGAGCTGGAAGCGCCTGAGCGTGCCTCTCATCTCGCTGCTCGGTCGGACGCGCTCCACGCTCGGGGAGGCCTCCGACGTCGTTCTGGACGTGTCGGTGGATGAGGAGGCCTGTCCGATGGGTCTAGCCCCTACCGCCAGCACCACCGCTCTGCTCGCGCTGGGGGACGCGCTGGCCATGGCGGTTCTGGAGCAGAAAGGCTTCACCTCCGAAGACTTCGCGGTCCTTCATCCCCGCGGACAGCTCGGGTTCAAGCTGCGCCGGGTCGAGAATCTGATGCACAGTGGGGAGGAGCTTCCCCTGGTGAGAACGACCACCCTGATGCGGGACGTGATATACGAGATGTCTCGCAAAGGCCTTGGCGTTACCAGCGTCGTCGATGAGCGGGGACGCCTGGTGGGAGTCATTTCCGACGGGGACCTGCGGCGCCAGCTGGAAAAAGACGAGCTGATTCTCGGGAAGAAGGCGGTGGACTGCATGACCCGAAACCCCGTCACCATCGACCGACAGGAATTGGCCACTCGTGCCCTGGCGCTCATGGAGGAACGCAAGATCACGTCGCTGCTGGTTCCTGATGAAGTCGGCGGGATCGCCGGCATCATCCACCTTCATGATCTGTGGAGGCTGGGCCAGTATTTCTAGGGCGCCGATCGAGCATACCCATGCGGCCCGAAGGGCCGCCGGCCGGAGAGCCTTCAGCCCGCGCGGAGTCGCTTGTCGACGAAGCGCGATCGCCTGGGGGTGGGGACCCGGGCGTATGAAGAAAAGGTGTTTAGGCGAAGAGCCGAGCGAGCACTAATTATGGACAACATTTTTCGCGACAAGGCGCAAAAGATCCAAATGCTGCTCCTGGATGTGGACGGTGTTCTCACCGACGGGACCTTTGAGCGTCAGGGCGATGACGAGGTCAAGCGCTTTCACTCTCGGGACGGCATCGGCTTGGTCCTGGCACGCAAGGCGGGTCTGAAGTTAGGACTTATCTCCGGACGGGAGTCGAAAGCGGTCATGTATCGAGCCAAGGAGCTGAAGATGGATTTCGTCCGGCTCGGCGAGGGTGATAAGCTATCCGCCCTCCAGCAGGCCCTGGAACAGGAAGGGCTGTCGGAAGAACAGATTGCGTTCATGGGTGACGACCTCCCCGACCTGCCCTTATTGAGCCGGGTGGGGCTCTCGGCGGCGGTGGCAGATGCACACCCTGAGGTCAGGACGCGCGTCCATTACGTGACACGGGCCCGTGGAGGGTTCGGGGCGGTCCGCGAGTTCGTGGATCAAATTCTTGCCGCTAAGGGCCTCCTACCGGACCTCCTTCAAGAATATCTGAGATAGCGATGAGAACATTGACCATGCTCTTCTACCTGCTTCTCGGTGCGGCCCTGGCCATCTTCGTCTATTCCAACTTCGAGCAAAGGGTGGTCATTTACTTCACTGGTAGCTATCGGACAGTCGATATTCCGATGTCGCTGGCGCTCTTTGGAGCCCTGCTGGCGGGCTTTCTGGTGTCGGCAATGCTCGCTATCGCCGATCAGTTTCGACTGCGAAGCCGTTTACGACACCTTCGAAAGACCAACGAGCGGCTGGAGTCCGAGCTCGCTGCGCTCCGCAATCTGCCCCTGAGCAATTTACCGGCCTCCGAGGGTCGGTCCGATTCCGAAAAAGACTCTCACCACGAGCCGGAGCGCCGCAGGGTCGACTGAAGCGGGCGCCGTCTCCCTCCATGAGCTCTAGTGAACAGATCCTCCTGGTGGCGCTCACCGCTTTCGTCGCCGGAATCGCCCTCGGCCTGCTCTGGGGGAGGCTGACCGGAAGGAGACGTTCGCCGACTCGCAAGGGAATCGGGGAGTCCCTACCTTACATCCTGGGGTTGGACCTTCTGGCCTCGCGCCAGATCGACCGCGCCATCTCCGCGCTCACCCGCGCCGCCCGCTCCGACACCGAGGCCATCGAGATCTACCTCATTCTGGGAAACCTCTTTCGTGAAAAGGGTCAACTCGAGCGCGCCATTCATATTCACCAGAGCATCCTCCATCGCCCCGGGCTCAATCCGCGGGAAAGAACCCACGCGCTTCTTTGCCTGGGAGTCGACTTCAAGCGGGCCGGCTTCCGCGACCGAGCGATCGACACGCTGACGGAGGTTCTCCGTCTCGATCCGGCTAACTCCTATGCGCTCCTTCACCTTCTCCGCATCCATGAGGAAGAGCAGAACTGGGAGCAAGCCCTCGCCGTCCTGCACAAGCTCGATGTCGCCAGCGAAGAGCCGAACCCGACCCTCGCCGCTTTCCTGCATGATCGGACCGGGCTGTCGGCTCTCGCGGCGGCGGACGAAAAAAGCGCCGCCCGGAGTTTCGAGACGGCCATCAGCTACGACCGGACGCTCGCCCCCCCCTACCTGCACCTTGGCGATCTGCTGGAGCAACAAGGCGCCCTCTCGAACGCCGTGGAGCAGTGGGAGGCGCTGGTGCGGTCGCGCCCAGACTATGCCTACTTGACGTTCGATCGTCTGGAGCGGGTCTATCCACAAATCGGAGACGAGGCGAAGTTGGACCGGTTGTATCTAGACGCGATCGCGAACGATGGCAAGGATTGGCGCGCCCACCTTGCGCTGGCCAGCCGAAGGGCGCGCGAAGGGAAGACGGAGGAAGCCTTCCGGCTTTTGAGCGCTGCTGCGGCCAACAATCCGCACGCCATCGACGTTCATCTGGAATACTGGAATCTACTCCTGATGAACGGCGCTCCACCAGACCGAATACGGGACTACCTGGAGAAGGTTCGGGGCTCTATCTTGTTCCTCGACCCCCACGTCTGCGTCAAATGCCATTATCGAGCCAACGGTATCCTGTGGCGATGCCCCCATTGCCAAGAGTGGAACACTTTCGTGGAGGAAAGACTCTCTGCCCGACAACCTGCTACTGGCTAGCCTCTCGATGTAGTTTTTTCCAAACTTCTCCCACTTGTCTCTCGGTGTCTTTCAGATTGCCCGAGGTGTCGACGAGATAGTCTGCATAGCGCAACTTCTCCTCGATCGGTAGTTGCGAGTCGATGCGGCCCGCCGCCTCATCGCCAGACAGGCCGCGCGCCATCAAGCGCTCCACCTGTAGCGCGCGGGGGCAATGAACCACTACCAGCCGGTGGTAGTCGCGGTACGTCCCAGCCTCGACCATCAGCGCCGCATCGACCACTGCGACCTCGACACCCTTTCTTTCTGCCGCATCGAGGAGTCGCCGTTCCTCCGCGATCACTCGCGGATGGACTAACTCGTTCAGCTTAAGCCGCGCCGAGGAATCGGAGAATACGATCGCACCCAACTTCTTGCGGTCGACGGATCCGTCCGCTGCCAGGACGTCCGTTCCAAACGCCTCAGTTATCTGGCGTGCCAGCTCGGTCTCTGCCGCCAGCAAACGGTGGGCGATCTCGTCGGCGTCGATGGTGAAGGCACCCCGATCGGCGAGGAGTTTTCGCACCACCGTCTTGCCGCAAGCGATGCCACCGGTGAGCCCGACCCTGAGCATGCTGAAATCACTAGAAGGGGAGACGCCGCTGACGTGCCAAGCGCATCGTATTGTCGAGGAGCATCGCTATGGTGAGCGGTCCCACTCCTCCCGGGACGGGGGTTAGCGCACCCGCCACCTCCCGCGCCTCACGGGGATGCACGTCTCCCACCAACGTATAGCCCGTGGACTCGAGTTGAGCCAACCGGGCGGCGTCGTCGCCGAAGTAATCGAGAACTGCCTCGCGCTCTTGCACCCGGTTGATACCGACGTCCACCACCACCGCACCCGGCTTGATGAAGTCCCGCCTCACCAAAGCCGACTTCCCCATGGCCGCGACCAGTATGTCCGCCTCGCTGGCCACCCGAGCGATCTCGCGGGTCCTCGAGTGACACACGGTTACGGTAGCATGCTGATGTAGAAGAAGCAGCGCCATGGGTTTCCCCACGATGTTGCTCCTTCCCAGAACGACCGCCCGTGCACCCTTCATCTCTACTTTCTCGCGTCGAAGTAGCTCCAAGATGCCCGCCGGGGTGCAGGGCCTCGGACCGGGCTCGTTCAGGACGAGTCGCCCCACGTTGAACGGATGGAACCCGTCCACGTCCTTGTCCGGGTGGATACGAGAGATGAACTCGCTCGGATCGAGATGTGGAGGGAGCGGAAGCTGGAGCAGTATGGCATCCACCTCCTCCCTTTGGTTCAGAGAATCAATGTGCTCCGCCAGCGTCTGCCTGCTGGTGTCGGCAGGGAGCCGGATCGTCTCCGAGTAAATGCCCGCTTCACCCGAGGCCCGCGTCTTGTTGCGAACGTATATCTCAGAGGCGGGGTTCTCCCCAACCAGAATCGCCACCAAGCCCGGCTTGACCCCCTGGGCGATCAGCCCGCTTACTTCTCGCCGAACATCCTCGCGGATCTCCTGCGCCACTCGCTTACCATCGAGTACTCGCGCGCTCAATTCTCCTCCGCTCTCCCTCGTGGCCCCGGGCCTGTCCCGGAGCGGCACTTACCAAGACTCCAACATCCGTCGCGCTGTGCCCGTGAGCTCGCCGGCGCCCATGAGGGCGGAAATGACGGCCAGGCTGTCCGCACCGGCCCGAAGCAGAGACGGACCGTTTTCCAGAGTAATGCCGCCGATCGCCACCAATGGCTTCCCCACCACCTCCCTGACCCGGGCGATTCCTTCTGGCCCCAGGGGTCGATCGGTTTTTTCTTTGGTCACGGTCGGAAACGCTGGCCCGATGGCAACATAGTCTACCGGTAAACGCTCGGCCGCCGCGGCCTGTTCCACAGTGTGAGTGGAAAGGCCGATGATGGCCCCGTCGCCCAACACCCTGCGAGCCGCCATCGCCGACAGGTCGTCTTGCCCTAGGTGAACCCCGGCTGCTCTCGCGGTCAGGGCGACATCCACTCTATCGTTTACGATCAGGATGACCCCCATGGGGCGCGCGGTTTCCTGTGCTTCGCAAGCCCAGTCGTGGAAGGCTCTCCCGCTCAGCTTCTTGGCCCGCAGTTGGATGATGCGGCATCCGGCTCGAGCCAGCGCCTGAACCGCCGCCTTGGCGGGCCACGCCTTCTCGAAGGATGCGTCGAGGATCGGGTAAAGCTTGGGAAGCGTCTCGAGCCGCGGCGAGTTGGGCAAGGTCGACGAGCTCGGCAAGAGTCAATGCACCGGGGCGGGGTCCTTTGCCAAGAAGCGCTCGAGAAAACGTGTGTTGTAGCGCCCGTTCCTAAAATCCGGATCGGCCAGGATCCTGAGGTGCAGTGGCAGGGTGGTCTTCACGCCCTCGATGACCGTCAGCTCCAGGCAGCGCCGCATGCGCTCGATAGCGGCCGGTCGATCGTCGTCGTGGACGACCATCTTGGCGATGAGGGAGTCATAGTAGGGCAGCACTTCACACTCGGAATGGGCGGCGGTGTCAACGCGCACCCCCGGACCTCCCGGGAGATGAAACGCGTGGATCGTGCCAGGCGATGGCATGAAGGTTTCCGGGTCCTCGGCGTTGATGCGGCATTCGAGGCTCGCCCCGCGAAACGATATCTCTTTTTGTGTGAAGCCAAGGGTCTGACCGGCGGCGATACGGATCTGCTCTTTGACGAGATCGACACCGGTAACCATTTCGGTGACGGGGTGCTCGACCTGGATGCGGGTGTTCATCTCCATGAAATAGAAGCGCCCGTCCTCATCCAGGAGAAACTCGATGGTTCCAGCGTTCACGTAACCCACCGCGCGCACGCCGTCCACCGCTATCCGCGCCATCTTCTTGCGCAGACGGTCCGAGACCCCTGGCGCAGGTGATTCCTCGAGCAGCTTCTGATGCCGTCTCTGGATCGAGCACTCCCGCTCTCCCAAATGGACCACGTTGCCCCTCGAATCGGCTAGGACTTGAAACTCGATGTGCCGCGGATTCCTAAGGTATTTCTCCAGGTAGAGGTCCCCGACCCCGAAGGCCGCCTCCGCCTCCTTTTGCGCCGTGCGGAACGCCCGGGGAAGCTCCTCTGGCCCTTCCACGATCCTCATCCCTCGCCCCCCGCCCCCGGCAGAAGCCTTGAGAATGACGGGGTATCCGATCCGTTTCGCCATCTCCGCGGCCTGTTCCACCGTTTCCGTCAGGCCGTTCGACCCGGGAAGCACGGGAACGCCGGCTTTGCTCATGGTACGGCGGGCCAGCGACTTGTCGCCCATCAAACGGATGACGCGCGGAGAGGGTCCGATGAACTTGATGTGGCACGCTTCGCATACCTCCGCCAAGTAAGAGCTCTCGGCGAGGAAACCGTAACCGGGATGAACCGCCTCGGCGCCGGTGATCTCCGCTGCCGAGATGATCCCGGGTATATTGAGGTAACTGTCGACGCTTGGGGCCGGACCCACGCAGACTTCCTCGTCGGCGAAGCGGACGTGCAGGGAGTGTCGATCGGCCTCCGAATAGACCGCCACCGTCCGGATCCCCAACTCCTTGCAGGCGGAGATCACGCGCAGGGCAATCTCGCCGCGGTTGGCGATCAAGATCTTCTTGAACATGGACAGGATTTGCCGGTGGGAGGAGGCGGTTACTAGCTGCCCACTCGAAGGGCGAAGAGCTCATCGCCATATTGAACCGGCTGGCCGTTCTCCACGAACACCCGTACCACTTCCCCGGCTTCCTCCGACTCGATCTCGTTCATGAGCTTCATCGCTTCAATGATGCACAGGACCTGTCCGACTTCGACGCGGTCCCCCTCGTTGACGAAGGGAGGGGCATTCGGCTCGGGTGCGTTGTAGAACGTCCCTACCATCGGCGATCGTACCAGGGTCACGTCAATCTCCTCGACGGGATCGGGGGCCGGCACCGCGGCCACCGTGGCGGGAAGTTGGGCGATGGGGTTGTTGTTGGTTCGATCGACCTGCGGCTGGGGAAGGTCGAGGCCTTTCTTGATCTTCAGCCGGACTCCCTTCTCCTCGAGCTCGAACTCGGTGATTCCCTTTTCCAGGACGAGCTCGAGCAGCTCTTTGAGTTCGTTCAGGTTCAAGGGCAATCCTTTCCCTTACCGGCTCCAATTACCGGAGAAAGTGCTAACCATAGCACACCCACGAAATCTCCCGCAATTCCTGGTGGTTGCGACTGAGGATCCGGCAGCCGTCTTCGGTGACCAGCACGTCGTCTTCCAATCGCACGCCACCCTTGCCGGGAAGGTATATCCCGGGCTCTACGGTGAAGACCATTCCCGGCTCGAGCCGATCGGCGCGCCCGGGAGAGATCCATGGGGCCTCATGAACCTCGAGACCGATGCCGTGCCCGGTACCGTGCCCGAAGAACTCCCCGAGCTCGGCCGATTCGATGACATGGCGTGCGGCGCGATCGACTTCCTGTGCTTCGATCCCGGGACGAACGCTTTCGATGGCAGCCTGTTGAGCCGCCGCCACCACCCGGTAGATACGCTCCGCTTCCGCCGCCGGCTCTCCCAGCGAAAAGGTGCGGGTGATGTCCGTGGCGTAGCCTTCCATGACCCCACCGAAATCCACGACGATGAGGTCCCCGGGGGCGAAACGGCGGTCGGTGGGGCGTCCGTGCGGAAGTGCGGAGCGGGGACCGGAAGCGACGATGGTATCGAACGACGTTTTTTCGTAACCATTCTGCCGCAGCTCATAGTCGAGCGCCGCCGCCAGGGTGCGCTCCGACACGCCGGGACGCATGGTCTCCCGCAACGAATGGAGCGTCCGCGGCAGGCCCCTTGCGGCGCGCTCCAGTGTCTCGAGCTCGCCGGCGTCTTTCACCACTCGCAGCTTCTCCACTAACCCACGCGCCCCGATCAGGTGCGTCGCTCCCTTAAGCCCGGATTCCAGAAACCTCAGTTGAGAGACGCGGAGGTGTGTCTCCTCATAGGCCAGGTTGCGGTAAGCGCCTCGGCGAACGAACTGCACGAGACTTCCTTCGTAAGTTCCCACCACCCGATGGATCTCGACCTCGCCGATCTCCTCCCGGGATTGGCTCAGGTACCTGGCGTCGGTGATGAGGGTAGCGACGGCATCGGACCCCAGCACCAGAATGCCGGCACTGCCGGAAAACCCCGTCAAATACCTGATGTTGGGGAGGTGGGTGACGATGAGAGCGTCCGTTCGAGACTCGTCCAGTCCCTCTACCAGCCGGGCGCGGCGGTCGGCGAACGGGTTCCTCTCCATGGGGTTAACAGTCGCAGATTCCTGCAACCGTGAGGGTCGGTTAGGCGAACTCTTTTTCCAGCCGGAGAGTCGCTCGTCGCATGACGAAGCGGGCCCGCCCGTAGTTGGCGCCGCGACGCAACGCCCCGAGCAGGATGTAATCTTCGGTGATAGCGACGGCCAGGATCACCAAGAGGTCGGTGGTGATCGCGATTTCCCGAAGATTGCCGGCTCCCACTTCCTCGGCCGCCTGACGCGTGCTTTTGAGGAGCGCCGTGCACTCCGCGGCTAGTGCTTCGAAGTTGATGCTCTCGTCGATGGCGAGTCTTTCAATTGGAATTCCGTCCAGGCCCATGACCACCAGGCCCACCCAACCGTCCACGCGCCGCGCCAGGTCCTGCAATACGTCAGAGAAAACCATCCCTACTCCTTCAGGATCTGCCGATGGCGGTGAGCCATCCTTGAAGCTCTCGGATCGTCTCCCGCAAGGCACGGACCTCCCGATCGCTACTGGCAATAGCTCCCGGGTGGCGGCCGGAGACGGCCGAGGATCTAGTGATCTCTCGCGACGGAGTCCCTGGGTCCAGGGCGGCCTGGGACAGCAGCTCGAGCTCTTCCAAGCGGGCCTGGAGCTCCCGTTTGTTCGGTTGGGAAGCGACCAGCTGTCGGTAGACACTCACCGCTCGGTCCAGATGACCTTGGGAAGCGTACAGCTCGGCGAGGGTAGTGGTGGCCAAGCCCGGTTGGGGAGGCTCGGCGGACACTCGGGTGCCCGGCCGCGGCTCTTCATGTTCTGCTGCCGCAAGCGCTGGAACCGGTCTGGAAGAATCATTGGGTACCGGTATCCTTCCGAGATCCAGAATCTCCCGGGCTTGCCTTTTGAAGATGGACGTGACCGGCTGCTCCTCGAATTCTTCCTGCATGGAGCGCGCGTCGTCGGAAACCGGCTGAGAGGTTCCGATCTCTTGAGCCTGACGCTCGATGAAGACAGACGCTGGCTGATGCGCCGGCGGGATGGTCGGAGGAGTGCTCTGTTCGCCGGGCGGGGCATAGGGATCCGCGGATGGGAGAGGAGCGGCTTGCGCGGCAGCCACCGCCGCCTCGACTCGTCTGATGCGCTCCACTAGGTCGGCGTCGTCCGGCGACAGGGTGCTCGCCTTCTGGTAGTGGGCAAGCGACTCCCGAAGTAGTCCCAGCCCCTGGTAGGTCGCTCCCAGGAACTTGAGTGCCAGTAGGTTATCCGGTACCTGCTGGAGAACCAGTTCGAGCTCGGCGCGAGCTTCCGGGAGCGCACCGGCCTCGAGGAGCGCCCGCCCCAGCGCCACGCGCGCCGAGAAGTAGGTCGGGTGTTTCTCCAACCCGGCCCGACAGGTGGCGATGGCGTCTTCCTGCAGGCCCGCTTTTCGGTACTCCTCGGCGAGCTGGACGAAGATCTTCGAGTTGGGATCGGCGGCTAGCCGTTTTTCGAGATCCTCAATCCGGCTCATCTTGAGCTCACTTTGTACCAGTCTAACGCATAAAGGCGGAGCGGAACCAGGTCCGCTCCGCCTCTAGGTTTGGGGTCAGGGTCCGCTCTAAGTCAAGACGCTAATCGACCTCGATCGCCACAGCGCAACTGTCCTGGCACCCCGTCTGGGACTCGGTCGTGAAAAGAGTGACCGAGTATGTGTTGGCCGAGTCGAAGGCGTGCGCCACGCCGCGCTCCGCCGGGCCCACCGATCCATCGCCGAAATCCCATTCGTAGCGAGCGATGGTGTTGCCGGCGCAACCAACCGTAGTGTTACCGGTGAGCTGCCCCGCGGTGAAGAAGATGAGCTGACCGACGGCGTAGGCGGTCTGCCGCGGCTCCACAATGATGTTGCAGACGCTTCTCCCGGGGAACTGGGGACGGTTCGCGGCTCGCAGAAAGATATCGACCGAGCGAAAGACCGCGGCATTGAAGTCGTTGCCCGCTGGCCGTCCAGTGACGCTGACGACGATGTCATTCTCCTGATCGGTCCGGAAGGGCGACCAGTAGCGCACGCGCGCCACGCCGCTGGCGTTGGTCACCGCGGACTCGGCCTTGGGTTCCGTACCTCCCGGGACGGGTCGGGGTCCGTTCAGAGGCGCAAGAACGCCAATATCGGAGAAGCTGCCCTCCAACTTGGCTCCCAAATCGAAGTTGATGTTGACGCCTCCCGCGGGCTGTCCGTTCTGATCCCGCAGCGTTACTTCGATGACCGAGCTGGAGCTCCCGTTCGCCGTGAGCTGGTCGGGGTTGGCGGACATACCGAGAGCCTGCCCCAGCTCCGAGGGCCCGGCCAGTGGCGGCCGGGTGGCGTCCTCGAGGCCGCAGCCCGCATGGCCCAGTGCAGCAGGAATCAGCGCTATGACCAGCGCCCACTTGACTCTATTCCACATGAACGCCTCCGTGAAGCGAGGGCGCCTCTTTCGGAAAGTGAACCGAGCTCGGCGCCTCATCTTTCGTCTTACTTCCTAAGATCATTCGCTAGCGAAATCCGCAAACTGGATATTGAGGAACCCCTTGGCCGAGATCGCCCGGCCCCCTCCATCGGTACCGAAGAACTCGACTTCGGCGATGACCGAGAGCACCAGCGCTCCTCCACCGAACGCGAGATTGACCAGGGGACGCTCCAGCTTGGCCTGAGTTCTCACGATGACGAAGGCTCGCGCGACCGATCCGCCGTTGGCCAACACGGTGAAGTTGGTGGCCCCATCGAAGGGGAACGGCACATCCACACCCGGCGTATTGCGCCCATCGGTTCGAATGTAGTTCACCCGATACGAGGTGAACGTCACGTCGTTCAGAAACGTGGGGGCCAGCTGATCCTGGTTTTTCAGGACAGCCGACATCTCGACGAGGCCGAAATCGGCCAAGACGGTGCAGGTCCCCTCCAAAAAGCTGTCATTGACGCACACATCGGACGAGAGGTCGTCCGACGGCGTGCCGTCTGGAGCCTCCTGCGCTCCCTGCATCGAGTTGATAACGATGACGGTGTTGCTCGCGTCATTCTCCAGCACGTCCGGTGTGCAGCTGACGAGATTGAGGGCCAGCACCGCCGAAACAACTACCAACGCGTTTGCTCTGAGAAACGAAGTCATTCTCATGCCTCCTAGACCTCGCCCTTCCGAATCCTCGGCGTCAGGAAGATCAGCAACTCCTGGTTCTGGGACGAAGTCTGGTTGGACTTGAAGAGGAACCCCAGCCCGGGAATCTTGTGGAGTAATGGCACGAAGCTCTCCTGTTTGCTCTGGTTGTTGACGAACACGCCGCCGATGACCGTCGTCGATCCGTCGGGAACCAGAACCTGGGTGGTCGCCGACTGGGTGATGATGCTGGGAATCCCGTTGACCGATTGGCCAAAGTCGGGAGTGTCGTTGTTCACCGTAATGTCCAGGATGATCGTGTCGGCAGACGTGATCTGCGGCGTGACGGCGAGATCCAGCACCGCATCCTTGAAAGTCACCGTGACCGTGTTGTTGGCCACCACCTGCACCGGGAAGGTCAACCCCTGTTTGATCGTTGCCGGTCGGTTGTTCTGGGTGACGATCTTGGGCGAGGAGATGATGCGCACCTGCCCCCTGGCCTCCGCCGCCGCCAGGGCCACGTCGAGGCTGAAAGCGCCAGAGATACTTCCCAGAGCGAGCCCGATGGCTCCGGTGGGCGCGACCGGCATGGGTAGGTTCACCGCGTAGCCTCTCTGGCCAGCGGTGCTCTCCGGAGGCACCGTGCCGGGAGCCCGTGGTGGCGCCGTCGAGAATTGATTAGCAATGTCCGAGCCAATGGACTGACCGTCCAGCAAGATGGAGTTGGGAAACGTGAGCTCGCTGCTGTTGCCGAAAGCGGAGTCGGCGTGCCCGGTGAAACCCCACTGAACACCTAGGTTTCTGGTGAAGTTTCGGGTCGTCACCACGATGCGCGCCTCGATCTCGACGCCGGGGATGGGCGCATCCAGCGTATCGATGAGGCTGTCGATGGTGTCCAGGCGATCGGGTAAGTCGGTGATGATCAAGGTGTTGGTCCGCTGGTCGATGGAGACGTCCCCGCGTGCCGAAAGGTTTCTTTGAATGAGGCCCTGCACGTCGCCCGCCTTGGCGTAGGAGAGCTCGCGGAGCATGGTGCTCAAATCGCCCGCCAGAGCCTGCTCTTCCGCCAATCGCCGTCGGTCCGCCTCCTCCTGAGCCAGGTCGTTGAGGGGGGCGATGCGGATCACGTTGCCCTCGACCACGTAGCCGAGTCGGTGGGACTTCAGTATCAGATCCAGAGCCTGATCCCAAGGCACCTCAGTAAGAACCAGGGTAATCCGCCCGGTCACTCCCGGCTGCACCACGATGTTCAGCCCGCTGATGTCGGCGAAGAGTCGAAAGATGTCCTGAATGTCTCCGTCCTTGAAATCCAAGCTGATAAGATCACCGGTGTACTCCCTTTGGCCGGCCCCGATGGTGCGGTCCTGCAGAGCCCGCGCCTGCTCGGATTGCGGGGACACGCCCGTCTCCGGCATGGGGGGTTCTTGAGGCGGCTCGGGCAGTCCAGGTGCGCTCCCGGTGCTGGGAGCCGCCAGTCCAGGTGTGAGGCTTTGCGCCACCACCGCCACCGGCCGCATGGATGCCATCGGTGAAGAAGTGCCCGCCTCATGGAGGGCGAACGCTGTAAAGCCCCGCGTCCCCTCGGCCATCCCCACCGCAGCCATTTGATCGTGGGCGGTGTCCTCGGGGGAAGGTCCCAGCTCGGCCAACCGATCCGCCGAGGCGGAGAAGTGGATCTTCAGGTCGCTTCCTTCCGAAATGGCACGATGAAGAATCTCGCTGTCGAGATCGAAAACGATGCGGGTGATCTTGGGATTGGCGCTTTGAAACTGGGCCACCCGAGCCCGATAGACTCCCACCGCATCGATGTCGAGCCTCGGCATCGGCACGTGGTTCACCGTTCCTGCAAAATCGAAGACCAGCCGGGCTGGATCCGCCAGACGGAAACTGGTGTAGTTCAGCCGGCCGTTGCCCCCCACGGTAACGGTGAGAAGCCCATCAGATACCGCGTGCGAAATGGACTCCACGCTCGAGGCTGCCAGGGAGGGAACGTTCGGCGCGGGCGTTGGGGTGGCCGGCACCGTAGCTTCCTCCTGGGGAGAAAGGGCTCGGGTTGTTATGTCCTCGTTGCCCGTCTCGGTTTCGCTGGCGGCCGCCGTCGGGGTCGGTGATGGGGGCGGCGGAGCGTCAGAGGTACTGGCGATCGGCGGGGTCTCGCTAGGCGATCCCGCTCCTTCGAACAGGATGGTCAAAGCGTGCTCGGTCGCCGAGATCTGATAGGGAACCAGCGAGGCCAGCTTGATCTCTATCCGCGACAAGCTCTTGCCACCCGCTCCATCCAACTGGGTGGCGGCGATGGACTCGACCTCCTGGCTTCCCACCACCGTGCGATCGGCTATCGCCGCGACGTCGACACTCGGCAGGTCAATGACCAGGGTCAGTGGATCGGGGCTGTAGTGGGTGTAGAACAAGGTGCCGCTGGTCTCGAACCAAACTCGAGTGCGTGCCGGCTCCACGTGATAGCGGACCGCACGTATGACCGCGGGATTCAGATCCAGCGGAGCGTCTGCCTGAGCTGCGACCAGACCGACGCTCGAGAGAAACATGGCGGGAGCCAGTGCCGCGGCTCGAACAAAGGACGACCAAGGTTTCATCATTGCCCCTCCTCCAACGGATGGAGCCATTTTTCCAGTCTTTGAAACTTTTCTATTCGCAGGGGGTCGTTGATTTCCTGGCGGAAAACGACTTTCTCCGAGTCAATCACTTCGATAGTGCCGTCGTACATTCGCTCCCCTTCCCGGGCAAAGTAGCTCTTGTTGTCGGTGCCCTGGATCATGGCGATGTAGCCCTCTGATGTCTTCACGATGCCCCGCAGACTTACTTCCTGGACGAGCATGCCGCCCAGCCCGGGTGGCCTCACGTCCGGAGACAAGATGTTCAGTCCCAAAGCCAGGCTGATGAACGGATCCCGTCTCCCGCGAGCGTCGTAGGTGAATCCGCCGGTTCCCTCCATGATGTCGATCTCTTCGGGCACTTCCGGAATCGCGAGCGGTGTCTCGCCACCCTCTGCCCCCTCGGTGTCCCCGGGAACCGCCTGCAGCCCCTCTTCTCCCTGGCTGGGCTGTTCAGGCTGTTCAGGCTGGTCAGGCTCCTGCGTCCCAGACTGCTGCGCCTGGACACCTGAGGCGAGGACGAACGCCAGGGCTGTCACCCCAAAGAGCCTCAAGAACGTTTCAGACCGCATGGCTTCCTGCTCCCTCAGGGCTCCCTCGCTCAGCGTTGGCGCGGCGTGCGGGCTCGGCTTCGCCCTGCGTTCGCTTGCTCCGGGGGAGCCGCCGGCCGCTCGATGAACACAAAAGTCGTTGCCGTGCAATTGGCTTCGATGGTCGAAGAAGCTGTGGGGGATTTGTTGGCGTTGATTCTCAAGCCGCTCACGTTCACGATCCGTGACAACTTGCTCAGTCGGTCGAAGAAATAGGCCAGATTGTGAAAGGTCCCATTCAGTTCGAGGCTGATAGGCCATCTGGCGTAGAAGTCGACGGGCTGCGTCGCTTCCGGCTTGAATCGCAACACGTTGAGGTTCGACTGGGCGGCAAGGGCCTGGACCTTTCGCAGCAGGTCATCCACTTCCTTGCTGCTGGGCAGAATCCGGGATAGCGTCTGCAGCTGAGCTTCACGCCTTTCCACCTCGCGTTTGAACTCGGGCAGCTTGGCGGCGGTGAGCTTGCCGCTTTCCACCTCATCAGAAAGCTTCTGGCGTTCTTCTTGTTTGGTGGCCATCTGTTGCTGCATACCGCTGTAGATCAGGTAGTGAAACGCGAAGTAGAGGCCCGCGCCCAGGACGATGAACAATATCAGCTGAGAACCGAAGGACAGCTTTCCCATATTGAGTGCCATGGATCTCCTCCTCTCTCACCTAGAGCCGGCGGCTTCCGCCACCGGCTGCTGCTCGTCACCGGGAAGCCCGGGGCTGGCCGTTTGGGCACGGAGCTGGAAGGCAGTGAACTCTTTGTCCTGCCGGGCATCGATGAGCTCCACGTTGCTGAAGTAATCGGTGTCCTCGAGCTTTCGAATGTAGTCCGCGATACTCACGTAGGAGGCCGCCATCCCGTTGAGCGTCACGCCATTGGCAGCCTGATTGAGGGAGGTCAGCCAGACGAAGTCAGGAAGCTGGGCTGAGAGCTGGTCCAGCATGATGACCGGCCCTTCCCGTTCGGCCATGAGGCGTTGAATCAGCTCCTCTTTTTGCTTGAGCTCTTGCAACTGCCTCTCATACTCGCTGACTTGTGCGATGATGGTCGCCAGCCGCGCCTTCTCCTGATTCAACGACGCGATGTCCTCATCGAGCTGTGAAATGGTTTGCTGCGCCGACCACCACTGATAGCCTATGAACGCCAGCGACCCTCCTAGGATCAAGATGGCAAGAAGAAAGCCACTCTTCTCCGAAGGCTCGGAGGGTATTCCGGGCTCGCCGCCGCCGCTAAAGACGTTTCCGCGGGCGGCCGGCTCCTTCGCGCCAAGCAGGTTAACCCGAACCATCAGTCACCCACCTTTCTGAGGGCCAGCCCCACTGCGATGGCACAGGCTGGTCCCACTTCCTGGAGATATTCCGCGTCGAAATCTTTGGGACTATAGCTCACGCTCTGAAAAGGGTCGAAGAGCTCGGCACGCGTGTCGAACCGCTCGGACATCTTGTCCGCCAAACCGAAGACCCGCGCACTGCCGCCGCTCAGGACGATGAGATCGATGCGATCCTCCGAGGTCGTTGCCTTGAAGAAATCGAAGGTCTTCTGGATCTCCATGAGCACGCTCTCGGTAACCTGATCGATGATGGGCATCACCGTCTCCATTCCTTGTCCACCCTGCCCGGTTTTGAGGTTCTCTGCCTGCTCGAAACTGACGCTGAGATCTTTCTGGATGGCGTCGGTGTACTGGTTACCCCCCACGGTGGTGATGTCACGGGTGAAAACCGACGTATCACCTTTGATGGCATTGATGTTGGTCTGGCTGGCGCCGATGTTGACCAAGGCAACGACCCGACCGGGACTGGAGCCGTAGTTGATGTCGTAGGCGTTCTGCAGGGCGAAAGCGTCGATGTCCATCAGCACCGGATTCCGACCGGCCTGGGTGATGACGCTCATGTAATCATTGATCTTGTCCTTCTTGGCGGCAACCAGGAGAATGTCCATGTTCCCCCCCGCCGCCCCGGAATCGAGCACCTGATAGTCCAGGTTCACGTCCTGGATGTCGAAGGGGATGTACTGTTCGGCTTCCCAATGAATGGACTCGGCAAGCTCCTGTTCGGTCATGCTGGGAAGCTGGATCTTCTTCACAATCACCGAGTTACCGCTGATGGCGGTGGCGACTTCTTGGGTTTTGATCTTGTATTCGGAGAAGAGTCGATTGATGGCGTCGATCACCGTGGTGGAGTCCATGATTTGACCGTCCACGATGGCCTCGGGAGGCAGGGGCTCGATTCCCACGTTGGTCAGCTCCCAGGTGTCTCCCTTGGCGGGCCTGCACTCCACGGCCTTGATGGAGCTGGACCCGATGTCCAACCCAACGAGGTTCTTCTTCTTGCCGAACAGAGCCACAGGTTGTCTCCCGTTAACTCAACCCAATTTGATGAAGACTTAATGGAAGAAAGTTAAAGTACTAGGTGAGGCTACAGTATAAAGGTTCAAGCTGTCAAGAAAAAAAATCCCGCTAAAGTGAGCTTGGGCTCTGGTTACACATTATGAAACACCCCACTAGATTCGTCAAGAGCTTTCATGGGGCAGGCCCCCCGTAGGGAATCCCCCTTCGGGAAGCGCTCGGGCGAGCGCTGGTCCCACGAGAAGTTTCGGCCGCGACGGAGAGGACGGTTCCGACAATCGGGGCTTTATGGAAAGTCGGGGAGATGCTGGCTTTTTCCTTGACAGCACCCTCTAAGGACAGTTAAATTATCAGTTTGCCGTTGCGAGGCAAGTAGAGGGCTTGATGATTCCGTCTTGCTCGCCAGGCCAAAGTCAGAAATGGGAACGTCGTTCGTCAAGAAGGCCGACATTCAACGCACCTGGTATCTCCTGGATGCGGAAGGTCAAGTGCTGGGACGCATGGCCAGCCGCATCGCCCGAATCCTGACGGGGAAAGAAAAGCCCTCTTATACCCCTTCTCTCGATACGGGAGATCACGTCATCGTAGTCAACGCGGACAAGGTGCGGCTCACTGGCGCCAAAGAGCGAGACAAGCCCTACTACCACCACTCCGGTTATCCCGGGGGGATCCGGGAGCTCCGCGCCGGGCAAATAAGGGCGAAGCACCCCGAAAGGCTCGTGGAAGCGGCGGTCCGGGGCATGCTCCCCAAGAATCGGCTGGGCAAGGCGCAGTTCCGTAAACTCAAGGTCTACGCGGGTGCCGAGCACCCTCACCAAGCGCAGCAGCCGGAACGGCTCGAGAACAAGGCGACGACCGCTTCACGGGCGGGACACCGTACGGCGGGAGCGAAGGCGGAATAGGCTAGAGTACCTCAACCTTGACGGCCACCAGTCAGCTCCAATACTACGGAACAGGCAAAAGGAAGACTTCGATTGCTCGTGTCTTCCTGCGGCCGGGCAAGGGTGTGATCCGGGTGAATGGAAGACCCCTCGAAGATTACTTTCCCAGCGACACCCTGAAGATGGTGGTCAAGCAGCCACTGCAACTGACCGAGTCTTCGGACAAGTTCGACGTTCACGCGAAGACCCGGGGTGGTGGGTTGAGCGGTCAGGCATGGGCTCTGCGGCTAGGACTCAGCCGGGCTCTGTGCGACTTCAACCAGGAGCTCAGGGGGCGTTTGAAGGCAGCCGGTTTCCTGACCCGGGATGCACGGATCAAAGAGCGCAAGAAATACGGTCAGCCGGGTGCGCGCAAACGGTTCCAGTACTCGAAGCGCTGAGGCAGACGGGGCTCCAGGGAGGATTTTTGGCATCGACGTCGATATCGATGAAAGAACTGCTGGAAGCGGGAGTCCATTTCGGGCACCAAACCAAGCGCTGGAATCCAAAGATGAAGGAGTACATCTTTGGAGAGCGAAACGGTATCTACATCGTCGACCTCCAGAAGACCCTGAAGCTCTTCCGAGAGGCTCTGAAGTTCGCCACCCAGCTAGGAGCGGAGGGCAAGACGGTGCTGTTCGTCGGCACCAAGCGACAGGCTCAAGACGTGGTGGCCGAGGAAGCTACTCGCGCCGAAATGTTCTACGTCAACCAACGTTGGCTGGGCGGAATTCTCACCAACTTCGTCACCGTGCAAAAGAGCATCGCGCGACTGCGTGAGCTGAACGCCATGGCGACCGAGGGTCGCTTCGACGAGCTGTCCAAGAAAGAGGTCTCCCGCCTGGAGAAGGAACGCAAGCGCCTGGAGAAGAATTTGCGAGGGATTCAGCATATGGACCGCTTACCCGACGCGGTCTACGTGATCGACTCCAATCGAGAGGAAATAGCGGTTCACGAGGCCCGTAAGCTTGGAATTCCCGTCATAGGGGTCGTCGACACCAACTGTGATCCGCAGTTGGTGGATTACGTCATTCCGGGCAACGACGATGCGCTTCGCGCCATCAAACTCTTCACCTCTCGTCTGGCCGACGCGATCATCGAAGGTCGCCAGATGCGCGAGAGCCTCGCGCCGGAAGGGAACGGGGAAGGGGCAGAGGCGGAAGACACCGACAGCGCGAGCGTAACGGCGGAGGGCCCTCAGCCGGCGCAGGAACTTCCCCCACCTGCCTAGTGCCTTCCTAACACCGTTCCGCCTAGAATGGGGCGGCGCTTTGGGTGACCGCCTTCTGCCGAGCGAAGCGCTTTCTCACGGCCAAATCGTTGGACCGGCCCCCATACAAAAACCAAGGAAAGCTGCTGCTCGGTCTTGATTTGAGCGCGCCGGCTACCCCGCGTATACTCCGAGATCGGTTTGGCAGACCTCGAGGGATAACCAAACGCCGGAGAGTGCCAGAATCCACGCGGAAGAGCTAGAATCGCGCAAAGTGGGAGAAAGCAGGCAACTCAATTGAGCAACGTATCCGCACAGCAAGTCAAGACGCTGAGAGAGAAAACCGGAGCCGGCCTCATGGAGTGCAAGAAGGCCCTGGTGGACGCGGCCGGCGATCTCGAGGAAGCGGTGACCATCCTCCGAAAACGGGGTCAGGCCGCGGCGCTGAAGAAGGCGGGACGAACGACTTCCGAAGGCTTGATCGGTTCTTATGTTCACGGAGGCAAGATCGGAGTTCTCATCGAGGTCAATTGTGAGACGGACTTCGTGGCCAAGACTCCCGAGTTTCAAGAGCTGGTGAAGGACTTGGCCATGCAAGTGGCGGCGGCCAGTCCTGCCCAGGCTCGCTTCGTGCGCCGTGAGGAGGTACCCGAGGAAGTGCTGGCCAAGGAGGGGGAGATCTTGAGGGGTCAGGCGGCAGCCTCCGGCAAGCCGGCCCAAGTGGTGGATAAGATCGTCGAGGGCAAGCTGGGAAAGTTCTATTCGGAAGTGGTCTTGCTGGAGCAACCCTTCATCAGAAACCAGGAGATAACGGTCCAGCAGCATATCACCTCCATGATCGCGATCCTTAAGGAGAACATCCAGGTCCGCCGCTTTGCCAGGTTCGAGCGCGGCGAACCGATATAGACTAGCGCCAGCGCCCCCACGGCCTGACTTAAGAACGCCATCGCGCGGACAGGGAGATGCCGACTCAGAAACCCGTCTACAAACGTATCCTCCTGAAGCTTTCCGGCGAAGCCTTGATGGGCGGGCAAGAGTTCGGCATCGAGCCCAAGATATTTCAAATGATGGCCCGTGAGATCCACGAAGTGCGGTCCATGGGCGTCGAAACCTCAGCGGTCATCGGGGGCGGTAATATCTTTCGGGGAATCGCACCTTCCGCTCGCGGGATGGACCGCGTGGCGGCGGACCACATGGGAATGTTGGCGACCGTGATCAACGCGCTCGCCCTCCAGGATGCTCTGGAGAAGCTCGGCACTCACACCCGCGTCCTCTCCGCCATCGAGATGCGACAGGTGGCCGAGCCCTTCATTCGCCGTCGGGCCATCCGTCATCTCGAGAAAGGCCGCGTCGTCATCTTTGCGGCCGGAACCGGCAATCCCTACTTTTCCACCGACACCGCCGCCGCTCTCCGTGCCATGGAGATCAAGGCGGACATCATTCTCAAAGGTACCAAGGTGGCGGGGATCTACTCGGCAGACCCCGAGCGCGAACCGAATGCCACACTCTTCGACAACATCACCTACTTCGAAGTCATCGAAAAAGGGCTCAAGGTGATGGACACCACCGCTATATCCCTATGCATGGACAATCGCCTTCCCTTGATTGTTTTTGATGTGCGAAACCCGGGTAACATGAAGCGCGTCGTCTGCGGCGAGAAGATCGGCACCATGGTCCGTAGCTGATTCGCCGCCGCCGGCTGGGCACGGCTTCTGGAAGGAGGTCCGCACCATGTCAAAGGAAATCGTCGACGATGCCAAGAAACGCATGGACTCATCGGTCCAGGTTCTGAAGAACGAGCTGGTCGCTATTCGAACCGGACGGGCCTCACTGGCCATACTGGACGGCGTCAGCGTGGATTACTACGGCACCCCCACCCCTCTCAACCAGGTGGCCAACCTGGCCGTGCCGGAGGGTAATCTCATTACCGTGCAGCCCTGGGAGCCGGCACTACTGCCGGTGATCGAAAAGGCGATCCTCTCCTCCGATTTGGATCTCAACCCTTCCAATGACGGGAAGATCCTGCGGATTCCCATCCCCGCTCTTACCGAGGAGCGCCGCAAAACCTTGGTGAAACACGTGAGCAAGATCGCCGAGGAGGCTCGCACCGCCATCCGACAGGTGCGCCGGGACGCCAACGACCATCTCAAGAAGATGCTGAAGGAGAAGAAGCTCTCGGAAGACGAAGAAGCCCGAACGCTCAAGAGAGTTCAAGAGCTTACCGATGAGCACACCAAGACGGTGGACGATCTAGCAAAGAAGAAAGAGCAGGAGCTCCTCACCGTCTAAGGAGCTCCTTCGCCCTCCCGCCGTTGGTTGCGAAAACCCACCGTAGATGCCCCCTACCCTCTTCACGCACCTGGAATGCTCTCGGTGCAGCCGGGAGCTCGATGCCGACGCGCCGCGAGGGCTTTGCCCCTGCGGTTCCCCTTTGTTGGCGCGCTATGACCTGGAGAAGGGCGGGCGTGTCTTCGGTAGTCCCTCTTTCCTTCCACCAAGACGCCGCGACCTGTGGCGGTACGAGGAAATGCTGCCGGTCAGGGAGACGAGATTCCGCGTGTCGCTCGGTGAAGGAGGAACACCGCTGCTCCCCGCCTCTCGGCTGGGGGCACGGATTGGCGCGGAGCGGCTGCACATCAAGAACGAGTCGTTCAACCCCACCGGCAGCTTCAAAGCCCGCGGGCTCTGCCTGGCGGTCTCGATGGCAAAACAGGTCGGCGTCAAGGAGCTCGCCATCCCATCGGCCGGAAATGCCGGCGGGGCGCTCGCCGCCTATGCGGCGCGGGCGGGGATCCCCGCCCACGTGGTGATGCCCCGCGACGTGCCACGGGCCAACATCGCCGAATGTCGAGCCTATGGGGCCGACGTCCGTTTGGTGGACGGCGTCATCACCGATGCGGGGCGGCTGGTAGGGGAGCTCTGCTCCCGCTTCGGATGGTTCGATGTGTCCACGCTCAAGGAGCCCTATCGCATCGAGGGTAAGAAGACCATGGGCTACGAGCTTTTCGAGCAGCTCGGTGGTCGATTACCGGGCGTGATCCTCTACCCGACGGGAGGCGGAACCGGTATGGTCGGCATGTGGAAGGCCTTCGACGAGATGGAGAAGCTCGGCTGGATCGATGGTCATCGCCCGCGGATGGTCTGCGTTCAATCCACCGGGTGCGCGCCCATGGTGCGAGCCTTTGAGGAGGGAAAGGAAAGCGCCGAGACGTGGCAGAACGCGCGGACCTTCGCCTCCGGTCTCCGTGTCCCACGAGCGATAGGTGACTTTCTGATCTTGCGCGCCATCCGGGAGAGCGGAGGCACCGCCATCGCCGTTACCGACGAGGCGATCCGGGAGGCGGTCTCGACCATCGCCTCCACCGAGGGGATCTTCGCCGCTCCCGAGGGGGCGGCTTGCCTGGTTGCTCTCCGGCTCCTCTTGGCACGTGGCTGGCTCGACAAGGAGGAGACCGTCGTTCTCTTCAATACAGGTTCCGGGTTGAAGTATACCGACGCCGCATGACTCGCAAACTCTACCTGGGCGATCCCTACCGCACTACCTTCGAAGGCCGAATCG
>Ga0209002_10000746_pt1 | contig 26360 bp, 36 predicted proteins | sample Rifsed16ft2_FD_184010 | JGI IMG/M metagenome (GOLD analysis project Ga0209002, IMG submission 184010) | Soil microbial communities from Rifle, Colorado, USA - sediment 16ft 2 (version 2) | ecosystem: Environmental > Terrestrial > Deep subsurface > Rock core/Sediment | place: Rifle, Colorado... | reverse complement strand
AGCGCTCTTGTTTACGCCGCCGCACTCCTCGTAGGCAAACCCGATAGCAAGGTGGACGGTCTCAGCCATTTTCTCGTCGAAAAGTATGTTTCTCGTGAACCGGTTAATGTCGCGGTTGGTTCCGACTCCAAATTCGCCAAGACGCTTTGCGCCTTCGTCAGTTTCGATCATACACTTGAGGAGTTGCTCATTCTTGGTGGCAGAGTAATCGACGATCAGCCCCTTCTCGAAGGTCAATCGAACACCGGTGACCTCGTGTCCATATTTGACGCAGGGCAGGTCGAAGTAGATCTTCCCTGTTGCTGAATCGTCGACAGGCGCTGTGAATACTTCGCCGCCCGGGAAATTATACTTCGCATCGTCCACCACGGGTGTTCTTCCTTTTATCGAGAACGAAAGGTCAGTATCCTTTCCAACTAGTTGAACTCGGTCAGTTTTCTCCATGATGGTCTTGAGTTTGTTCATCCGTTCAACTTCGATTTTCCAATCGCGGAGAACAGCGGAATAGACAAAATCCTTGTATTCGGATAGAGACATGCCCGCGTCTTGTGCGTGGGCGTTGGTCGGATGAACTGTCCCGGTCCATCGTTTCTTCAATTGCTCTTTGGCGATGGGGTCGAGAGCTCGTAGGCGCGTCCCAATCTTCTTGGGATCTGTATGTTCGAGAAAGCGTGTATTCGCTTCAGCCTGTATGGCGATCACAGCATCGGAAATCTTCACTAGCTCATGCAAGTTTCGAGGGGTTGTTGCAAGGTCCCTTTCGGACGTGACCTCGTAGTATCCACTGACCGCCTCGCTCGGAAAGACAACAATTAGCGCGTTGGCTCCCTGACGGCTCGCTTCCTTGTAGACCTCTGCAGCCAACTCTAGCCCATCTTGGTCACCACTATACTGAGAGCCTCCCAGTCGGATGAGCACATTGTCTCCCCGCTTCACGCTTGTACAATAGTTCACAAGCCACTTCGCATGTTCCACAACTCGCGGATCCAAAACCAAACACCTTGTCTGAGTAGGTCACAGCATTTCCTTTTGAGGCTTTATTCCAGTAATGTTAAGTCGCAAGATCAGTAGCTGGGCGCCATAACTGAGGCAATCAGAGTTGGATATCAAACAGGCTGACGCAATTTTGCAGGAATTGTGGGACAGGGATGTAAGGGCGTGGCAGAAGTACTGGGTGCCGGTCTTCCGTAAGTTTGCACGCGACCTCGCAGTCGACGCTCATCTCTCAATGGGTCAAATCGTATTGGACATTGGAACAGGCACGGGCATCGCTGCACTAGAGGCCCTGAAACATGTGAAGCCAGGAGGAATAGTTCTGGGAATAGATCGCTCAGGTCCAATCCTGACGCGCGCTGAAGCAGAACATGCGAACGTCAGAAACGTCTGTTTCCTCAAGATGAACTCCGAGGATTTGATCTTTCCAGACGAGCTCTTCGATGCCGCCATCTCGAATTGCGGAATATCATCAACAGCCTTTCCAGCAACCGTTGCTGAAATCTTCCGAGTCCTACGAAAAGGAGGATCACTAACATTCAACGATTGGCATCTAATCGACGTCCCAGCCCATCGAGTCTTCAGTCAAATTCTCCGGAGACATCGAACCGACGATCCCTCAAAGAGGCTCAGGGGCCAGCGTATGGCGCTAGCCACATCTGAGCATGTAGGCAATCGCTACTCGAATCCTAGAGCGCAGGCTGAAGAGCTGCAGCGCGTAGGTTTCGGGAAAATACGATTCAAGAAGCGAACCTACAAGATCCGATTGCCCAGTATTCAGAATTATCTTGCAATGCGCTTTGATAGGGAAGCGCTCAGGCAGGAACTCAGGGAGTTGTCGAAGTCTCAACGAGCCGCGCTGACTAGAGAACTCAAAACGGGACTGAAACAGTTCATGCGGAAAGCGCACTTCGTAATCGAGTGGAAAGTCACATTTACGCATGCAATAAGACCCAGATGAACAGATTAGATTTCCAGGTGAGTGCAGAGTGGGTCATCGCATCAAATACTCTTCAGGCACGAAATGGGAGCCTATTGTAGGATACAGCCGCGCTGTCAGGGTCGGAAACATAGTTCACGTCGCCGGGACGACGGCGACTGATCAGCAGGGCAACTCGGTCGGAATCGGAGATGCCCGTGCCCAAACAATTCAGGTTCTGAACAACATCAAGCGAGCACTCGAATCGGTAGGCGCTAGGCTTGAGGATGTTGTCAGAACGAGAATCTATGTCACAGACATCACAAAATGGGAAGAGATAGGTAAAGTTCACGGAGAATTCTTCCGCCAGATACTCCCCGCCACAACAATGGTCGAAGTGAAGAGCCTAGTTAATCCGCAAATGCTCGTGGAAATAGAGGTCGAAGCAATCGTCAACGAGTCAGTGAACCAATAGGCTTGTGGTTAGAACCACGAGAACAAAGAGTGTGATGAGAGGGACTTCAAGTTCTTGACCAGACCGAAGTAAATCACTGAAGCCGCTACACGCATGTAGGGCGTGATCATAAGTAAGACCATGCCTAAGCCGAGAATCTGGAAAGGCGTCCATCTCAACTGAAGTGATTCTAGGAATATGGTTCTATTCTAACATGACTTCGAGAATGAGACTTAGACGATCTAGCTAGCCTGCGGCTTGCTGAGCAGATCTTTGACCCTCCGCTCTATTTCATCCCGGATTTCTCTGACCTTTTCAATCGGCTGGTCTTTCGGATCGTCGAGCGCCCAGTCCAATAGCTTCTTTTCCATTCTGGCAAGCAAGGGCGCGGGACATAACTCCTCAACCGAGCAGCCCATCGTGATGACAAGATCAGAATCTTCTATCATTCGCGTAGTCAATGTCTTCGGCGGTGCATTTGCCAAATCTATCCCTTTTTCCCGTATCGCGTCGACAACGGTGGGATTGATTGTCTTGGAAGGTGATGTTCCAGCGCTGCTTGCGTCAAGGCCGAATTTCTTGGCGAACGCCTCCGCCATTTGGCTGCGCCCAGCATTCTCAACGCAAACGAATAGTACTTTCATGTCTCTGTCTGCCCGAAGCGACTTCCTTTGAGAGATCTTACCATATCTCTATCTCTTTTCGATCCATTTCTATTCTGACCTTCGAGGCAACTTAGTCTCCACTGGAATGGGCTTGGACTCTGCGAAGAAACGCTTCTTCCCCCAGAGTGAGACGTTGACGAGGCTGATCAGGACTGGGACTTCGAACAATGGCCCTATGACCGCTGCGAAAGCTTGCCCAGAATTGATTCCGAATACGCCGACTGCGACTGCAATAGCGAGTTCAAAGTTGTTGCTTGCAGCCGTGAAGGACAATGTGGCTGTTTCTGGGTAGGTGAACTTCCAAGCTTTGGACATGATGAAGGAGACTGTGAACATGATTAGGAAATAGCTGACGAGAGGTATTGCGATTCGCACAACATCCCAGGGTAACGCAAGGATGTACTCGCCTTTCAAAGAGAACATCACAACGATCGTGAAGAGGAGACCAATCAGCGCGGTGGGACTTAGTTTCTCCACAAATGTCTCGTCATACCATGTTTTTCCCTTCTTGCGCACTAGTATGAATCTTGTTGCTATCCCTGCAATGAACGGAATGCCGAGGTAGATGAAGACTGTTTCAGCTACGTCCCAGATGGAGATAGCAACTGTGACGCCTGAACCCTGCGCGACCCAAGAAGAGAGAAGAGTGATGAAGAACCATGCGTAGACAGAGTAGAGTGCGACTTGAAAGATCGAGTTTAGCGCTACAAGGACGGCTGCGTACTCGTTGTCGCCCTCGGCCAGCATGTTCCATACTAGGACCATGGCGATGCATCTTGCGAGACCGACGATGATAATTCCAATCCGATACTCGGGCATGTCTGGCAGGAACAGCCAAGCAAGACCGAACATTAGGAATGGGCCTACGAGCCAGTTCTGGAACAGGGAGACGCCGAACATCCTCCAAGCCTTTCCAACCTTCGGAAGTTCCTCATACTTCACACGAGCCAGCGGCGGATACATCATCCAAAGGAGTCCAATGGCAATTGGAAGTGAAATAGTGCCAATGCTCAACGTATCGAGAAGATTCGGGAGCTGCGGGAACGCAGCCCCAGCGCCCACTCCAATCGCCATTGCCAAAAATATCCAAAGTGTCAGGAACCTATCCAGAAGCGAGAGTCGCTTGGGATCGTTATCCACCATGTCACATGGTCTCCTTGACCAATGCTGAACCTTTCACGAGCAAAGCCTTGGCATTTGGATCAGTTAGCCGATAGAACACCCATTTACCCTCGCGCCTAGACTTCACCAATCCAGCTCTCTCAAGGATGCCAATATGATGCGATGTAGTTGGCTCCGTCAAACCCAGTGCCGCCATTATCTCACACGAGCAGAGCTCCTCATCTGCCAGCAGTTCGAGAATCATCAGACGAGTCTTGTCCGCGTAGCTGAAGAACACTTGTTCAAGTCGTTTGATCGCCAGTGGATCGACTCGGTTCACTTTTTTCTTCAGCTGAGACATCCGTTCACTAGGACGACATGTCCCCCGGAGGCCTGAATCCATTAAACGTTTCAATCTATCCTGCGTAAGCGCAACACTCATCGATTATCCAAGATGTGGGTCAGATTAACGCACTTAAATCTGTCGTGTCGGTATCCACGAAGCAAAACTCTCGTCGTAGAGGTGTGACGGTTCGCAAGATCATACTCTTGCTGGATAACGACCGTGAGTCACAGAGCGAACCACCACACTCAGCGCGAGAATCATCAGCATGAGTATGAGTGCAGCGCCCCAGGCCTTTGCCCGCCAGTCGGGGAATGGCGAAATTGAGAAGGAGATTCCTCGATTGTTTTGTTTTGGTTTCTTGTTGCATATGTATCATCGCGGAAATTGGTTACTCTATATTTATCCGGTTAGCACACAGGCTACGTGCAGTGCCGTGAATCTATATGATTCATATTGCGTTGTCAAACTAGTTCCATAAAGGCGGAATCGAAGTAGTCGGATCGGGTTCAAGAAATAGGGGAGTTTGACGGCTGTGAACAGCCGTAGATCCTGATTTCGAATTTGGTTTTCTGCGTCATGCAAACCACACGGGCTAAGCCGCAGACCCGCATTTAGGTTCTAATCCTAAAGAAACTTTTCTACCCATTTTCTTGTATCAAGATACTGTTGGAACGGTTCAGGTAAGGTTGGGTCCCCCCATGTGGGCCTCAATGAGGTGCAGGAGGTGCGGTAGGCTATATCCCTCTGGAGTCGTAGTCGACGAACAGAGCTTCGAGAACCCCGGCAAGCGCATCCTCAGTGTCACAACCCGCTGTCCCTTTTGCAAAACGAGCAACGTGTGCAACAAAGGGCAATTAGTGTTTCAGGATTAGCTGCTTTCACTCAATCTAATTTGGGATAGGAAGACGGCGTCGCTTCCTGCCGGGATGCGGACTGCTGACACTATTTTTCCGTTGATGCGGGTTTCTATCTGATCTTCGGGTGCCAAATGCTCGACCGCGAAGCCTGAATCTAGTAATTGTGAGCAAGCTGACCGAGAAATGGATTGGGTCACTCGTCTGTGATAGTGGCATGGGACGTACGTCCCAGATTTCAGATCAACCTTCTCTCCCCTCGTTATTCCCGACGGAATGCCGAGGAGTGCATCTAACGCATAGTTCAGAATACAGCACAGCGGGTAACCGTATTTCAGCCCAGATGAGAAGGCTTCAAGAGCTCGCAATAGACTGTGCGATGACCTCAATACCTGTCCCCGAATGCTGCAGATTCCGAATGAGTGTTCTGACAGCGAGCTTACTTTGTTGTGTAACCAGTAAAACAGAGGATAGGTTACAGTTCCGCCAGCAAAGAGCCATTTAAGACACCAGACGTTAACAGGTGAGAGCTGAGTGCCTCTCCTTCTGATCAAATGTGAAGTCGCTCTCCGAGGCTCATCTATGTTTGCACGATGCCGCGCAAACCGGGGATTGGCAATTCCGCCCTAGACATAGCTCTGTTCCGAACTCTTTTTCGCGAGAGGTCAAGGATATCATCAGGTAGGGTTGGGTCAGATTCTCATTAAGTGCGACATGTGTGGTGCGCTTTATCAGTCTGGGATCTTGATAGATTTCGATTTTCTGAAGAAAGAGCGACGAGACCTGCGTGATGTGAGAACAACATGTCCGTTTTGCAGACATGAAAACTTGAGTAATCGGAGAAACATGAATTATACAACTCTAATATGATATCGGACTAGCCCAGAAAATCTGTCGCTTGAACTTGAAGGTCTTAGGACTAAATGAGCTACTGGGAAAAGACTGTCCAGAAAATGTTTGATGGTGCTCCTAATATCAGATATGTGGGGATTGTTGATTGAAGCTATCGTGTTATTCACTCACAGATGCGCCAGGGGATCAGATCCTTAACTTCACCGGAGACTGAGCGGAACTTTGTCTAAATGGTTTCGCCGATTATAGTCGAAGGCGCGGACAAGCTTGAGTCAGAATGCGGTTCTATGCAGGGACTGGTTATTCAATACAAGAGAATTGTCCTTACGATCCATCTCGTTGGTGAGTATATTGTTGTCTTCAGCTTCGACAAGCTCAGTGACCTAGTAAGGAGCATTATGAAATAACTGTCCGATCCAGAGGAGTCTCCTGTCCATGCGTCTGGGCAATTCTAGGATCCGTGTGCAGAACTAATGAGGCCATCCAGCAGAAACATGGCTCATTTCAGCTCTTCAGTATGAGGATGCCGCAGGATATCGACTTAGTTAGGTTAAAATTGGAATTGAAAGATCAATTGTTATGGTGAGCTTTGTATTGCAAGATGGTATTGAAAATGAGCTCTTGAGGATATCTGCATATGGAACCCTCGCTCAATTCTGGCTCAATCTCGGGACGAAGGAGGACATGTATGAAGACGAGGCCAAGTCGTTTCTCTTGTTACAGCAATCCCTGATTGACCGATTCGAGAAAACATTGCGGGCCTGCCTTGATGATGAGTCAGTCAAGGAATTTCTCGATTACGTTGACAAATTCAAGGTACGGATCATTTTCAAGCAAGATGAGAAGCCAACTCCATATCTGCACAAACCCAAGAGCTCTTCACAGAGGCGCTAGAAGAAACCCGTCAAACGTTTTCCGTCTTTCGCTTTTCCAGATCGCGTGCAGTTCCCAGCTTCTTGATGATGTCAGCAGTTTCTTCGAGCTTCTGCGTAGTCACGTTAACTTTTGCTGCTCTATCTCTCAATTCCGCTTCAGCTGAAGATGAAAGCAGTTTGTCGAATTCTCTGAGCGAAATACTTGTCCGCTGTTGTAAGTAAAGCCAAACCACTAGAAGTCGTCTGCTTATAGATTGAGAAGGCACCATCAATTCCAGTAGTTCGCCGTCTGAAAGTTCTGTAAAGTCGACTGCTACGTGGCTAGTCAAAGTGCCCCACGATATTGCACTATATGTTTCGACTTTGCTTAAATCGGTTTGCTGTGTTCCTTCTTCACGAGTAACCTAACGTGCAGCCGATTTGTGGACAACGTAGCAATAGCCACTTGAGCGAAATTCTCCCACTTCCGCTTAGCACAATGGAGGTGGACAATAACCTCCAGTAAACCTCGAAAAGAGCTGGGCGAGAAGCCGCCAGAGGAAGAGACCAAACTCTGTGAAAAGCACAACCGCTCCAAGAGCTATCACAAGGCAGAGCGGGGCAATCAGCCAAAGTTTGTTCGTCAGCGATGAAGCTCCTCCATTCTCGTAAGGACAAAGGCTCCAGCGACAGCACCTAACATGACAAGCTTATGATCGTCAAAGAAATATTAACCGAGCTTGGCACATAATCGTCGAGCCAGAGTTCTTTCGATAGTTTTGCCGCTCTTGCCGAAGGTGCGTTCTAGGATGAGGAGGAAGTCTCCGAGGCGTTTTGGTATATCCTCTCTCCCGATGTAGTAGTTTCTTTCCATGTGATCATAGAATACTTCACGTACTTGCTTCCCGAGCAGATCGTCAAGCACATCGTCAAGTGATTCTAGGAGTAGACGGTCGGTGTCCCTCTTGTCACTGGTTACACCTTTGGACATGATAAGTTGCAGCAATGACGGGGGATCATCAAACTGATTTACCAAGCTATGGATCCTCCGAAGTCCATGAGTTTTGGTATGGTGCGGCTACCCGAACCTTGTAACCGTGACTCCTCCTTTTTCATAGACAAGTTGGTTGCTGAAGACGCCTCGGACGCTTGCAATGTCCTTGGGATCGTGAGCGGAAGGATTTAGCAAGAAGACCGCGGTGATTCTTGCTTCGTCCAGGGTTTCAATTGCTGATTGAACGAACTTGTACATGCCTTTGTATGAGCCGTCGGCGGAGTTGTCGCTGAGCGCAAGATCTGTGAGGCTGTCAATGACCATGCTGAGAGGTCCTTCGGAATTCTCCTTTAGGATCGGTAAGAGCTCACGCGCTCGCTCTAAATCGATGAATTTGATTCCCTGGTCGCCGTCAAGGGCTTGTCGAATGCTGCTACCCTTCTGCGTTACTATGATAACCGATTCTCCGAGAAATGCGCACTCTAACGCGAAGTTTCTTACGAATCGCTCGTAGTCAGTGCGTGGTTCATACTCCAAGAGAATCTTCTTGCCTAGGAGCTTGTTGTGCTCAATTCCCAGTTGCTTTGAGAACTTCCATCCCTTAGCTTCATTCAGGCATCGTCTGACCTCGGTGAGAAGCCCAATGTTGTTGAAAGGTTTAGTGATGTGCGCGCTTGCGCCAGCTTCGGCTGTGAGTTTCTTATCGACATCTCTGCCAAGTGCACTGAAAACGACCACTGGAGTGTTTCTTGTTCTCGGCTGATTTTTCAGCTGTCTGCAGGTTTCTAGGCCACTCTTGCCTGGCATCATCAGGTCGAGTAGGACGAGATCTGGGATTTCGATTTCCGCAAGACTGAGTGCCTCATCTCCGGTCAGTGCCGGGACAACCTGGTATCCTTCCGCTTCCAAAACCAATTTGAGTAGGCTGATGATGTCGGATTCGTCGTCGACGACTAGTATCTTATCCATGGACTTTTATCCACTCCTCTTTAGGTTTCGGTAAAGTGAACGCGAAAGTTGCCCCCTGCCCCTTGCCGAGTGAAGTGGCCCAGATTTTGCCCCCTTGGGCTTCGATCAGTTTCTTCGTTAAGCTGAGGCCGAGACCTGTGCCTTTGAAGTAAGTTGGCTTCTCGATTACTGCAAAGGGATCGAAGACGCGGTCGAGATCCTTCTTGTCGATACCGATTCCGTTGTCAGTTACGTGGACTGATACTGTGTTTTCGTCTTGCTCCGCTCTGATCATTATGCGTCCGCCGTTTGGCGTGAACTTGTTTGCGTTGCTGAGTAAGTTCATAATGACCTCGTTGAGCCTGAGCCGATCCCCAACCACTAGTAATGGTTTGTTGGTGACTTCGAGCGTGATTTCTTGTTTCTTCTCTCGGAGTAAGGGTTGAATCTCTTCAATGCACTGTGTAAGTGTTTCTTGGAGGCTGAGTTTGTCAAGTCTGATTTCTAGTTTGCCGCTCTCTATGTCTTGGATGTTGAGTAAGTCATTTGTTAACTGGAGTAGCCTGTCGGTGTTGCGACGGACTACTTCGATTTGTGATTTGATGGTGCTTGGGAGAGTGGGTTCTTTCGCGATGATGTGGTCCACGTAGCCTTTAATGGAGACCAGCGGTGTTCTGAGTTCGTGGGTTACGGCGACAATGAAGCTATCCTTCATGCTCTTAAGTTTCTTATGTTCGGCAAGGTCGCGCATGATCGCGTCGATTCCATGCGTCTCCACGCAGACACCGTCCACGTAGTCGATTGTCCCTTCCTCATTCAATGTGGCTCTTGGATACTCACGCACCCAAACGGTGCGCCCATCTTTTCTGCGTAGTTCAAACTCCGCGAACACCGGAGCCTTCCGAAGTTTCTCGAGGTATACTTGGCGGTCAGACTTGTTTGTATAAATCTCGTTTAGTTTGATGTTCTGAAGTTCTGCGGATTGTTCGTAGCCGAGTGTTTCGGCGAATTGACGGTTGCTTTGGAGGATTTTTCCGTCGGGTGTGATTCGGTAGATCCCGACTGGGAGGTTGTTCAATAGAGAGGTAAACTTGTCGATTGTTTTCTTCATCTGGTTGATCTGGGATTCTTGGGCGAGCGAGTTCTTTCCTAGTGCCACAACTGCTAATGCGAGGGCTATGAGCGTGGCGATTCTGAGGTTGAGTTCGTTGCTGGGAACTTTGAAGATTAGCCAATCGAAGAGAGACCGGTCAGGAATCAGGATGGTGTCTAAGATGGCGGTTAGCACCCAAAAGAAAACGCCTAGAGTCAAGAGTGTCAGGGTGCTTCTCTTTTTCACTTAGGTTCGCCTTCCCATATCGTCCCAAGCAGGGCCTAGACCGTTCACGGTTGTTGCTTGCTGTAGTGGTTACAGTGAATGTAATTGGTTCTGTTACCCGAACAGCCGCTGTGGAGTGACAACATGGACTATAGTTAGATGCAGTTGTTGTAGGAGCTGTAGATTGGACTTTGAGGAAGGTCAGGACTATTCAGCTGAAGAATGAGACCAAACACAGGCTCGACAGGTTAGGGAGAAAAGGCGACACTTACGACGACATAATCCGCAAACTCATAAACAGCTACACTAAGAACTCAGATCTGTCACGAGCGGCCGGGAATTAGCAAGTGGAGAAGGGACTCGGAACTTTCTGGGGGCATCACGTACTCGGACTTCAGGCGGGTCCAATAAATCAAGAAATGACGAGATTCGTACTAAATGTATAGTTATTGGGCAATGTGAAGTTGTTACCTGTAGAAGACGACCACAAGAGCATGATGGAGTTGGGACAGCTCCTCGTTAAGTGTCAGAAATGCGGGGCATTGTACCCATCTGAAATCATAGTGGATTTTGAAGCGATCCAGAAGCATCTAGACCGCCCCGGAGACGTTACAACAACCTGTCCGTTTTGTGAGCATCAGAACGTGAGCAGCCCAAGAAACATGACGTATACGATGATGGTTTGACGTTAGTGTCTGCGCAGATTTCTGACCTGTTTGAAGCTTGAAATCTGATTTGACGCCGCAAATCACCCATTTGTTTTCATGTCCCAGTTTGCGTTGCTCGCCTCTGTAGTTCTTTTTCTGCGAGGGTGGATATTTGGAGGTCAAATTCAACCAGCGATTTGTTGGTATTCCCCCTCAAGTAGAGCCACATCACCAGTACGCGTCTGTTCATGGTTCCTGAGGGCACTGCAAGCTCCATTAGCTCGCCTTCAGGGAGTGTAGAGAGGTCGACAGTCTCGGGCGCCATCAATACCACATCGTTAATTCAGTATTGTGGACTGTCTTCCCCACCCACCACGTTATTCAAGACCGGTGAGTTAGAAACGAGGTTTTTCCTTGTCTTTAGGTAATTTGCAGGCGTATTAGATCAAGAGCTCAAGATCGACTATGACTGGATATTGGAGATGACACAACTATTGGTATGGCCGTGCCGAGCAGGGTGCGCGTGCGTCAGTTTTCTAGGTGGGTCGACCGTTCCAGCGTGAAACACCATTTTCCTACCGTTGCCTGCGCCCTAGACTCCAAAGGACAATTGTTCCGAACCGGTGCGAAAGAGGCCTGTATGATTGACCTTTTTGCTGGATAGCCTGGGTGTTGAAATCATAAGATACGACCTAATGGTATTGATGGTTGTCGGTTTGGGCATAGCCGTTGCCATAGTGCTAATCCTGTATGAGATCACTCGGTTCGGACGGAGAAAAGAGGTCAATCCAGATTAGTCGATGGACTAGAAATCAATGCAACATGCTTTGCTCTAGGTGCCATGAGTTTCCTGACTCCGGTCAAAGTTACATATCCCATCACTGCCGAGAAAGCGGAGCTGAGAGTAATCCATTCCCAAGGGTCCAGGATCCGGAAGAGAATTAGCAGAAGCATGAGAGCAGCCACTCGCGTAATTGCAAAGCCGGTCGATCCGAACTTCTCCAAGATATGGCGCAGTATGGGATTGACCTCAGGAAACCCCCTACTCAGTCCTCGTCTTGATAATATCGTATCGGCTAGGATCAAACCCATCGATAAAAGAAGAAGCACCGTAGATCCCGACAAACCCTGTCTCCTGCAAATACGCTTCGTTTGAACGTCGCGCTTCTTGGAAAGCTGCGAATTTCACATTTTACATAGCGGTCCCGTTACCGCGAAATCAGCTCACTGATTGTCTTTTCCGCTCGGATAGCAAGGAGTCGTATTCTTTCGTATCGGATTTGGCTTGTTCGATGAGCTCCCTTGCGATCCTCGTCCTTGCTGCTTCCAGATAGTCGAAGAACTCGAACCCCGGAATCTCAGCGAATTCCCATTTCAACTTTTCAAAAAGCTTCTTTATGATGGCGTTACCTATGGTCTTACTCCCCTTTCCAAAGGTTCGATCTAAGAGCTCAAAGAACTTGTGAAGATTCTTAGGCAGGTTCTCTCTGTTAAAGGAGTAATTTCTCTCTATGTAGTCATAGATGGCTTCTCTCGTTTTTCTCCCCAAGAGGTCTGTTAGAACTTCATCTATAGACTCGACTAGGAGGCTATCGAGGGTACCTGGTAAAGCGTACTCGCTATCGAAGGTGGATGTGGAGGGAAGAGGTTTCAACGGTTTTTCCCGTTGTTCCAACGGTATTACCGGTGGACGGGGTATTTTGTGGAGATATAAGGTCAAGAAGAATTGCTTCGTCGCCTTGATACGAACGCTAAAATCGGTGGGCAGGGAGGTCACGATCTAAGCGGGGATGTGTCCACATGACTCACGGTACGTCAATCCACACGTGCTATGTGGCGCTCATTCGTGACTAAGAAATGGGTCCGATGGTGAGCAGACCCTTAGCGAGGGTGGAGATAAAGTTCGTAGCCAGTGCCATGTTGAAGGAAAAGTCACGCGAATCAATATCCAGAAGAGACGCAATTGGCGACTCAGTCGTCGCTAGGAAATAGGCCCTCACTTTGCTTGGAGTCGCCGAAAAGTACTCTGAATATTTGAACGGCGTAGAATGGATTACCGTCCATTTCGGCCTTGCAATCTGCGTATACGCGCGTCTTGGTTCCCAAGTGATATCAGTCTCAATTGAAAAGGACAGGGACGCGCTCGACAGGTTTCAGGCCTGGCTAGAAAGAAAACGCCACGAGCTCCATTAAGCGTTCACATGGTTTATTGCGTTTGGTTTCGGACTCCTCGGATTACTGGTCTGGCTTGTACCGACCAGTATTCCGTAGGCTCTTGATTCGGCTATAGGTTGGTCTAGTAGTGCGCACACATACGAAAAAAACCTCAGTTAGTTATGGTTCAGAAACCAAGCTTTAATACGCGAATCTTTCAGGACCTTTCAATGCTGGAATTCTATTTCGGGTTCTGTTAGCTTTGAATTTTGAAGAAGCAGAAAGTAGGGGGCAGGATTACGTTAAGAAGAGACTGGAACCTATTTCGACGGAAACATTAAGCGTCCGATATGACAAGAAATTGGAAGAATTCGTGGTTACATTTAGGATCACAGATAAGCAGGGAGCCAAACGACAGGTCCGAGTCAAATATGATAAGGATGGCACGCAGACAGGATATGAGTTAAAAATAGACAAGAGAGACCGTTATTAGAACTTCCGCACCAAGATCCGTTATGGTGTGGTGACTGTTCGTTTGGTAAGCTGCTGGGCGCTGCGCGGGTTGTAGACGGCCTTCCTGGTTATGTCATCTGAGTTGATGCCGTGTGTTCGGGCGTATTCTTCGCAAGCGTATGCAATTAGTATGTCATCGTAACCTAACCCACAATTGCAAAAGTAGATCGTCTTACCGTCACGTGTCTCTTCTCTTACCAAACTCGGAGACAACCGTGTTGTTCGGTGGCCGTTTACGTATGTAAGCGTTTGCATGTGCGTGTCTAGCGTTTAGAAGTTGTAGCTCAAATCTACTTTGATCTGATTTGATCTCGGAGGTTGCCGTGGATTTGTAACCTGTTCTGTTCGACCGATTGTGCGCCAATTGATGATGAAGGTCTTGTGGGTGAGGTTTCGAAAGTTAAGTTGAGAATCTCTTGTTTGTGGTAATTTGAAACGCGCACAGCTTGGGTTGGGGATATGTCACTATGCAGAAATATGAACTGATGAACATTGGGCGGCGGTGGCAATTTTGAAATCTGATGATGTTTTTGCGGTTCACTCTGGAATCAGGTGGGCGGGATTGGCGACGAGGAAGGGAAAAGTCGTTTTCGCACAAATGAGGGAGGGCGTGACAAGTCTAACTCCCAATACTAACGACTTAAGCACCCTTGAGATTCGAACTCAGTATATCCTCGAAGCTGCAGAACTAGAAAGCAAATGGAGTGGAACATTAGACCACATCACGTTCTGCTTTGAGAAGTATGTGGAGATCATTGTTCCGCTCAAGAACAGTTACGTGGCGATCACCGTAGAGAAAGACGTGCCTCCTGAATCTTATCCAAAAATATCAAATGCCATTCGAGAATTGGAATAGCTAACCAAACGTTCTTCGTGTAGCTCACGCATTGTTGAGCGCGCAGCTCATAGGCCGGAACGTCGGGACGTTTGTCCCGATTCCTGCTTACCACGATCTAGGTTGCTTCCAGTTGTCGGACCAGGTTGATTCTTCTGGGTCTTTGTGAGATTGCATTGTGATTTTTTACTCCTAGTCGTAGTATGGTTTCGGGGGTGATTCTAGGTGTTGTGTGACGCGTGTTACCGAGTTCAGGTTACTCGGAGGGGTTTAGACATTTCAAGATCCTTCGATGTTCCTTGCGTATGCGGATATATCCCGCGCCACACAATCCTCCTTCACAACCCATGACCGTGCCACTTTCCGATTTGCTGGTTCAATCAGTGGACGAGGTTGTAGCTGACGTTCTAGGCCATGGCGTCCGAACCGCGTTCTATGAAAGCCTTCAAAGACAGAGAGGTCTGAGTAGGGAGGCTGTTCCTAGACACCTCGACGAGTTCCAGCAGTTCCTTAACGAGACGTTTGGGAAGGGCGGAGAAACCCTGGCAAGGTGCATCATGAAGAGATTCTCTGAAAAGCTAGGTTGGAGCTTCGGCGACATGCAACACCAGGATCTTAGCGACTACTTCACACTGGCAAGGCGCGTCACCAAGTCGACGAACGAGATTATTATGACGGCCTGAAGGTCGCGGATTTACTTTTGGTCTTTACCGTTATAGTGTCTGGGTCAGGGTTGGGGTTGAGCTTCCGACCGCACACTGGACAGGATATCAGTCTGTCTGCAACTTCGCGCGGTTGTCGTGAGGAAAATCCTAGTTCTCCGCCTTCAAAAGCTCCGTCAACGCCATTATGGTAAAGCAGGGTTCCGCAGCCTGCGCAGACATAGTTTATTCCAGGCTTACCTAGCATTTCAATAGTGTCTAAGACGACTTCTGAGGTCATTCAGATTCCTACTCATGCCACGCCAACCTGCTCTTGCCTCTAGCTGGGAAAATGCCCACCGTCACCGTTCTTGGTGGGATCGGGTTACATCACACCATTGTCCTATTGTGAACAGTATAGGGTCTCGCGTGGAAAGGCCATGCGAGACACGAGAACGACGATTTGCGGAAAACCATTCAGCATGCTCTCAACCTCCGCAGCTTAGCGTTCGGGCTCGCGGATCATACTCTCGCCCAGGCCTTCCGCGCCCTTTTCAACCTCCAGGAATCACTAAAACCACCCGTTGAGCACCCGTTGACCACAAGCGTCGCAGAACACAGCCCGAGACTCCAACTGCCTTCCACAGTAGGGGCAGGGTCTGGCGGTACGGCTGCGGCGGAATATCTCGAAGATACTTCGCGAGGCGCCCTTCTCTGGGGTCGGCTCATGCGGTTGCGGAGGCGGCTGGGGTTTTTCTTTGGCCTCTTGTCTTTGGGCTTCCCTCTCTCGCTTTTCGCTCTGGAGTTGGAGGTTTTGCTGCTCGAGGGATCCACGAAGCTTCTGAATCTCCAATGAGCTCGCTAGGAGTTTCTCCCGTAACGTGCGAACCTCAGCCCTGACAGCTTCCATTTCGTTTCGGGTTGCCTCCCGTTCTTTGAGGGCTTCACGAACGTGTTGTTGTAGTCGGTTTCTGGTGTCTTGCAACTCAGCTCTCAATGCTGAGGCTGATGAGTCAGGAGGTCGGTTTTCTGTGAATTGGGTTTGCGGTTTCGGTCTTGGCGTTTCTTCCCTCTGAGCGGTCCCTGCGGGGGGTGGTATTTTGTAGCGAGTGCTGTCCATGAACGGGTTCTGCCGCTTCTGTGCTACCTTTTCCTCCAGGTGGGCTCCTCCGGGTTTGATCGCGTCAAACTTCGCCTTCGCCTCCTTCGAGTACTCGTCGGAGAGAGCAGCGGTGCGCCGAAGCCCAAACACAATTATGCCAATGATTAGTGCGGCGAAACCAACGCCCACTAAGAGAACAAGGAATATGTCAACCTCGCCGAGTTGCAATGGAAGCGACGGAAGCATTTGATGTAACGCCAAACCCTCGACAAATTCAAGTAATAAGACCATCGCAACCGAAGCGTTATGAGCAGTCCTGCTCGGGCGAGAAAGTCGAGCGCTTTCAGGCAAGATACGCCCTGGATTTCGCAAGATGAGCAATCGACGAAACCACAGGGGTTGCTTTAATATCAACCAGAAAATTCGCTCTAGGATCATTCGAGACAAAAACAACGTGTTCGAAAAGGGGGCTGTTGGATGGCATATAATACAGACGCATTGGATGAAGAGTCCCGGCAGCTTCTCGTTGCGAGCGTAAACGAGAGTCTGAGTAGCATCGGTGAAAAATTCAAGGAGGCTATCATCCGCCATGTCAACCGGCGCACGGGCCTCACGCTGAATGATGTAGTCGACAGGCATCGGGATTTCATGGCGCCCGTCATAGAGATCCTTGGGAAGGGGGCCGTGCATGTTCTTGAAGTTGATATGGCAAGACGTTTCTACAATAAACTTGGCTTGGTCTTTGTCGAAACGGGTGGACACGGGTTGGCAGGATACTTGGAGGAAGCGAAAAAGCAGCTTCTAGAGCGCAGGTCAAAGGATCGGTTTGGAAAGGGATCAGAATGAAGATGAGAATCGGTGAAATTGGAGCCCTCGCTGGAACAATCTTCGCTATCTTGTTCTACGCCTCTGCGCAAAAGACCTACACGTTAGAGTTGTTCTCCAATTTCGGATTGATCGCATACATGGGCGCCGCCGCGACAGTTGGCGTCATTGTCTTCCTTCGTCTTGGTCAATCCAAGATGACGCGTATCCTGCTTGGATTTGCGTTGGGGCTTGTGTTTTGGTTGCTGGGTTTACTAGTCTACAGTTATGCATACTACGTTGTAGACACGGGCTTACCGTATCTATCGTTGGCGGACTTTTTCTACCTCCTTACTTACCCAGCGATGATTTTGGGAGCTGCGGGGATACTTCGCATTTGCGTCCGCTCTTTGAGCAAGCAGGCTTGGATCGCGGTAGTGGTCTCAAGTCTATTGCTCTACGCGCTTGACGTAATCTACGTAATTCCACCATCGATCACGGATTTGACAACGCCATTGGAAATTATTGTGACCGTGCTATACCCAACGTTGGATATCGCCGTCTTCCTCCTCCTCTTTCCAATATTCTTCGCAATGAGAAAGGGAGTCTTTGAGACCTCGTTCGCCTTCATATCCTTGGGAGCGGTGTTACTTGCGTTAGGCGATTTGTTTTACACGACACTAAACGTATCATCTCTATATTACGACGGGCACCCACTCGATCTCCTGCTCTTCTTCGGATGCATCAGCGCAGGATATGGTTTCTGGCGTCAATATGCCGACCTAAAATCGATAGGAGAGCGCTGAACAGCACAGATCGTTTGGGTGCCTGATAGTTCGAGCCATCGCGAGGAATATTTCTTGCGGGTAGTAAGGATGGCGAGGACCGTGATGCTTTCCCATTGGTCTGAGCCGAGTCGTGGGCAACGTTTTTAGCCCACTCTCGAGGTGGGCCATATTGGGTGGGACAGACGACAGAGTTGGTCGTGGATAGGAAACATAGGGTTACCATCCCTCGGGAGCTGAGAAGGCATCTGGCAATAACTGCTGGTTCGAGGCTTGAAGCTGAATTGAGTGGGGTTAAGATTGTGATCAGGAAGTCGGTTCCAGTGAAGAATCCGACGGAAAAAATGTGGGGGCTCGTTCCGAGAGAAAAAGAGGCGAATCCCAAGAAGCAGGCGCGACGTGCAATCGCGATGAGGAAGAGGTTGAGAAGATGACATTTGAGGTTTGTTGAGACGAATGTCTTTCTTTACGTGATAAATGCCCACCCTGAGTTCGGCATTAACGCGAGGAGAATTCTGGAGAGAATTCAAGATGGCGAGGAGGCGGCCACATCTAGCTTGGTCGTGGCTGAAGTGGCAGCGTGGCTTGAACACCGCAAACGGAACCGAGAGGTAAACGTGTTCCTGGAAACGGTCGACTCCTACCCAACTCTCATCAAGTGGGAAACCACCTTCGAGGATGAGTTGAGAGCAAGAGAGTTTGAGCGCCTTTTGCCCCGCCTGGAGTTCTTTGACAGAGTCTACATCGCTCAAATGAAGAGGTTGAAATTGAAAGAGATCTACTCGAACGACCGAGGCTTCGACCGAGTGCCTGGAATCAAAAGGATATTCGAATAGCAAGGAATCGACCACACAACTAGAATGTACTGGTTGAGTTGGAATGCGAATTTCATTTCAGTTAAGGGCGGCAGTGTTTTGGTTGAGAGTCAATTGGTCGACAGTGGGCTCTTGACGAAATGCAAGTGTTGCAGCACATGTGCCTGGTAACATGATGTGATAGGCGTTGCGTGGTATTCATTCCGTGCTGTGTGGTGTTTCCCACACTTTGACAGGAATTATGGCGGCCGTTTCAGCTGTGCTTTCAATGAAGATAGACGCAATTAATTTATGTTACGTTGCATAAGACAGAATGTATGACAGAGACTATTACTGTAAGGCTGTCAGAAGCGGAGCGGAAAGAACTCCGGAGGCACGGAAGGGTCTCAGAGGTCGTCAGGGAGGCGATTCGTCTGTACTTGCGAACGAAGAACTCGAAGGGAGTAATATCACGGCTAAAGGAATTACAGAAGACCGTTCCCCACACCTCTATCGAGCAAGACCTTGAGCTTATTCGGGCTGACCGCGAGCGATGAAGGTGGCTGACAGCAGCTACCTCATCGAGGGTATCCTAAGAGACGCAGCACTATTCGAAAATGAGACATTTGTCGCGCCAGACTTAGCCCTATATGAGGTCGTTAACACCATTTGGAAGCACGAGACTATCCTGAAAGACCTAAGTGAGTCCTCTGTGCGTATTCGCCTTTTCTTAGAATTGATCTCAAATGAGACTGTTCAATTAGTGAGACCGGACGGGGCGCTCCTTGATGAAGCATACTCACTCTCAGTCAAACATCGACTGCCCATATACGATATGATCTTTGTTGCGTTATCCTCAGCACTGGGCTTGGAGTTGAAGACGTTTGACTCCAGACAATCCAAAATCCTAGCCAAAGAGAAGCGCGCCTAGGAGTTCATGAGTTCCGACCTAGAACCAAGAGAATCCGTTTTAGTTTGAAGGCGGCAGTGTTTTCGTTTGGAGTCACTTGGTTGACTCACGGCGGAGGGCTTGACAAAACTACAAGTCTTGCAACGTTTTGCCTCAGCCTGATATGATCAGGCTGGATGCATTACAACTAATTCCTCGTCGGTGCTGGGATGGTTATCTTAGTACGTACTCTGCGTACATACTGGTCTTTCTCGAAACTGCAATAACATACTCAGATATACTCGGTATCATAGAGTCGCAAGGTCAGCTGCTAAATGCTTTCAATCTTGATTTTCGGTGTTGAAGCTATCTCCGCCGTCGCCGCGCTCGCCCTCGTGTATTCCACAGTAAAGCCTTGCAGGGCGTCGGGTGTTTCATTCCTGCTGGGCATACCGGCAGGGTTCGGGTTGATGACGATCGCGTTCGCAACGAACGCCTTGGCGCTCTCTGTGGATCTGCCTGCTATTGGCCTTCTGCTTGGTGCAATCTACCTGTTAACGCAGACTTATGGATTGGTCTTCCTGGCGTTGACCTACGCTCGCAGAACCAGACTGAAGTTCATTGGAGAATCGGTCTCAATCGAATTCGCCATACCCAGCTTGATAACGGTAGGAGTCTTGGCCTACGGTTTGACATCAGCCTCTACGACCTCGCTGAATAGTGTTCCAGCTGGTATGGATCTGTCTCTGCGGGTAGTCATGGCCCTGTCGGCTTTGTACCTTCTGTATGAGACCGGGCGAAACTGGAGCTTGACGAAGAGGGCCGGGGAGGGAGTTGTTGTGGTTGGTTTCGCTTTCCTGCTCATTGAACAGTTAGGTTTCATCCTAGCTGCTGGGAATCTTGGGGATGTCGCAGTCTTTGTTGGGTATGAAGGCAGAATCGTCGGGCTCTCCGTTCTAATCGCAGTAACATACATGGGCATAAGGAAGGGGGACTTTACAACCGGCCTCAAGAGACTCGGCCTAACAGCCCCAGCCCACTAGCGCGCGATATTGCGCTGAACGCTGACCCGGAGCATGATGCCCTCGAAGGATTTGATGAACCCGAACTGTTGAGATCTTGTGCGAGCGAGGGAGCTAGACTTCTAGAAAGAATTTCCTCATGATTGAGATTACGACGCAGTTCTTTCTTGGATTCAAAGGGACCTGCAGCCCTGCTGAGTATTCTTGCGAAGACTTCCAGACTATGATGTCAAGTCGTCTAGGATCCTGGCGGTGCTCTGCAGCTTCGCCCTTCTTCGCAATGATCTCAGATCAATGCGGGTAGTCTCAAGTATTGCTTTGATATCTTCGCGGTCGGTCGCGGCTCTCTCAGGTCGGACCGTGACCTTGAGCATTCTCAGTTTTGCGAGTATAAGTGATTCCGCGGCCTCGTAATATGTGGGTAAGCCTGAGATACGCCCTGCCTTTCTCTCCAGTTTTCTGTCAGTGAATATGATGTCTAGGGTGTGCGCGCTCTTCTTGTCTTCGAGAGTGGCAATTCTATAGTCCGAACCCCACGCTGCCTCGAGTTTTCTTTCTTCGACTCTTAGGTTGGCCTTCGTCAGTGACTTTGCGAGTGTAACAAGGTCCTTTTGCCGAGCGGCGATGATGACGTCAATATCGAGTGTCGTCCGCGGGCGGCCGTAGTAGCTCGAAGCTAATGCCCCTGTAAACATATACTGCAACCCACTGCGGTTGAGGGCCCTCACAACTCGCCTGACGAGGCCGGAAAAGGTTTCCAGCACCGATCACCGTGACGGAACTCTCCGTCCTAGATGGAACCTGCGCCGCAAACGGGAAATCAGAGCATCTTCCGTAATCTTGGGGTTCTTCTCCCGCTCGCTGTCTGCGGCGATACTGGTGACCAAGTCTACCATGTCCATGGCGACCTTAACCCTCTCATCACGCCTCAGCCTTCTCCAATCCACAGGAGATCACTAAACAATGGAATGAAGTCTTGAGGAATTAAAGCAGATTCTCGCAACTGAATCCTTGGTTCTTATTGCCATTGCCTACTAGCGGACCCTCACAAGCAAGAGCGTGACATAAGCGATCTTTTCGGGAGGAGAAAATGGACAGGGTCCATCCCCGGGAGGAGCCTGATTGCGGTTACGTTCGTGGGCATAAGGAAGGGGGACTTTACAACCGGCCTCAAGAGACTCGGCCTAACAGCCCTAGCCCACTAACGGGCGAACTCTCATCTCTGCACAGCAAATCACTGTTTCAGGAAAGGATTCGGACGCGAATCCCTAATCTTCGCCGTTGACCGAAATACCCTCCTAGCGGGGGTTCGCCTCTTCAGGCTCAATTCTTTCAATATCGGAGATCTTGTCAAAGTCTCTGTCGAAGGACACAACCTGTCTCACGTTCAGATTCTTCATCGCCTGGTAAGCCGTCGAGTCATCAAAGTCTACCCTGAACTTTTGCATGTGGCGAGTTGCTTCGATTCTGTCGTAAAGAGACAGGAAATAGATCTCTAGAGAGCTATAGCCTAGTAGTGATGAGAGGAACAAGGAAATGTCGGATGGTCGCTTTCCTTGATTCTCCATGACGAGGACTATGCTGTCGACTGTGAAGTCTGTGATTGCTCCTTGTAACGAGCCTTTCTGTACACATTCGAGGAAGGCTTCACATTCGTCCGCTCGTTTCTGGTCCAAGAGAAGCTCGAGGAAGATGTTGGCATCGATCAGGTACAGTCCTACGCGCCCCTCGTTTTCCTAGCCCTGATCTTAGCTGATTCATGTTGGAGTTGCACGCTGCCCTTCTTCACATCTCGGAGAAGTCCTCTCAAGACCTTCACGGGCTCTCCTGGGACATCTACATGAGTGCTGGCCTCGCGAGTTCGGACCCAGCGTCCAACAGCCTCTTCGGCCGCTCTGCTCAACGAGCCTCGAGAATAGCCATAGTTCTCCATTGAGGCTTTCCTGAACTTTTTCTCCAGCTCTTCTGGAAGGTAGATTCGCAGGGGCTTCATGGAGAAGCGACGGGCATAAAGGTATTTAGGCCTTTAGGTACATGAGACATTACATGCAGTTGGAAGGAGGTTTGCATTGACTTACAATCATGCGCCATTGACATACAATGTACGGATAACGGGCTTCCGGGCCCATGATCGCTGCAAACGTATGTCGGTATAAAGAGAGACGACGTTACAACCGGCCTAACAGCCCCAGCACACTGATGCAATGAAAAGATCGATATGGGGTAGAAGTATCCGTTGGGTGGACGCTGGGGCTTAGTCCAGTTTTTCGGATGGGGGGAGGGGGGTGTATGTAGTTTTCTGCACACAACATGTTACTGTGGGGTGGTTTTGCGCGCACGCATGGTGGGTGGGGGGGGCTTAGTTTTGTGGGGACAACAGGTTACTCTGCTGCAAACGCACCAGAAAACTGGTGCTCATGTTTCCTGAGATTGCAAATGGTTGTAATCGTCTTGTATGCCATTTGGTATACACTCAGACCCGAGCACCCCTTCTTGAGGACCAGCTGAGCAAGAAACGCTACCACGTAGTTCTGTCGCAGCAGTTCCGTAAGAAATTCGGGGAAAGCAAACACCTTCCCCCTTCCTTCTTTCTTTCATCCGTCTTAAAAGGGGTCTATCGCGTAGAAATATCCGTCGGGCTCAGGCGCACGAGTTCGTCACGCCGGTGAAGTGAGCTTTGATCCACCCGTTTTGTACTCGCGTGGCAGTGTTCGAAGATGAGAGTCATGATGTTATCAAACTGAAAACTCGGGTTACGTACTACAGTAGGATTGCGGACTTCTTTACCCACCATCTGAAAAGTTAGCTCGATGATTGCGGCCGCCGATTACTGCGAACAGGAAATCGCGTTCTAGTGGTTCTTACTGTGTTCAAGGCAGCAAGTGTCAAGTCTGGATTTGTGAGGTTCGTTTGGCGCGGGTTTCCTTTATCATGGTAAAGTGGGGATCTTCAGTCACAATATTCTCTGCCTTGTTCTCAAGCGATACGGCGGCGATCAGGCAGTCGCCCCAAGGGATTTTCTCCTGATATTTCGCTCGGAGAATACCTGCTTGTTTGGCGATTGCGGCATTGAGCGAGATGATATCTAAGCCCGAATGTTCCATCTCCGAGAAATATTTCTCTGCAGCATCCCTTCCAGCCCTTTTTCGCGTCAAGGCGTAGAACTCTGCGAGGACAATCGATGGGATTAGTCCCTTATTACCCAGCCTTCGACAAGATCTGATGATAGCCTTCGTTTTCTGCAACACGTCAGCATCTTGAGAGAAGTAATGGAGAGTGAAGAACGTAGTGTCAAGCACGAGTATCAGGTCGCTCGACCTCAGCGAAATGCTCCGCGCCTCGACTTGACCAAATCCCTGACGACATCATTAGCCTCAGCCAATTCTCCCAACGCTCCTGCCGATGCGATAATGTCTGGAGCACGCTTCAGGAGCAAGCCGTCTTTCGTTTCCTCGAGCATGACGATCGAACCATCTTCCAATCCGTACTTTCTCCGGGCAATTACCGGTATTGTCATCTGCCCTTTGCTAGTTATTTTAGAGTAAGGCATGTCACGTCTCCTTACTTTTGACTCTCCTTTCAGCGCTATAAGTTTTGCGCGGACGATGGAGGAGTGGAGAGCTATCGGGAAATACCAGCCTTCGTACGTGGAGATGACTAAGCGTGTTTGTTGATTCACTCTACACTCTCACTTGGTTGAATTGCCCATTTTAGCTTATGCGCATTAGCGCGAAACTCGGGATGTGGTGGGGGAGAGCGGACGGCACTTTGAGAAAGCAGTTGATGATTCGAAGACCCAACGACGTGTTTGTGGCAGACATGCTCCGCTGGATAAGGCAGCCAAAGAATACCAGAAGCCAGTTGCCGTAAGATCTCGCTAAGTTTTGATTTTCAAGCAAACCCGCTGCCAGAGTGGGCTGAGCCGCGCGCAAACCCATGGAGATATTAAACTAAGCCGAGAGATTCTCGCAACTGAATCCTTGTTTCTGATTGCGAATACCTACTTGGGCATAAGGATGGGGGACTTTACAACCGGCCTCAAGAGACTCGGTCTAACAGCCCAGCCCACTAACGCGACGAACTGCTCGTCAGAACAGTTAATTAGAATCGAACCGCTCCGACTTTCGGCTTTCACTTGAACATTCTCCTCGTATGCGCGCACGCCACCTTCAGGTTTGGTCATCGAGGAGAGCCTTTCAGAAGCACTTGGATCTTGTATCCGCTATGACTCAGCCTTCAGAGTTTTCTTCATTTCCAGAAACTGCTCTTTTGTGATTTCGCCTTTCGCGTAGCGGAGCTTCAGAGTCTTAAGGGCCTCGTCTGCAGCCGTGACATGTCGCGACGGTGTTCTTTCCAGAATTGCGAGACCGATTGACATCAGGATCAGAATTACGACTATGGCGATTATCAGACCAAATATTGCTGAGCCGAGACCTCCCAATCCCACTATTAGACTACGGACAACCTGCCTTATCGACTCGCTTGCCGAACCTGATTCGAGCAGAGCTCGAAACAAGAACGGGATCATGATTGCAAGAACCAGTAAGGCTACCACAGCGAGAAGAATACCCACGAATCCCCACACCAAGACCCTCAAGATGTGGTAGACTGTGGAATACTCGCGTGGCATATGCATCAAAGCGTGTGTTTCTGGAGCTGGAATGTAAGCCTGCCTCAGCTTATGTCGCCGTTGCAGCATTGCAGCTCTAATGAGTTTTCTCATGGGTCGAGGGGGAGAGGGCTGGGGCTTCCTAGTTTATCGTGCGGCGCAGATTTTTCTCAGACAGTGATTTGCGCGGCCATTTTGCCTGGGGAGGACGAAACAGTTGACGGCTCTCTTCTTCTTAGGGATACGACCTTGTCTGCTCCGTCTCGTCTGCGTGTCACATGCCCGTAAAGTTCCAGTTTCCCAAGAAGCCTGCTCATGGTGTAGGTTTCCATGTCAAGCTGGTCTGCGAGTTCACTTTGCTTCTGCGGACCCGACTCCTCGAGATGCATCAACAATCTTACCGCTTGCTTTCCCAGTTCGCTGTGTTTTGGGAATAATGGCGAGATAGTTGCAACCCTAGCGTCTTCATATAAGCTGACTACGCAATGAGATCCTGAAGGTCTTCGAACTGAAGGGCACCAGATGAAGATTGCTTTACTCCCTGAGTATTTCTACCCATACATAGGTGGAGGAGAAAACTGGTTCAGGGAAATAGGCTCTGGGTTGGCGAAGCGTGGTCACGAGGTAGTTGTTTTCTGTTTCCCGATGGGAGGCACGGAACGAACCGAGCGCATGGACGGGATGCTTGTGAAACGGGTGGGATTGTTCGCTATAGAGAGGTGGCAGCCTTATCTGAAGAGAATAATCTCTCACCTGATCTCATTCTTCTTACATCCAGTGTACTCGGAGCGTTGGGATTTTGCAATCGGGCAGGGGTCGGGTTTGCTTGCTGTGTATCCAGTGCTCTGGGCGAAGCGCGTTCCAACTTTCTGCGTAGTGCATGACCTCTATGGCCTTCACCAGAGCATCATAGACAAGGGTCTCATCAAAGGGCTAGCTCGCTACTTCGCTGTTGAGAGAATCCTACACAAGATGCCCTTCGCGGGCTGGGTGGCGGTGAGTGAATCAACCAAGACAAAGCTAAGATCTCTCGGAGTCCCTGCGTCAAGAATTATCATTGTGCGCAACGGTGTTAGTCAACCTCCCAAATCAGCCCAAGGCCCGGCGGGTCGCAAAGTTATCCTATTCATAGGACGTCTCGTCAAACACAAACACCCCGAAGACTTCCTAAACGCCCTATCATTGATCAGGACCGACATGCCCTGGGCCGCCAAGATCGTGGGCGACGGTGAGCTTCTCCCTGAACTGCGAGAATCGGCGAGAGAAC
>Ga0209002_10000742_pt1 | contig 26383 bp, 21 predicted proteins | sample Rifsed16ft2_FD_184010 | JGI IMG/M metagenome (GOLD analysis project Ga0209002, IMG submission 184010) | Soil microbial communities from Rifle, Colorado, USA - sediment 16ft 2 (version 2) | ecosystem: Environmental > Terrestrial > Deep subsurface > Rock core/Sediment | place: Rifle, Colorado... | reverse complement strand
CCGCCATCGCCGACAGCGCGGCTCGGGCCGACTCCGCCGCGCGCGCCGACAGCGCCGCGGGGCGCGGTGGGCGGGGCGGGCGGGGCGGGGGTCGCGGCGCAGGGCGCGGCGGTGCCGCAGCCGCGCGCGACAACCGCGCGAACGCCGCGGGCGCGGTCGCGATCCTCTTCGTTGCGGGGGATACGCTCCCCGCCGCCGCGGTCACAGCCGCCTTCGGCGGTCGCGGCGGGATGCAGCCCGCCGCGCCACCCGCCGGCGCGCTCGGCGCCGCGACGCTCACCAACGCCGCCGCCGCGCGCCTCTTCGGTTCGCCGGTGGACCGGCTCGCCATCGGCGCCACGGGCGCGCCGGTGTCCGCGAGCTGGAGCTACGAGTGGAAGATGTCCAAGACGCCGGCGCGAAACGTCGTCGCGATCCTCGCCGGCTCCGACCCCGCGCGCGCGGGGGAGTACGTGCTCGTGGGCGCGCACAACGATCACGTCGGCACGAGCGCCGCCGCGGTGGACCACGATTCGCTCCGCGCGGTGAACACCATCACGCGCCGTCAGGGCTCGAACGATCCCGTCTGCCGGCCGACGGCGGAGCAGCAGCGGCGCATTGACTCGCTCATCGCGCGCGCACGGAGCATCCGGCCGCCGCGCCGCGACTCGATCATGAACGGCGCCGACGACGACGGCTCGGGCACCGTGGTGCTCCTCGAGATCGCCGAACGGTTCGCGGCGGAGAAACCGGCGCGCTCCGTCATCTTCATCTCGCACCAGGGAGAGGAATCGGGGCTCCTTGGCTCCCGGTGGTTCACCGACCACCCGACCGTTCCGCTCACCGCGATCGTCGCCGCGCACAACATGGACATGCTGGGGAAGGGGCGCGTGGACCAGGTGAAGTTCGGCGGCCCCGCCTCGGTACAGACGCTCGGCTCACGGCGACTCTCGCGCGAGTTCGGCGACATCATTGACTCGGTGAACGCGACGCGCGCCGAGGTGATGGCGATAGACCGGTCGTGGGACGTGCCGGTGAATCCGATGAACCGCTTCTGCCGCAGCGACCAGGTGAACTACGTGCGGAAGGACGTGCCGGTGACGTACTTCTCGACGGGGTACGCGCAGGACTATCACCAGCCGACCGACGAGCCGCAGTACATCGAGTACGACCACTCGGCGCGCGTGGGACGGTTCGTGTTCGACATCATGCTGGCGATCGCGAACCGGAAGACGCGGCCGGCGATCTCGGGGGTGGATCCGAGTTATCCGCGGTGTGCGGGAGGAACTCCGTGACCGGTGCCGTGCCGTAATCGCGGGGCGCGTCGGTCGCACACCATCACGCCCGAGCGAACCACCGCGCCGCCAGCACTCCGCCGAGGAATCCCCCGAGGTGCGACTGCCAGCTCACCCCGGGCGTGCCCGGCATCACGCCGAACACGAGGCCGCCCCACGCGACCGTGACGAGCACGCTCAGCGCGATGCTCCCCCAGCTCCGCGCGAACCACCCGGCGAGCATCAGGAAGCCGAGGTAGCCGAAGATCACGCCGCTCGCGCCGACGTGCACGGAGCCCGGCGCGCCGAACGCCCACGCGGCGATCCCGGAGCCCAGCGTGGCGAGGATCGTGACGAGGAGGAAGCGTCGCGCGCCGCGCAGCAAGACCAGGGCGCCGAGGATCAGGAACGGGACGCTGTTCGCGGCGAGGTGCTGAACGTTGGCGTGGATGAACGGGGCGGAGAGGATTCCCCACAGTCCGTCCCTCGTTCGCGGGACGACGCCGTAGCTGAGGAGAGCACCGCTCGCGAGCGCGTTGGCGCCGAGGGTCGCCCACATCACGCCGAGCGAGCCGCCGAGGACTTTGACCTGCGTCGTCACCGCGGAGGTGGCGCGGCGGGTGAGCGAGGATTGCGGGGCTGCCATGGCAGCAAGCTCGCCAAGGCGGCGCCGTATCGGAAGGCGAACAGCCGGATGCGCGTGGGAGCGGCCGCAGCGCACGCGCGCCCCGGTCACGTCCCGAGGAGCCGCAGGGTTTCCGCCGTCGCCCGCGCTTCCGTGACGCCGAACGAGTCCAGGATCTCGAAGGCGAGACTCTGTTTCTCGCGCAGAATGCCTAGAAGGAGGTGTTCGGGGCCGAGGTACGAGTGCCCGAGCTCGGCGGCGATCTCGGCAGCGCGGTCCATCACCATCTGGACACGGTGCACGAGGGAAATCTCGGCGAGCTCCTGTACCGTTTCATTCCCTCGCGGAACGATTCGATACGCCGGCTCCAGTTTCGCCCGGTCCACGCCAAGGTTCTGCAGTACGGCATCGGCGGCGACGCCGCCGGTTCGCAAGAGCGCGAGGAGGAGGTGTTCGGGGTTGATGTACGATTGTCCCCATTCGCGCGCGACGTCGCGCGCGACGGCGAGCACCGTCTCAACGCGTCTGGTGGGCTGAGGGCGATCCTGTCCCTCGAGGCCGGGCGTGGACGTCTCGCGCCGTGTCGCCTGCATTTGCCTCTCGAGCGCGCCCGCGTCGCGCCCCGGCCAACACAGCTCGAAGATCCTTCTGCCGGCGTCGGTCCGCGGACTGCTGTGGAGGAACATCTCGTGCGCCAGGTGACGAGGAGAGCGGTTCGAGTTCTCAATCGGCACGTCCGGGTTCGCTCCGCGATTCAGGAGGCACTCGACCGTTGGGAGTACCCCATTGCCGACGGAGAGGCCGAGGAGGGTCATCCCCCACCGGTTGTAGTCGACTGGGAATCCGCGGTCTATCAGCGCGTCCAGCACCGCGGTGCGCTGGTTCAGGCCGGCGATGAGGAACGCCTCCCACACAATATCGAGGTCGTCGGCGCTCGGCGAGCACGGTTGTCCCGCCGGTCCGACCGCCACGAAGTCCGGCCGGTGCCGCCGTGCCGCTTCGGTCGGCGCGCCGTTCCGGTCGAGGTAGCGGAGCGTGCCGCGAACGTCCCCAAGTCCGGCGGAGATCCAGAACGCCTTCCGCGGTACCACGCGGCTGGCGATCAGATCCACCGCCTCCGGATTCCAATAGCGTAGGAGCGCGTGCTCCAGGACGCTGATTCCGTTCGATGGCATCCAGTCAGGATCGGCCCCACGGTCGAGGAGGTACGTCACCTCTTCCGTGCTCACGCGGAAACAATGAAGCAGCATGTGGTTCAGTGCGGCCTGAAGGTCGGCGCCTTGCGACACGAGCCAGTCGGTGATCTTGCGGGCTTCCGGGCTTCTCGTCCTCTGTTCTCCCAGGAGCGCGCTGTTCAGGATGGAATGCCATGGCTTCTGCGGATCCGGTGTCTCGAGCAGCTCTGAATGCTCGCCCACGATTCGCGAGAGCGCTCCAAGGTCGTGCTGCCGCACCGCGGCGGAGGCCAACATCAGCGGACTTCCGTAGAAACCAGGGCGGTCAAGCGGGGGCGTCGTGGCATGCGCGACGAGCTCCTCCCAGCTGGAGAAACGGTTCTGGCGGGCGACGACGAGCCGCGCGTCCTCCTCGCGGAGCTCGGCGGCGAAGATCTCGTCATCGGGCCTTCCGTAGAATCGGGGCACAAAGGTCGCCAGTGCCTGGGCGTCGGCGGGTCGGCGCGCTCGATGCCCGGCGATGATCCTCCGCGCACTCGACTGATAGAACTGGAGCGGGTGCGACTGGAACATCGGCCCCGTCCGCTCGTGCCTCTCCCACGCCGTGAAGTACTTGACGAGCATCGGCCAGCTGGTGAAACCGTACTCGCGCGCGATGGCGAACTGCGCGTGGGCGAGCTTGAGCTCCGTGGGTGCAGCGCCCCGCCGCCGGCCGGCGCGCGTCGAGCGAACGCGATTCGGGGCCTCGCGATCACCCGCACGAACTTCGCGAAGGAGCTGCTTGGCGCGCTTGCGCTCGAACTCGAGGTTCGGCTTCGCGGGCAGCGGACGCAGGGCGTCCGGCGAGTCCGGAACGTGCGCACCTGGGGTGCGTGACATAAGGCCTCCTTTCGTATGGCCCGTGTCCGCAAGGTGGGCCCGAAAAGAGGGTATCGCTCGTCAGTTCAATGACTGCATCGGATGGGACAATCCCTGTCCGCGGACCGGGTGCGCTCCGACGGGCGCGACGTGAACATCACCGGGGCCGTCCGCAGTGTCAAGGACGCACGAGCGCGACGTCCACCGGGCTCACGTCCGCTCGAGCCGGTACTGCACCACGCGCTCGATGCCGTCGTCGTCGGTGTGCACGCCGAGGACGTGGTCCGGTCCGACATCGTGCAGCTTGACGGCGGGCGGAACAACGACGCCGGCCACCGCTCGTCCGGCACGATCGAAGATCACGAAGCGCCTCGCCGCGGCTGGATCTTCCTCGAAAAGCTCCACCCACATTTCACCGTCCGGTCCTGTAACGAACCGCGTGAACGCGGGCGCGGTGCGCGGGCGAATGGACTTGTCGTAAAGCGCCTCGAACCGCGCGCGGTCGTCGGCGTCGCGGGCTGATTCCACGGCGCGCTTTCGCGCACGGTCCAACGCGTCGTCGGAGAAACCGCGGAGCGGCATCGGCAACGTCACGCGCCCGACTCGTTTGCCCGCGCCGTCGAAGACGGTGATCTCGCCCGTGCCGGAATCGCCGATCCAGACGCGGTCGGCGGTCGCGCCGGTGATGAGCGTGGGCCCGAGCGTGTACACTCCCGCAGTGGTCCGATTCGGGGCTGATGCGAGCGCGTACCAGAAGTACGAGGTGGCCGTGAACTGGCCGAGCCACGTGACCTCGCCCGGATCCCCGACGCGGAGAGGGTCCACGTCTTCAAGCCCGGCGGGAAGGAAGGAGGCGTTTGCGCGGGCGCGCTCAGCGCGCATCCGGCGGGCAGGAGCACGATCCTCCCAAAAAGGTCGCACCGCCGCCCCGTGAGATCGACGCGCTCTTCTGCCGAGAGCGAGTCACCACGATTCGTGAATGATGCCACTTCCGTAGTCTGGTGAGTTTGCCTGGAGCTCGCCACCAGATGATGTCCGAGCGGCGCCAGCCTCAGCCGTCAGTCAGACGGCGGCAAGAACGGCCCGCCGGAGCGCCTGCGGAAGCTTGACCGATGCGAAGAAGTCGGCCGGGTAGAGATAGTCCTCGCCGGACTCATCGATCACGCGGACGAGGTCGTCGAGCGCCGCGGCACGATCTGGAATCGCGCGGTAAATCTTGCGCCGCTCGAGCGACACCTCGTATCCCTTGTTTTTCAGGCACAGCACGAGATCAGTCTTGGTCGCTCGCATATGGTCTAGTCGACGAATCGCTTGATCTTGAACTCGCGGCGACCAATACCGGTCGCCTCATACCAATGTAACTCAGCTCGTCGGACGTCGCCCGACGAAAGCTCGACGAGCGCGACCCCTTTGCGCTTTCGCCAGCTCGCGCGGCCGTACAGGCGCCGGAGCCGACTCAGTTCGCGAATGCCTTTCCCAGTCGCGAATGTGCGAACGTCGCTGAGGCGGCCCAGGATCTTGAAGTACACGCCTAAGCCTGATGGCGCGGCGTGCCCGAGTCAAATCCACTCTGCCAACGAGGATTCTTCGGAGGCCTGATCCGCTCGTACCGGGTCAGGGCAGCGGATTCTCGCCGGTCGGCATGCGCACGACGCCGGTGATGCGCGTGAATTCGGTGTTCGGGTTGCCCTCGGCGCCGATGCAGAGCGTGGGCGACTCGGAGAGCGTCCGCGTGTTCAGGTTCGGTGGGAATCCAGGTAGCGTTCGCGCGTGCGCGCCCAGCGCGCACCCGGCAAGCAGGATGAGGACGATCCGGCTGCACATCAGACGCACGTCACCGTGAACGAGATGTTGATCTGCACGGTGACGGTGACCGAGACGGTGATGCCGAGGATCTTGTAGGGCGTCACCGTGATCGCCGGCGGCGGCGGTGCGACGAGCGTTGCCACGCACTGGCAGGGTGGGGGACAGGAAAAGCCGCAGATCAACCTCTTGAAGCTGATGTAGGAGGTGAGGAGGTCGAGCAGGGCTTCGGCCGTCGCGGCCGCGGTCGCGTCTGCCAGCCCTCGGAGGATCGGGATGTAAGTTGCCGTTCCGATTCCCCACGTCGTGGACACGCCGGGCACCGGGCCCGGCGTCGGGCAGGGTGGGGGCGCGACGGGCGCGACTTGCAGCAGGATGTGGCATGCACCGATGAGCCGCGCGGACGTGCTGTCAACGAGGATGAAGACATTCCGGTCCGGGAGTGCATAGAGCAGCTCGGTCACGTTTGAGCCGAGGGCCGTCCTCCTGGGCTGGCCGTACTTCGCGGTCAGGAATGCCGGGACGTCGCCGATCGCCTCATCGCCGACGGCGCCCGGGGGGAGGATCTCCTTCAGGAGTGGGAGCTGGGGGTCGGGGGAGGTGCGCATGGGAGCTCCGGTTCGGCTCGTGAGTCTCAGACTCTGTCCACCGGCCACAGCGAGACTTGCGTTGCGCGCGCGACGAATCGGCCACCGACCGACGAGACTGTTACCTATGTCTCCGGCTGCTCAACTCATCGATGGGGCGTGTGGGTCGCTGCGTAACGGCTGATGCGGACGTGTCCGAGACCGCGGCTCTGCCTTGGTGGCGGCGTCTTCTCGATCACGACGCGGTGCACCTGCGCGTCGTTCGGCAGGAGAATGCGGCGTGCGCGATGCTTTTTGCCGAAACCGCCCGCGAGTCCCTGCAAAGCATCCAGGATGTCTTTCAGTCTGTTGTCAACGTCATGGCGTGCCGCGTCGGCGGACTTCAGGTAGAGCTGGATGTCGAGCTGAACGTGGTCGTCCTCCGTGATGGTCGCGCCCGCGTGATCGAAGGCTGCGGCGGCGTTCGCATGGATCTGCGCCTGCCACGCAGTGCGCGGCGCCGCATACGCAGGAAGTCTGAAATGGACCGCGAGTCGCTTCTTCGCCATGCGACAATGTATGTTCGGTTTGTCTACGCCTAGCTTCTGCCGCGGGCGGATCCAAGAAAAAGCGCGCGCGTAGCGCGCGCGTACCATAGCTCGCCCGTCTGCAGCAAGCAACGTTGGATGGCTGCGCGCGATGCTACTGAGGAGCAGCCTTGGGGTTACTCATCGGCCAGAGCGAGTCAAGGTAGCGCATGGCAACGGCGGCAACTCCAAGGATGAAGTGCGCGTCGGCGGGCGAAACGGCGGCTAGGTCCGTGCCTCCATGCCCCACGCCTGGAGTGGCGCTTCGGTAGGCGTAGAGGGACTCGAGGATGCGGGCAGTTTCGCGAGGAAGAAGGTTGCGCTTGCGAAACTCCTTCACGCAGTCGCCGAGTGTAGCGGTTGGCATGTTGAGAAGCACCTTCGACACGCTCTCCACCGCTGCCACCGCCTCTTTGGCGGCGTTCTCAAGATCGCCACCGGTACTACCTAGGAAACCCACGGCCTTGTCGAGGTGAACCGCCGCGGCGGGATAGCGCGATCGATCGACGAACGGTTGAACCTGTTCAACGAGAGAGCGCTCCTGACCCGGAAGGGCGCCAGCGCGGAAGTCCGTGAGTAGTCGAGGCAAGGCGTGGTACCGCCCATTCTGTGCACGATCCCACAGCTCGCCGTTGGACTGCCAAGCGACTTGATGGAGGTCGTCCGCCGCAACGCCAAACCGTACTGCATCGTGCCGGCCAAGCGAGGCTGATGTGGCGCCGAGCCGGTGTGCCCAGTAGAACTTTCCTCCGATGTAGCGAAGGAGGCGCGCGTCGTCCTCCTCTGGTGGTCGCTGGAACACGGACCAAACATTGTCATTGACCCAGATGACGGCCGCGTAGTTGTCGGGGCCCGGCTGGGCCGGCGGGGCTACATCGTCGAGGTACTCGCCGATGGCCATCACGGCGATCTCGGGGAATGCTTCTGAAAAAGGCTCCGGCCAACGCTGCGTCTGCCCAGGCATGTCCCAGAACATCGGGAACTGATCGCCGAACCGTAGCTGGATTTGAGCGCTCGGGCCCCTTGGGGCAAGACGGACTACCGCGTCGGTTGCGGTAAAGGCGCGTCCGGACACACCGCGGCATCCCTGCTCGATGGATTGAACGAGGACGCCGCGTTGGCCGTCGCGAGAGAGTGCGACCTCCGGAAAGTCCATTTCTCTGAATGTTTGGAAGGCCATCTAACTAAGATTCTGCAGCATTCTTATCCGCTCCTACCGAATCAAGCCAGCACATTCTCGCTGTGTATCCCCAACCTTGGAGTCGTTCGCCGAACGGCGCAAGTTCGACCGCGAGGCTGGCTTCAGGGCGCAGCCGTGTAGCCAGACGCTCCCGTTACACAAGAAGCCCCGCTTCGTAACACAGTGCGCGCCGAGCATCGAGAAGGAACACGTCGGGCCTCGACCAGCACTAAAAACGACCGAGGGGAGCGCTCCCGCTCCCCCCTTGCTCACGCATTCAAGAAGCCGTGCGCTGCCCTACGGCACCACCACCGGCCTCGCATCAATGTCGAGAATCACGATCGGCGCGATCCCCGTCGCCTTGAGCGGGCCCTCGATCACCGCGCGATCCCCCACGATCACGATGTTCAGGTGCTGGAGATCCACGTACTTCTTCGCCACGCGCACCAGGTCCTCACGCGTCACCGCGTTGATGTTCGCACCGAGATCCCTGAAGAACGTCTCCGGCAGCTCCTGCGTGTACAGCGAGCCGATGCTCGCCCCGAGCCCGCTCACCGAACTCCAGCGGCTCGGCAGCGACTGGATGAGTGATTCCTTCCCCTGTGTGATCTCGTCGTCCGTGAACGGCACCTCACCGAGCACGCCCTTGAACTCCTTGAAGAACTCGATGAGCGCGCTGTCGGTCTTCGCCGTCACGATCCCGCCCCCCGCGCGGAACGCTCCCGGTCCGCGACCATACGCGAATCCCGAGCTCACGCCGTAGCTGTAGCCCTTCACCTCGCGGATGTTGTGGTTGAGCCGCGACTGGAAGAGCCCGCCCAAGAGGTTGTTCATCACCTGGATGGCGTACCAGTCCGGCGTGTTGCGCGGCGGACCGGTGAGCCCGATCGCGAACACGCTCTGCGCCGCCTTGGGCTTGTCCACCAGATAGATCGTCGTCGCCTTCGGCGCCGGCGCGCTCGGATAGTCCCACGCCGGCCGCGAGCCGCCGGTCGCCCAGCCCGCGAACGCCTTCTCCACCGCGGTCTTCACCACGGCCGGCTCGACGTCGCCGGTCACGGTGATCACCGCGCGCCCGGGCTGGAAGTACGACTTCGCGAACGCCACGACGTCGTCGCGCGTGACGGCCTTCACCGTATTCTCGGTCACCACGCGGCCATACGGATGCTGGTCGCCGTAGACGACCTTCGAGAACACGTTGCTCGCGATCGCGTTGGGCTGGTCCTTCTGCTGCTGTAACTGCACCAGCGTGCGCCCGCGAATCCGCTCCAGCGCCTCGGCCGGGAACGTCGAGTTCTGCAGCATGTCCACGACCAGCGCCATCCCCGCATCGAGCTTGTCCTTGAGCGCCGAGAAACCGATCGAGCCCAACTCACCGCTCACGTTCGCGAAGATCGAGAGTCCCAGCATCTGCTGCGCTTCGGAGAGCTGGTCGGCGGTCCGCGTCGCCGTCCCTTCGGAGAGCATCTGCGCCGTGAACGACGCGACGCCCAGCCTGTCGGCCGGCTCGAAGTTGTACGAGCCGCCTACGATGTTGATCGAGAACGCCACGAGCGGAAGGTCGCGCTTCTGCGTCACGATCAGCTCCGCCCCGTTCGCCAGTTTCGTGCGCGTCCACGTCGGGACGTGAATGGTCGGCGCCTTGCCGGGAGCCGGGACGGTGTTGCGGTCGAGTCTGGCCTGAGCCGCGAGCCCTGCGCCTTGCGGCGTGAGCAGCAGTGCGAGCGCGGGTGCGAGCGCGAGGAGCTTCGATGCCCGCGCGATCAAGTGGTTGCGCATTATCGAGTCCCGATGATGTAGTGCCCGCCGTCAGGCGAGACGGTGACCTTCACGCTCTGGTCGGCCTTCGCGGCCTCGGCGACCTTCCCCTGCGGCACGATGCTCAGCACCACGCGCCCCGGGCCGAGGTACTTGTTCGCCACGCGCCTTACGTCGGCGGCGGTGACCGCCTTGAGCTTCGCGTACTGCGCCTTGTAGTGCCCGGCGTCGCCGTGGAATACCTGGCCGGAAATCAGCATCTCGGCCTTGCCGAGGTTCGACTGGAGCTGCGAGATGAACCCGAACTCGAGCCCCGCCTTCGCCCGCGCCAACTCCTCGGCGGTCGGCCCGTCGCGCTTGAGCTTCTCGATGATCGAGTCGGCGCGCGCTTCTAGCTCCGTCAGCGAATGCCCCGGCCGCGGCGTGAGCCGCACGAAGAACTGCCCGAACTTCTCGTTCGCGAAGTTGAACGCGCTCACGCTCGCCGCCGACTGTTCGTCGAACACCAGCGTCTTGGTGATGCGCGCGGTGCGCGGCCCCGAGAGGATCTGCGCCACGAAGTTGAGCGCGTGTGTGTCGTCGCTGTCCTCGCCCGGGGCCGGCCACGCGATGTCCATCCGCGCTACCTGCACGCGGTCCTCGAACACCAGCCGCTGCCCGGCGCCCGCTGTCGCCGGGGCGGCCAACACGAGCCGCTTCTCACCGCCCGCCGTCGCCGGGGCGGCCACGTCGAGCCGCCGTTCGGCGGTCAACGTGACGGGCGCGACCGTCGGGCGTGTGATCGGCGCCCCCTTGGGCAGGTCGGCGAAGTACTTCGTGATCCACCGCTTCACCTGCACCGGATCGAAATCGCCGACGATCGCGATCGTCGCGTTGTTCGGCGCGTAGTAGAGCCGGAAGAACTGCTTGACGTCGTCCACCGTCGCCTTCTGCAGGTCGGCCATGTAGCCCACCACGGGCCACGAGTAGACGTGCGTGTCGGGGAGCATCGCCGCGGTGATGATCTCGAACGCGCGCCCGTACGGCTGGTTGTCTATCCCCTGCCGGCGCTCGTTCTGCACGATGTCGCGCTGCGCGACGAACTTGTCGTTGTCGAGCTTGTCGAGGAGGAACCCCATCCGGTCGGCCTCCATCCAGAGGGCGCTCTCGACGTAGTTCGACGGGACGTTCTCGTAGTAGTTCGTCCGGTCGTTCGACGTCGAGCCGTTGTTGTTCCCACCCACGCCCTCGGTGAGCCGGTCGTGGAGCCCGTAGGGCACGTGCCCCGAGCCCGTGAACATCACGTGCTCGAACATGTGCGCGAAGCCGGTGCGGCCGGTCTGCTCGTTCTTCGAGCCGACGTGGTACCAGACGTCCACTGCCGCCTGCGGAATTGTGTGGTCCGGGGCGAGGATCACGGTGAGCCCGTTCGGGAGGGTGTACTTCTCGAACGGGATGTTGATGGCGCTCGAGCTGGCCGCCGGGCGCGCTTGCGGCGCGGCGGCGACGGGCGCGAGAAACGCGAGGAGCGCGATCGGGGCGAGGGAGAGCGCGGCCGCGGCTCGTGTGGCGCGGCGCAGAATGCGAGTGTGGCGCATGGCTCCGGGACGGAAAGGGTGAAGGGCGGCGGGGGGAGCCGGCAAAACGAAGATGTGGCGACCCGGGCGGAGACACAACCCGGTTTCCCTCTTTGACAGTGAGGCGGGGGAGAGGGTTTCGCGCCGCCCCGGCGTCGAGCGCGAGGACGTCGCTGGCGAGCGCGGGGCGGCACCCGTTAGCTTGGCGTCTCACGTGCAGTGTCCATCCCGAGGAGCCGTCGTGTCCATCCGTCCCGTCAAGCGAATCATCCAGGCCCGCCCCACGCTCGAAGGCGCCGGCGTGAAGCTCCGTCGCGCGTTCGGTTTCGGGGAGACGGAGGAGTTTGATCCGTTCCTTCTGCTCGACGACTTCCGCAACGAGAACCCGGAAGACTACCTGAAGGGCTTCCCGTGGCATCCGCACCGTGGGATCGAGACGATCACCTACGTGCTCGCGGGCACGGTGAGCCACGGCGACAGCCTCGGCAACAGCGGCACGCTCGGCGGCGGGGACGTGCAGTGGATGACGGCCGGCAGCGGAATCCTCCATCAGGAGATGCCCAAGGGCGATCAGCGCGGGCGGATGCACGGATTCCAGCTCTGGGCGAATCTGCCGTCGTCGCTGAAGATGACGGCGCCGCGCTATCAGGACGTCGCCGCGCGTGACATTCCCGATGTGACGGACGACGACGGCACGCGCGTCCGCGTGCTCTGCGGGAGCTTCTGGGGGAAGACGGGTCCGGTGGACGGGATCGCCGCGGATCCGCGCTATCTCGACGTGTGGGTGCCGCCGCTCCGGCGCAAGACACTCGCGGTGGAGACGTCGCGGCACGCGTTCGCGTACGTGTTCGAGGGGAGCGGCACGTTCCGCGACGCGTCAGCGCCGCGCGGCGTGCTGACCGAGCGCGTGGGCGCCGCGGCCGGCGCGACGCCCACTACGACTGCGGCGCCGCCGGCGCCGCTGGCGCCCCCGGCGCTCGCGGAGACCGGCGACCGCTCGCTCGTGCTCTTCGACAGTGGCGACGAGGTGACCGTTCAGGCCGGCGAGGACGGAATCCGGTTTCTCCTCGTGTCGGGAAAGCCGATCGAGGAGCCGGTGGCGTGGTACGGACCGATCGTGATGAACACCGAGGAGGAGCTGCGGCAGGCCTACGCAGAGCTGCAGGCCGGGACGTTCATCAGAAAGGGGTAGGAGCGCGCGCGGTCCTCTGTCAGGGATTCCGCCCAATGCCTTCCATTCTCTCTGACTCTCGGTTCATTCAATGGAGCCACGTTCTCTGCCCCGCCGGGCGTCGCGTCTCGCGTTTCCGCCGAGGCAGTCTCACCCGCGAGGAGACGAGACGATGGACGCGCTGCTCAGCGCGCTCACGGTGACCCCCGTCACCGATAATGATGTATGCCTGGCTGGCAAAGCAGGAGGAGAAACAAGCTCTTGAAGCGCATGGTGAGGATCATATCGTGTATGCAGAACGAAGAAAACGGTCTATCTGGAAGATCCATCAAATGGATTGGAGGAGCGTCGAAATGAAGACCATCATTACAGCACTCTCGTTACTTGTCGGGGTTGCCAACACGGCGATTGCATATCCACCGGCTGTTGGCATTCTCGGGAAGGCAAGGTCTTGCATGAGCTGTCACGTCAATAATGGCCCTTGGGCTAATGACGAAAAGACCATCATTGATGTCCTCGACAAGGAGACCATGAAATCCCTTCGTCAGCCGGACGGCACTTTCCTATTGGATGTCAAGCGAGGTCAACAAAAGACGATTCTTACTGTTATCGGCCGCGTGAAAGATGATGATGCAACTTCACCATACCGCAACGCATGGACATATATCGATCCCGCAAGGATTGAAACAAACTCCATTTCAAAATTCGCGCCGGGATGGGCAGTAAATCTCCAGATGTCCTGCCGTGTAGTTGGTGACAAGTTACCGGGGTTTGAAGACGCAAAGATCACAGTCTTGCCAATGACAGTACAACCTCTTGACGATGCGAGAGATGCTGAATTACAGCTTCAGGTGATGTTGACGAAAGGCGAATCCGTCAAGGGCGACCCCCGAAAGGGCATGCTGGGGAATTACTTTGAACGGATTGTAAAGATGAAAGTGATTAACTAAGGTCACATCATCACCGCCATTCTGATGGTATGGCCAGGTGCGGGCCCCCTTCCCGTGGTGGTTGACGATCGTGCTCGTCGTCGCCACCGGTGCCTTCAGCTGGCGGGCCTACAAGAGCGTCACGCCGTATGGACGGGTGTAGAGCCGCGATCTCCGTGATTTCGGAGTGCGCGGTTGGCCGGCAACTGGCGGGGTCACCTGTTCGCAAGTATTAACACCAGCGTAGACTGAAGGCGGCAGCTCGCCCCCCCGGGAGGCGCGTATGCACGACGAACCTTCTGCACCTCCACCGCTGCTGGCGGAGCGCTACGCGATCGTACGTCGCATCGGCCGCGGCGGGATGGCGACCGTGTACCTGGCCCGCGACCGGAAGCACGACCGGGACGTCGCCGTCAAGGTCCTCCACCCCGAACTCGCGCAGAGTCTGGGCGCCGAACGGTTCCTGCGCGAGATCAACATCGCCGCGCAGCTCACGCACCCGCACATCCTCCCGCTGCACGACTCGGGTGAGGCCGCCGGCCTTCTCTATTTCGTCATGCCGTTCGTGGTGGGCGAGTCGCTGCGCGACCGGCTCACGCGCGAGAAGCAGCTTCCGGTGGAGGACGCGCTCCGCATCACCTGCCAGGTGGCGAGCGCGCTCGACTACGCGCACCGGCACAACGTCCTGCACCGCGACATCAAGCCCGAGAACATCCTGCTGGAAGACGGGCACGCGGTGCTCTCCGATTTCGGAATCGCCCGGGCGATCGGGAGTGCCGCCGAGGGACGGCTCACCTCGACGGGGCTGACGTTGGGCACGCCGGCGTACATGAGCCCGGAGCAGGCAGCCGGCGAGCAGACGCTGGACGGCCGCTCCGACCTCTACAGCCTGGCCTCCGTGCTGCACGAGATGCTTGCGGGTGAGCCGCCGTTCACCGGCCCGACGGCGCAGGCAATGATCGCGAAGCGGCTGAGCGGGCCTCCACCCCGGATTCGCGCGGCGCGCCCGTCGGTGTCGGCGACGGTGGAGGAGGCGCTGCTGCGCGGCCTTGATCCCGTGCCGGCCGACCGCTACTCCACCGTGGAGCAGTTCCGCGTGGCGCTCGCCGCGTGCTCGCAGGAGAGCGGCGAGCGATACGCGGATTCCACCGCGCGCGGCGCGGGATCCGGAGTGCGCGCCGGATCGAGGTTCGTGCGCCTCGGCTCACGCCGCGCCAAGGCGTTCGCCGCGATCGCGACGCTCGTGGTGTTGTTCGGCGCCTGGTGGCGCTTCGGCGACCTGCTCCGCGGCGGCGGCCCGGTGCAAACGCTCGCCGTGCTGCCGCTCACGAACAGCTCCGGTGACGCCGAGTTTGCCTATCTCGCCGATGGACTGACCGACGCGCTGATCGCCGACCTGGTGCGCGTCCCGGGCGTGCGGGTGATCTCCGGCACGTCCATCATGCGGTACGCGAGCGCCTCCGCCGGTGGGACGGAGATGGGCGGGATGGCGAAGGCCGCGATGCCTTCCGACATGAGCGGCGGGATGGGAAAGGCCGCGATGCCCTCCGGCCCGAGCGCCGCGAGTGGCGCGAGCGGCGGGATGGCCGCGATGGGCCCGCCCAAGACACTCCCGGAGATCGCCCGTGAGCTGCACGCGGACCTGCTGGTTCAAGGGAGCCTCACGCGCACGGGCGACAGCGTGCGCGTGTCGGCCACGCTCGTGCGGGGCGCCACGCAGGACAGTCTCTGGACCGGCACGTACGTCCGGCACGTGCGCGAGCTGTTCGCGCTCCAGCAGGAGATGAAGGCGGCGATCGTGCGCGTGGTCGCTCGCGGCGCCGGCAGGCGCGGCGTTGCCGGGCGCGGCGTGACGGCGGCCGCGGAGCGGGCGACCGATCCCGCCGCGCACGAGGCGTACCTCAAGGGCGTCTACTTCCAGGCGCACTGGAAGCTCCCGCAGGCGATCGAGGCCTTCGAGCGCGCGGTGGCGGTTGATCCCACTCACGCCCCCGCGCAGGCGGGGCTCTCACGCGCCAACTACTTCCTGGCGTTCTTCGGCGACATTCCGCCGGGGATCGCGTTCGGCAAGATGCGCCGGGCGGCGACGGCGGCGCTCGAGCAGGACTCGCTTCTGGCCGAAGCGCACGGCCAGATCGCGTTGGTGAAGATGCTCCAGGAATGGGACTGGGCCGGCGCTGAGCGGGAGTTCCGCCGCGCGCTCGAGTTGAGTCCCGGCCACGCGCAGATCCATCACGACTACGCGCACTTCCTGCTCGCGCAGGGGCGGCAGCGCGAATCGCTGGAGGAGACGGCGAAGGCGGTCGCGCTGGATCCCGCCAACCCGATGCTCACGTCCTGCATGGGCTGGCACAGTCTCTTCAACCACGAGTACACGCAGGCGCTCGCCTACGCCGCGGAGGCGAACGCCTTGATGCCCGGCGAGTGGGCGCAGGTGGTGCGCGGCTGGGCGCTCCTCGGCGCGGGGAAGCCGGACTCGGCGCTGCTGGCGTTCGTCGAGGGCACGCGCCTGAGCCCGGGCGCGTTCGCCGCCGCGGCGTACGCGAACGGGCTGGCGGTCGCGGGGCACACGGCGGAGTCTCGCCGGGTGCTGGCCAGGCTGCTCGCGCGGGCGCAGAACGAGTACGTCTCCCCCTACGACATCGCCACCGTCTACGCCGGGCTGGGGGACGGCGACGAGACCTTCAAGTGGTTGCGCCGCGCGGCGGAGGAGCGCTCGACGTTCATCGTGCATCTCGGGTGGGACTCGCGCTTCGACAAGATGCGCGGTGATGCGCGCTACCGCGGACTGGTCGAGCAGGAGCTGAAGCTCGGCGTGCCGGTGCGCACGGCGGCGGCGCAGGGCGCGAGCGGCCAGACGGGAGAGCGGGTGCGGGTGCAGTGAGCGCGGCGCCGCGGCGACAAATCGCGGTCGGGATCTGAATCGCGGCGCAACGCTCCGCGTCTACTTCTTCACCTCCAGCACCGCATCCACGCGATCCGCGATGTCGGCCCAGTGCGCGCGTGCGACCGCGCCCTGCGCGGCGATCGCCGCGGCCCGGGCCTCGCGCTGAATCTCACGCAACTGCGCGCGCGCCAGCGCCGGCAGGTCGCTCCGCTCGACGTTGGGGGGAGTGAGGAACGGCGGCGGCGCCGGCGTGGGAGCGGCGGCGCCGCCGCCGGGGATCGGGGTCGGCGGCGCGGGCGGATGGATGATCGCTCCCAGCCGCTCGACGTACACGCGCTGCAGCGTCCGGCGGTTCGCGTCGGGCGCCGCACCCGTGCCGGGCGCACCCCACACCGCGCGCTTGATATCGGAGAGATACTCCGCGAGCGGCCACGCGTTCGCGGCGTCGAATCGCTCGAGGTCGGTGAGCCGCGCGAGCCGCGCGGCACTCATCAGCGACGTCAGCACCGCGGCCTGACGCGTTGCCAGCGCCGGCGGTCCGATGCGCGAGACGACCTCCTGCGGCTGCAACCACTGCGGGGTCACGAACACATTCTCGCTCAGGAACGCCAACGCGCCCTTCTGCTTCGCCTGCGGCACCACGCGATAGACCGCGCCCGCCTGGTCGGCCGATTTCAGATCCACGTTCACGCCGCCGATCCAGGTCGCCACGTGCCCCATGTAGAGCGACCACATCTGTAGCGTCTCGCCGTACACCTCGTTCAGGTCGTCGTAGTCCTCGCCGGCACGCGACGTCCACGCCACGAGGTTCGGCACCACGCGCTTCAGGTTCGCGATCGCGTAGCCGGACGCCTTCACCGCGTCGTCGCCCACGTCCTCCGTCTGCGCGCGCGGGTCGAGACTGCCGAGCCCCTGCGGCACGAAGCGATACGGCATCGGCCCCTTCTGGTCGGTGATCCACTTGTGGAGGATCGGCCGCTCCTCCTCGGCGCTCTTCGCCGCCGGAATGGCGCGGTATCCCCAGTTGATCACGAAGTCGTCGAACGGCCCGAGACGGCGAATGAAGTCCCTGGGCTGGAGCCCGTCGCCCGGCTGGGCGACGTAGTTCTGCCGGGCGTAGTCCATGATGGTCGCCGACACGCCGTAGACGCGGGTGAAGGCCGGGCTCCGGAGGGAGTCCACCGGGAAGGAATTCGACGCGACCATGTTGTGCTGCAGCCCCAGCGCGTGGCCGATCTCGTGCGTGATCACCTGGCGCATCGTCTCGCCCATCAGCTCCTCGGGGATGTCGAGCGTGCGCGCACCCGGATTCGCCGCGCCGGTCTCGATCATCAGCCGGTTGCGGTACGAGCGCATGTGGTTGTGGTACCAGGTGATCTCGCTGTTCAGGATCTCGCCTGTGCGCGGATCGGAGGTGTGCGGGCCGACGGCGTTGCGGACCAGGCTCGCGGCCCACCGCACCATCGAGACGCGCGCGTCGTCGGGATCCCAGTCGGGGTCCTCCGCCGGCGTGGGCGCGTCCCTGGCGATGATCGCGCGCTTGAAGCCCGCCTTCTCGAACACTTTTTGCCACGCCTCCACGCCCTCCTTCACGTAGCGGCGCCACTTCGTGGGCGTCGCGGGATCCATGAAGTAGGTGATCGGCTTCACCGGTTCGACGATCTCGCCGCGGGCGTACGCCGCCGGGTCCCCGGGCTCGAGACGCCAGCGCGCGATGAACGTCTGCGTCGCCGCCTTCTGCTCGTCCAGGCCGTAGTTCACGCGGTCCACGGTGAAGAAGCCGACGCGCGGATCGTGGTGGCGCACGCGCATCGGCACTTTCGGGAGGAGCACCATGGACTGCCGCATCTCGAGCGACACCGTGCCGGCGCTCCGGTCGCCCGGCGGCTCGGCGGCGTCGAAGGTCTGGACGTGGCGCAGTTCGAGGTTGATCGGGAAGCTGCGGACGGTGCTGACGTAGCTCCGCGCCTGGTCGAAACGGCGCACCTGATACGTGCGCCGCTGCGCAGCGGAAAGACCGGAGAGCGCCGGCGTGTCGCCGCCGAAGAAGTCGGTGACGTCCACGACATAGGCGTTCGAGTCCTTCGCGAAGGCCTGGATGGGGAACGACGCGAGGATCGGCGCGAAGTTGTTCTGCCGCACTGAGCGCGAGATGGGAAGCGAATCGTCGGCGACGGCGTCCACGCTGATGCTGCGGAGCAGGACGCGGTCGGTGACGCGCTCCCAGCGCACCACGCGTTCGGCGAGCGAGCTGCCGGCGGACTGGAATCCGCCGGTGCCCGCGGGGACGCCGGCGATGCGGCTCACGAGGAGGAAGTCGCGGCCCATCAGCGAATCGGGGACTTCGAGGAGCCAGCGGTCGTCCACGTGGTGGTTCGTGATGCCGCCGCGCTCGGTGTGCGCGCGGGGCGGGACGACTTGCGCGTAGGGGCGGGGGGCGCGGCGGGCGGCGGCGCCCTGGGCGGCACCCTCGGGCGGTTGCTGGAGGGGCGGCTGGGTTGGGGGCGGCGGGGTTACCTGGGCGACGGCGGTGCGGAAGGTGACAGCGATCGCAAGGAGCGTGGCGACCAGAGACAAGCGGGGAGTGCGGTGCATTGGAGTCTCCGTCTGGAAATGCGGGGCCGTGTGGATCGCCCCTACGGCCTGATCACCGGCTTCGCGAGCTGGTCCTTGCCCTTGTCCTTGGCCGCGATTCCCTTCGTCATCCACTCGGGTTCCGGCGCGCCCTTGAGCCGCACGTCGAAGAAGGTCTGCATCCGCATCGCCCAGTCCTTCTGGTTGGCGCGACCCTGGATGCCGTGCAGCTCGTTGTTGTAGTTGAACAGGTACGCCTCCTTCCCCAGCCGGCGCATCCCGATGTACAGCTCGATCCCCTGGTACCACGGCACCGCGCCGTCCTGGTCGTTGTGCAGGATCAGGAGCGGCGTCTTCACCCGGTCGAGCGCGAAGAGCGGCGAGTTCTCGAGGTAGAGCGGCAACCCTTCCTGCAGCGACTTCCCGATGCGGCTCTGCCCGCTCTCGTACTGCATCGCGCGGTTGACGCCGCTCTCCCACCGGATCCCGCCGTACGCGCTCGTCATGTTCGACACCGGCGCGCCCGCCTCGGCGGCGCTGAACATGTTCGTCTGCGTGATCATGTACGCGATCTGATACCCGCCCCACGAGTGGCCCTGCAACCCCAGCTTCTTCGGGTCCGCGTAGCCGCGCTCCACCAGCTTCTGCACGCCGGGCACGATGGACTTGAGCGCGCTCTGCCCCGGGTGTCCGGTCTCGTAGAAGATGTCGGGCTCGAACATCAGGTACCCGTTCGACACGTAGTGCGCGATGTTCACCGACGTGCCGCCGTTGGGCGCGATGTACGCGTGCAGCCCGTCGGAGAGATCCTCGTAGAAGTAGGTGATCATCGGGTACTGCTTCTTCGGATCGAAGTTCTCCGGCTTGTAGAGAATCCCCTGGCGCGGCACGCCGTCCGCGCTGTTCCACTCAACGAGTTCCGCGGTGCCCCAGAGGTACTCCTTCTGGAACGCGTTCGCGTCCGTGATCCTCGTCTTCGCCGATGCAACGCCCGGCCCCACCCAGAGGTTCGGGAATTCCGTGAACGTGCTCTTCGTGAGCATGTACACGTCGGCCTTCTCCGCCTTCGACGGATTGCCGTATCGCACCGGGTCCATCAGCACCTTCTCGGGCGCGCGGCGCGCGTCGAGGCGGGCACGATAGAACCCGCTTTCCTTCGTGTCCTCGTCGAAGGCGGAGAGCCACGCCGGCTTCGCCGTGTCAATGAACCGCTCATCCTCGTCGCGGCCGAGCGCGATCGCGCGGAAGGTGATGTTCTCGCGACGGCCCAGCGAGTCGGTGAGGATCACGGGCGCCCTGGCGCCCGCGGGATCGAGCTCCCAGATGTCGAACCGGTCGTTGATGAGCACCGACCGATCGTCCCTGGTCCATCCCGCAATCCCCCACGCCGCCGGATCACTCGGCGTGCTCCAGGTCTCCTGCTCGAAGTGCACGCTCTTCATCGCGCTCGTGAGGTCCGTTGTCCTGCCCGTCGCGATGTTGTGCGCGTACCACTGCCGGTCGTGGAACCAGATGACGTACCTGCCGCCCACCGACAGCTGTGCCTGGCCGGTGATCTTTTTCGCGAGCGGCCTGCGCGCGCCGGTGGCCGGGTCAATGAGCCAGACGTCGGTCCCGCCGTCGCCCCAGGTGCGTTCGAGGTCGTACGCCACGCCGGTATTCTGCAGCCCGACCCTTGCGTCGTCGGAGAGCACGACGCTCGGGAATGAATCGGAGGTCAGCCGCGTGAACTTCCCGGTCGCGAGGTTCACGAGTCCCTGGTAGGTGCGATTGAGCGCCTGGTTCACCTGCAGGAGCTGGGTGGGCTGGATCTGCGCGTCCTTCCAGTGCCAGAGGTCGAACCTCGCCTTGCCGGCGAGCGAATCGGCGGGGACCGCTTCTTCGCGCGGCGGCGCGATGCTCACGGTCACGGCATTCCCGGCGCGCGTGAAGCTCGCGGAGAAGGTGTCCGGGAAGCGGTAGTAGGCGGGCACCGCGGCGGTCGTGAGAAGGGCCTGCGCCGTGCCCGTCCTGACCGTGCCGTAGTAGACCGCGGATCGCGCGTTGCGCGTGCCGAACTCGTCCTTGTCCGACGTGAACACGAACTGTTGCTGCGCGCGGTCGAAGGTGAAGGCGCGATAGTTGCCGGGTCCGTTCATCACGGTACGCGTGGTGCCGGTCGCGAGGTCGCGCAGGAACACGCCGTCCTTCGTCGAGTCGCGCGAGGTGATCGTGTAGGCGAGCACCCTGGCGCTGTCGTCGAACGTGTACGACGCCACGTCGGCGAGCCGCTCCTCGGTGCCCGTGTCGAGGTTCCTGAGCACGACGGGCGTGCCGTACGTGCGGCGCGCCGGGCCCTGCGCGTCGCCCGCCTGGCCGGCCGGACCTCCGCCGCGGCCGCCCTGGCCACCACGTCCGCCGCGGCCACCGCCGGCGGCACCACCGGCCGCACCGCCCGCAGTGTCCGCACGTGCCGCCGAGTCGGCGAGCGCGTACGCGAGCCACCTGCCGTTCGCATCGGGAACACGGAAGCTGCGCGCGCCCTTGATGGACTCGACGTTCCCGTCGGCGAGCCGAATGATGCGGAGCGCGTTCGCGCTCGCCGCGCTCTGTGGAGTCTGCGCGCCGCGCCCGCCCTGACCACCGCGCCCGCTCGCGCGCTGTGCGCGCTCGATGCTGTCCACCTCCGCCCTGGGAGGTTGGGTGACCAGCACGAACGCGTGCCGGCCGTCCGCGCTGAACGGGCCGAGTCCGGTTGGTCCGCCGCCGCCGCCCCCACGACCGCCGCGTCCGCCCGCGCCGGGAGGCGGGCCACCGGCCGCGCCACCACGCCCGCGCTCCGCACCCGGCGTGTTGTTCTCGCGGTTCGTGTAGCCCACGCTCACGCGGTATTCAGACCCGGTACTCGTCGAGCGCACGACGAACTCGCCGTCGCCCACGCGCGGGTTCAGCGTGTACGCGGCCCACTTTCCGTCGGGCGAGAGGGTCGGCGCGGCGATCGTCTGCCAGCGGTCCCAGTCGGCCTGGGTGATGGGCTTCTTCTGGGCGTGAGCGGCCAGCGGCAGGAGCGCGGCCAGCATGAGGAAGGTGACGCGCGCGCGGCGAACGAGGGTCATGGTCTGATGTCCGGCCGGGGTTGGGAGGGCTGATCTCCATAGTACGGGAGCCGGCGTCGGGGCGCTGGAATGGGGAGAGCACGGCGACCTCAGAGCCACCGCCGGGGATTCGCCCGGCTCGCTGAATCCACCCGCCACCGGCGAATGCTGAAGGGGCGATCCGTCTGGCCCAAGCCGCCTTCGGCGCGCTTATCCCTCGACGACGGCCGCGCTTGCCGCTCTTGCCGCCGGTGCGCCGGCGCGATAATCTCGGGGCCACTCCATGCCGACCCCGCGCAAGACCACGTATCTCGTCGTCGTGAACATGGCGATCGAGGAGCAGCTCGGCCCGCACGGCGGCGGCGCGCCGCGGCCGACGCCGCGCGTGCAAGTGCGCGCGACCGGCCCGCGAATCGAGATCGCGCTGCTCGGCGATCCGCGGCCGCGTTACGGTGCGGCCACCGTCGTCACGGAGAGCGCGACGGGACGCTACGCGCGGCGCAATCGCACCCTGCATTTTCGTCCCGCGGGGACCGGTGTTTCCGCGACCGTGCCGCTGCCGAGCGGACCGTACGCGGTGCACGTGGATTGGGAGCCGGCCGTGCAAGGGGTGCGCGTGATCAGGGACCTCGACCGCGCGCCGGCGCTCTGACCGTGCCCGAGTTCGGCAAACCGGGCGACCTCGTCGGGCGCGGGCTCTGGAAGGCGCTGTACGACCGCCTGCGCCGCGTACCGCTCTGCCGGGAGTGCACCGCCGCCGAGCGGGACGCCGCCGCGCTCGCGATCGTGAACGTGACGTACAAGATCCGCATTGACGATCCGTACTCCGGCTGCGTGAAGACCTCGGAGAACCTCATCACGGAGCTCACGATCTCGGTGGCGGGGGCGCGGATGGCGAGCGACATCGCGCCGTCGAGCTCGATCTGGGGATCGCACACGTGGATGACGGTGACGACACCCTGTTTCACCTTTCGCCTCGTCGCGTGGTGGTGGGCCCAGTTCCGCCATCAGTCGGTGCTCGTCGAATCGGCGTGCCGGCCCGGCCATCGCGACTACGAAACCGTCGTCGAAGGTCTGCGCACGCTCAACCGCTGCTGGTACACGTATCCCGGTTGGGCGGGCGGCGAGAGTGAGATCGGCGTGAGCACCGGACTCGTCGAAGACGGATTCTGACGGCGTCGAGCGCAGCAACGGTGACTTGCCGTCCGCGCGAATCGCCGCGCCGCCGTCGCCCCGGGCGAGAGCCGGCGTTTGCGCAATTCTCCCTGCAGCGCCATGTTCATGCTCGATACGGTTCATTCGGGACTCGCGGCGCCTGTTCGCGAGACGGTCGTACTTGTTCAGCGCCCCGATCCCGGGTGAGCGGATCGGGGCGCTGTGGCTTGATTGTGCCAGGCGGCCCGCAACGCCGCCGAGAGGTCAGATGCCGCCACTGAGAGCCGCCGATGGACGGACCAGGAGATTCCGGGCACTTCCGGAACGGCTCGCGCACATCCCCTCGCTCCGCGTCGGTGAAGCGCTCCGCCTGATTCCCGCCGAAGCGCCGGCCGTTTCACCGGAGCCGACGACCGGGGACGGCGGCCTCTTCCTCCGGTCACTCGATCGCTATCGCGACGTGGTGATGACGGAGATGCGGCGTGTCATCGCCGCCAAGCGGTTCCAGCGCGCCCTCGCCCGGCGGCTCGCCGACTATCCGCTCCGCTCGGGCAAGGGGCTGCGGCCCGCGCTCTGCCTCGCCACCTGCCAGGCGTTCGGCGGCCGGGCCGAGGACGCGCTGCCCTCCGCCACCTCGCTCGAGTTCTTCCACAACGCCTTCCTCGTCCACGACGATGTCGAGGACGAGTCCATCAACCGGCGCGGCGCGCCCACGATGCACTCCAAGCACGGCGTCGCCATCGCCGTGAACGTGGGTGACGCGCTCAACGTGCTCTCGATGACGCCTCTCCTCGACAACCTCGAGGTCGTGGGGCTCGAGAAGTCGCTTCGCATCTTCCGGGAGATCGAGCGGATGGCGTGCGAGTCCGTCGAGGGGCAGGCGCTCGAGCTGGAGTGGGTCCGCAACCGGCACTGGAACCTCACCGACCGCCACTACCACGTGATGACCTGCAAGAAGACCTGCTGGTACACGTGCATCACGCCCCTCCGCGTGGGCGCGATCATCGGCGCCCGACACGATGTGGATCTCGAGGTCTTCGTGCGCTTCGGCACCCTCATGGGGATCGCCTTCCAGATCCAGGACGACCTCCTCAACCTGCTCGGTGAGGAAGGGAAGTACGGCAAGGAGACCGCCGGCGACATCTGGGAGGGCAAGCGCACGCTGATGCTGATCCACCTCCTCCAGCACGCCACCGTGCGCGAGCGGCGGCGCGTGGTGCGGGTGATGTCGAAGAGCCGCGAGGAGAAAGCGGGGGGCGAGGTGGCGGAGGTGCTCGCGTTGATGCGGCGGCACGGCTCTCTCGACCATGGCCGCCGCGTGGCGCGCGAGTTCGCCAACCGCGCGAAGGGCCTCTTCGGCCGCTCGATGGGCGACCTGCCCGCGTCGCCGCACAAGCAGTTCCTGCACGAGATGATCGAGTACGTGATCAACCGCGACCTGTAGGCGATGGACCACCAGGTGGTTTCCAGAGGAGGACAGCGATGAGTGCGAGCGTGAAGATCCCGTCCAGCTACTCGTTCAACACGACGATGAGCGGCGGGCTCGACATGGACCTGGACAACATCAGGATCAAGGAGATCCCGAAGATCAGCACCGAGAGCAAGATTGACACGGGACTCGACAACATCCGGGTGAAGGAACTGCCGCGCATTGACATCCAGACGTCCATGAAGCCGACCCGCGTGCACATGCCGGTCAACCTGCGCTTCGGCGTCTCGACGCTGGGGATGGAGCTCCTGGCATTCAGCGTCTGCGGCGAGAGCATGGTCATCGTCGAGGACTACCATCCACACGAGACGGAGAGTTGCGCATGAAGGCCCCGGAACCCACGCCTCTCCGGCTCGGCGACGGGCCGTTCGTCTTTCGCGGCAAGCCGCCGGTGATCAGCGGAAATGTCGAGCTGATCAACGACAGCGCCGAGAAAGCGAAAGTGCGCGCGATTCCCACTGCGCGCGGCCGCGAGGGCGCCATCGCGCGCGAGGGATTCGGTGAATTGCGGCTCGCCGCGCGCCTCGAGCCCGGCACGCGCGAACGTGTGGCCGCCCATTTCGCCGTCGCACCAACCACGCCGCCCGGACGGTACACGACGGAGCTCGACCTTGGAGACCGGCGCGTGCCGGTGGTCGCGCACGTGTTCGAGAAACGCGAGGTCGTGCTCGCGCCGGACCCGGTCGAGCTGCGCGGCGCTCCGGGCGACGTACTGACGCACGCGCTCGTCATCACCAACGCGGGCAATGTCGCGCAAACGCTCCCGGAGGCCGCGCTCGCCCACATGGAGGAGCGCGACTGGTTCGGCCGCTCGATGGTGTACGCCCTGCGCGAGGCGGGGCCCGACGAGGGCCACGTCAAGTACCTGGACCGCGTCCTCAAGGAAATCCGCGCGACCGACGTCGCGCCGGTGCGCGTGGAGATACGGGACGGCGGGACCGAGGTGGCCCCGGGGCAGACGGTCGAGACCGCGCTGACGCTCACCATCCCGGACAAGTTCGTGAAGGGCAGGACCTACGTGAGGGACGTGCCGTTCATGGGCACGACCCTGACGGTCGAGATCGAGTGCAACGGGTCCACGAAATCCACGAAGCGGAGGCCGTCATGAGTCACGTGTCCATCAGGCCCGTCGCGAAGGGCGAGGCGCCCAACCTCGAGGCGATGCTCGACGTCGGCCCGCGCCTGCTCGCCGCGTCCATGGCCAGCGCGCGCGCGCTGGCTCGCGAAGCCACGCAGATCCTCCAGCCCGCGATGCCCGCGCTGACGCAGGGGATGCAGTCGCTCCGCCCGCGCCCGATGTGCGACATCCCCGAGCAGGACTGCCCGCCGCACTGCGCCGCCGCGATGACGTGGACGGCGAATCAGGGCGAAACGGTGCGCTGCACCATCAGGGTCACCAACACCGCGAAGACGGCGCGCCCGTTCACGCTCACGCCGACCGCGTTCACCGGAAGGGGCAATCCGGCCACCGTCGCCGCCGTCAGCCCCGGCTCGTTCACCCTCGGCGCCGGCCAGACGCAGGTCGCGACCGCGACGCTCACAGTGACGCCGGACTTCCTCGAGGGACAGAGTTACGAGGGTGAGATTCGCGTGCAGGGCGCGTACGAGCAGGGCGTCTGCATCACGCTGAGGGTCCAGGGCGACGACGCGTACCAGGTCAGTGTCTCGCAGGGCGACCCACCGGTTCGTATCCGGGCGCACCGTTGGTACGACCACTTCCAGTGCGTCGAGTCGTGCGCACCG
>Ga0209002_10000737_pt1 | contig 26461 bp, 28 predicted proteins | sample Rifsed16ft2_FD_184010 | JGI IMG/M metagenome (GOLD analysis project Ga0209002, IMG submission 184010) | Soil microbial communities from Rifle, Colorado, USA - sediment 16ft 2 (version 2) | ecosystem: Environmental > Terrestrial > Deep subsurface > Rock core/Sediment | place: Rifle, Colorado... | reverse complement strand
CCCGCCGGTCCGGAGGGTGCGGCGGGGGGAGCCGGAGGCGGAGGCGGCGCGAGCGTCCCCGGCATCACGGGCTCCGGCGTCGGCAGAACCGGCCTCAGCTCCCCGGTGCGGAGGCGGGCGCTGGCAACGACGAACACCCAGAGGAACAGGAGCCCGGCAATGACCCCTAGGATGCCGCCCACGATCATGGGCACTCCGAAGCTCGGGTCCGCGCCCAAGGTCGATGGAATCCCGCCCCCGGCGGCGGCCTCCGCGATCGTCTCCAGGAACACGATGAACCGCGGCATCTGGAGGAGGGTGAGTGCACCGACGATTCCGGGGGTGGCGGTTCCGACCGCGGCGGCCACGTAGAGCACGACCTCATGTTGCGGCTTCGCGAGCGAGCGCACGGCGAGGACGATGTGTGCTGCGACGAGGGCTGCGACCGTGACGTCGAGGATCGCTCGGACCACCACGCCCAAGTAGAACATCGCTGGGTCCACCTCCACCGTAATCGGGAACCCAAACGAGACCCGGAATCCTTGGAGGTTGATGATGAAGACCGCAACCTCACTCGCGACGCCCAGGGCGATCGCGCCGATGACGAGGAAGAGTGCGATCCGGACATTCCGCGCGTGCGTGGGTCCGAACTCGTTGCGTCCGCCGTACAGGAATCCGAACCCGATGAAGTAGAAGATGAGGACAAGGATTCCGAGGATCAGGCCGAGGATTCCCGCGGCGAGCATCCCGGAGACCTGGTTGAGGACATTTCCGGGAGGGGGCGGAGGGCCGCTGAGGATCTGCCCGAGGAGGAGGCCGATCAGCGCGGAGACCGCGGAGTACGCGATGGCGAGGACGAGCCCGGCGAGGGCCCAATGAAGCCCCTGCGGCGTCTTCGCGCGGGGTGGCGGACCCGGGGGAGGGCCGTACGTGGGCCACGCATACGGCTGCGGATACGGCTGCGTGTACGGATACACGGAACCCGAAAGCTTCGCGGCGTACATCAACGTAGCGAAAGCGTTATGCCCCGACGAGGATAGTCTCCACAATGCGCGTGCTTGTCGTCGACAACGGCGGCCAGTGGACGCACCGGGAGTACCGCGTGCTCAAGTACCTCGGGGTCGACGCCGCCATCGTCCCGAACACGACCTCCCTCCCGGAGCTCGGTCCCGTCGACGGCCTCGTGCTCTCCGGCGGGGCTCCGCGCGTGGGGATCAGCGCGGAGCTCATGGGCCGCAACGGGGAGTACATCGACAAGGCGGACGTCCCCGTGTTGGGCATCTGCGCGGGGCACCAGTTCATGGCGTTGCACCTCGGAGGGAAGGCCGCGCCCTCGAAGTTCCCGGAGTTCGGGAAGGCCGAAATCGTCGTCACGGAGAGGGATGTGCTGTTCGACGGCCTCCCCGAGCGGTTCACCGCGTGGGAGAGTCACAACGACGAGGTCTCCGCCGTCCCGGAGGGCTTCGTGAACCTCGCGCACAGCGAGTACTGCACGTGCCAGGCGATGCGCGCGAGGGACCGGCCGCTGTTCGGGGTGCAGTTCCACCCGGAGGTCGAGGACACGGAGCACGGGTACGAGATCTTCAAGAACTTCCTCAAGGTGTGCGAGGAGTGGAAGTGAAGGCCTCCGCAACGCGTGTGTTGCGCGAGGCGGCCCGGGAACGGCATTCGGGCGAGACGTTCGAGAAATCACTGGCCCGTGCGGTCAAGAGCAACGGGGGCACGTACCAGGACTACATCGACCTCATCGGGAAGGTCCGGGAACGGGAACGTCGGGAGGGCAAGGGCCTGCCCGAGGCCGCGGATCGCCTCTCCCGCAGCGACTGATCAGGGGAGGATGTCGCAGCCCGGATTGAGTCCAAGGAAACGGAACTGGGCGCTGGCGAGGAGGATCAGGCCCAGTGTCACGTGCGCCCACCCAAGTTGGCGTGACTCCGACCGGATGAGAAGGACACCGAGCGCGGCGACCGCGAAGCCGGCGACAGCGAACGCCATTCCCCCTGTGGAACGAAACGTCTGTATCGCCTCGGGGGACGGCGGCGGTGAATCCGAAGGATAGCCACCGATGCAACCGACGGGGGACAGGAAGGGGTACACCCAGACCCCGAGGTAGGCGCCATAGCTCAGGATGGCGGCGAGGATTGCGACGGACGCGAAGGAAACGCGTTTGCGGGCCACCGGTCCCTTCAGCCCAACACCTCGCGATTGACGACGAATCGAGGGTTCTCCCCCGCCAAGACTCGCAACACCTCTTCCGCGATCGTCTCGCCGACGCGAATCTGCGCTTCCCTTGTGGCGGCGCCAAGGTGCGGCGTGAGGGACGTGTGCTTCGCCGCCAAAATCGGGCTGCCCACGGGCGGCTCCGTTTCATAGACGTCCAGGGCCGCGCCTGCGAGTTCCTCGTTCCTCAGCGACGCCGCCAGGGCGCCCTCGTCCACGATTCCCCCGCGGGCGCAGTTGACCAGGAATGCGGAGCGCTTCATCAACGACAGCTGCTTCGCGCCGATGAGGTGGCGGGTTTCGTCCGTGAGGGCCGCGTGGATGCTGACAAAGTCCGCGTCGAGGAGGAGCGCCTCGAGGCTTACGAGTTCGATGCCCCGCTCCGCCGCCACGGCGGCCGGAAGATACGGATCGTACGCGATCGTGCGCATCCCGAACGCCTTCGCGCGGCTCGCGACCTCCGCGCCGATGCGGCCGGAGCCCACGAGGCCGAGGGTCTTCCCGAAGAGCTCCGTCCCCTCGAACCCCTTCTTCTCCCATCGGCCCGCGCTCGTGCTCCCGTGCGCCTGGGGGATTTGGCGGGCGAGCGACAGCATGTGGGCGAGTGTGAGTTCCGCGACGGAGATCGTGCTCGCGGCAGGGGCGTTCACGACCGGAACTCCCCGGCGCGTCGCCGCCGCCACGTCGATGTTGTCCACGCCCACGCCGGCCCGTGCGATGACCTTGAGCTTCGCCCCCCTCTCGATCACCTCGGCGGTGACCTTGGTGCGGCTGCGCACCACGATCGCATCGTAGGACCTGATGAGCTCGAGGAGTCGCTCTGGTGGCGCGTCGATGAGGTCGACTTCGTGCGCGGCCCGCAGCTTCGCAACCGCCTCCGCCTCCAGTCCGTCCGTCACGAGGACCTTCACGTCGCGGGCACCGGAACGCGCGGGATAAGGGTTACGGAGCCGGACGGGGCAGGAAGAAGAACAGCGCCAGCAGAACCGTCAGCACGATCCCGAGGACGAGCATCGCGGTCGAGATCCTCCGGTCGGACCCGAAGACGATCGGGACGGGGCCGAGGAAGACGACGCCGCCAAACTTCTTGGCGGGAGCGACCGAGGACGGCGCCGGCGGCGCGGTTGGGGGCTCCGATGGCTTCTCGGAGGCCGGCACAAGGCGACTCGCGAGGGACAAGAATCCGAGGAAGAATCCAAGAGTGATCAGCAGCATGCCCGCGAACGCCACCAGACCCGTGCCCGTGAACACCGGGAAGATGAGGAAGAGAGAGACCTGGCCCTCGCCCGTGGCGGCGCTGTAAGCGAGGAGAGCGATACCCCCTATCAAGGCGGTGACCGCTACGAGGGGTAGGATCCGCATCGGGTCGATTCTATGTCTGCTTCCCCATGAATGTTTCCCTGAGGTTTCAAGGCGCTTACGGGCGCGCGAGGACGGGGTTCTCCTTCGCGAACGCCTGAAGGGACTTCACCGCCAACTCCGCGGAATGCACCTCCGCGATCGCAGCCGCCGCTGCCGCGGCGCCCTGGATGGTCGTCAGGAACGGGATGCCGAGGTCGATCGCGAGTCGGCGCATCATATAACCGTCCCTCCGGGCCCCGCTCGTGCTCGTCGGCGTGTTGATGACGAGCCGGATCTCCCCCCGGCGCATGAGGCCGAGCGCGTCCGGGGCTTTGTTCTCGCTGATTCGGTACACGGTCGTGACGTCGACGCCGTGCTCCCGAAGGTGCGCGGCGGTCCCGCGGGTGGCGTAAATCCGGAGACCGTTCTCCACGAGCTTCCCGGCGATCGGCACGAGCTCGCCTTTGTCCTCGTCGCGGACGGTCATGTACACCCCGCCTTCAAGCGGCAGGCCGTTCCCCGCCGCGAGCATCGCCTTGTAGTACGCGCGGCCGACGGTCGCGTCGATTCCCATGACCTCCCCGGTGCTCTTCATCTCGGGGCCGAGGATCGCGTCCACGCCGGCAAGCTTCTGGAACGGGAACACGGGCGCCTTCACGGCCACGTGGGGAATCCGCGACTCGCCGACCAGGCCGAGTTCCCGGAGCGTGTGGCCGAGCATGACCTTCGTCGCGACCTTCGCGAGCGGCACGCCGATCGCCTTCGACACGTACGGCACGGTGCGCGACGCGCGCGGGTTCGCCTCGAGGACGTAGACCTCGTCGTCCTTCACCGCGAGCTGGAGGTTCACGAGGCCCACGACGCCGAGGGCGTCGCACACCTTGGCGGTGACGTCGCGGATCTGATCCAACACCGGGGGCGGGAGGTTCTGCGACGGCAGGACGCACGCGGCGTCCCCGCTGTGCACGCCCGCCTCCTCGATGTGCTCCTGGATTCCGCCGATGTACACGTCTCGCCCGTCGCACACGGCGTCGACATCGACCTCCGTCGCGTGGTCGAGATACTTGTCCACGAGGACGGGATGGTTCCGGGACACGCGCACGGCGCTCCGCATGTAGTACTCCAGCTCCTCCTCGCTGTGAACGAGCTCCATGGCGCGGCCCCCGAGGACGTACGACGGGCGCACGAGTACCGGGTACCCGATCACGGCGGCAAGGGCGCGGACCTCCTCGAACGAGTGACCGGCCGCCGCTTTCGGCTGCTTGATCCCGAGCGACTCCATGAGCGCCGCGAACTTCCCCCGGTCCTCCGCGAGGTCGATCCCCCCCGGCGGCGTCCCGAGGATCCTCGTCTTGAGATGGCGCCGCGCGAGAGCCTCTTGGAGCGGCACTGCGAGGTTCACGCTCGTCTGCCCGCCGAACTGCAGGATCACGCCGTCCGGCTCCTCCGCCTCGAGGATGTTCAGCACGTCCTCCAGGTTCAACGGCTCGAAGAACAATCGGTCGGAGATGTCGAAATCCGTGCTCACGGTCTCCGGGTTGTTGTTCGCGATCAGCGCGCCGATGCCCTCCTCCTCGAGCGCGAAGATCCCGTGGACGCAGCAGTTGTCGAACTCGACCCCCTGGCCGATCCGGATGGGACCGCCGCCGACGATCAGGACCTTCTTCCCGGGGAGCGGCCGGAGCTCACTTTCCGCCTCGTAGGTGGTGTAGTAGTACGGCGTGGCGGCCTCGAATTCGCCGCCGCACGTATCGACGATCTTGAACGTGCACGGCCCCCGGAGCGCGCGAATCTCCTCCTCCGTCTTGCCCGTCAGCGCCGCAAGGTACTCGTCCCCGAAGCCCCACACCTTCGCGCGGCGGACGACGTCGGCGGTCGGGTTCGCCCGCACCTCCGCCTCCATGTTCACGAGGTTCCGCATCTTCCGGATGAACCACGGGTCCCATCTCGTGAGCTCGGCGACCCGCGCCTCGGACCAGTCCCGTCGCAGCGCCTCCGCGACGCCGAACAATCGTTCATCGGTCGGATGTTCGAGCTCCTGGGCGAGCTCCTCGTCCGTCCAAGGCTCGGGTTCCAGCCCGGACTTCCCAATCTCGAGGGAGCGAACCGCTTTCATCAGCGACTCCTCCATCGTCCGCCCGATCGCCATGACCTCGCCCGTGCTCTTCATCGACGTCCCGATCTTCGCGTCCACGGTCGGGAACTTGTCGAACGGCCACCGTGGGATCTTCGTCACGACGTAGTCCAGCGTGGGCTCGAAAGAGGCCTTCGTCCGTTTCGTGACGGAGTTCGGGATCTCGTCGAGTGTGAGGCCGATCGCGATCTTGGCGGCGATGCGGGCGATAGGATACCCGGTCGCCTTCGACGCGAGCGCGGAGGAGCGGGAGACGCGGGGGTTCACCTCGATCACACGGTACTCGCTCGTCTCCGGGTGCACCGCGAACTGGATGTTGCAGCCCCCCTCGACGCGCAACGCGCGGATGATCTTGATCGCGGCGTTCCGCAGCATCTGGTTCTCGCGGTCCGTGAGGGTCTGCGCGGGCGCGACGACGATCGATTCCCCCGTGTGATAGCCCATCGGGTCGATGTTCTCCATGTTGCACACGATGATGCAGTTGTCCGCCGCGTCCCGCATCACCTCGTACTCGAACTCCTTCCACCCGAGCACGGACTCCTCGACGAGGACCTGGTGGATGCGCGAGAGGTGGAGGCCGTGTGCCGCCACGCGTTCGAGTTCACCCTCGTCGTGCGCGACGCCGCTCCCGGTTCCGCCGAGCGTGTACGCCGCGCGGACGATCACGGGGTAGCCGAGATCCCCGGCGGTCGCCTTTGCGTCGTCCACGGAACCCGCGGAGCGGGACTTCGGAATTGGCTCGTCGATCGCGAGCATGAGTTCGCGGAACTTCTCGCGGTCCTCGCCCGCCTGAATCGCCTCGAGGACGGTCCCGAGGAGTCTCACTCCGTATCTCTCCAGGATGCCCTTCTCTGCAAGCTCGCTGGAAAGGTTCAGCGCGGTCTGACCGCCGAGCCCTGAGAGGATCCCGTCCGGTCGTTCCCTCGCGATGATCTTCTCAAGGAACTCGGCGGTGAGCGGCTCGACGTACACCGCGTCCGCCGTGTCCGGGTCCGTCTGGATCGTGGCGGGGTTCGAGTTCACGAGGACGGTACGGACGCCCTCCTCGCGCAGGGAGCGGCACGCCTGGGAGCCTGAGTAATCGAATTCCGCGGCCTGGCCGATCACGATGGGCCCGGAACCGATGACCATCGCGGTCCTGATGTCCGAACGCTTCGGCATCCTAACCGGACCTCCGCCCCTGGATCACGTCGACGAACTCCGAGAACAGGTACATGTTGTCGTGCGGTCCCGGGTGCGCCTCCGGATGGTACTGCACGCCGAGGATCGGCAGCTCCGTGTGGACGATGCCCTCGCACGTCTCGTCGTTCAGGTTCACGTGCGTGAGCGCGAACCCCGTGCCGTCGAGGGACTTCGGGTCCACCGCGAACCCGTGGTTCTGCGAGCTGATGTACACACGGCCCGTCCGCAGGTCCTTTACGGGCTGGTTCCCGCCGCGGTGTCCGAACTTCAGCTTGTACGTCCTGCCGCCAAACGCGAGCCCGAGGATCTGGTGGCCGAGGCAGATCCCGAAGAGGGGCGTGCGGTGATCTGCGAGGTCTGTGACGGTGCGGACCGTATTCGCGACGACCTCCGGATGCGCCGGGTCCCCAGGGCCGTTCGAGACGATCACGCCGTCCGGCTTCCCCGCCAGCACGTCGTCCGCGGTCGCATCCCACGGGAGCACGGTGACGTCCCCGAAGGCGAGAGCGTGGTCGACGATGCTCTTCTTCACCCCACAGTCGATCACCGCGAGCTTCAGCGGACCGGTTCCCCGGTGAACGACCGGCAACCTGACGGAGACCTCCGCCACGAGGTTCCGCGCCTGGTCCGGGAACGGCATCGTGCGCACGGTCTTCGCGATCCCGTCCAGATCCTCGCCCTCCACCGCCAGGGCGGCGCGCATCGTGCCCCGCGTCCGCGTCTTGAGGGTGATCATCCGGGTGTCGACGCCCTCCAGCCCTGGAGTGCGATGGTGTTGCAGGAACGTCTCGAGCCCCATGTTGCTCGTCGGGTGGCTCGGAGTGCGGCATGCTTCTCGCACGACGTAGCCTGTGACCTGAATCTCGGGCGACTCGGCGGTGGTCGGGTCCACGCCGTAGTTCCCGATGAGCGGATACGTCATCATCAGGATCTGGCCGCGGTACGACGGGTCCGTGAGCGCCTCGCAGTACCCCGTCATGTTCGTGTTAAACACGAGTTCCCCATAGACCGTGCGCGTCGCGCCGAAAACGAGGCCGCCGACGACGGTCCCGTCCTCCAAGACGAGGGAACCTTCCATCGGTGCCGACCTTCGAACCATTATGCGGACTGCGTATTAGGTTTTGCGTCCACGAAAACCATGTGCGAGCGTCATATCCAATACCGCCGGGATCACGATGCCTAGATTGTCCCCCTGTCCGCGGCCGTGATCGTTGCCTGCGCAAGCGTCTGGCTCTTGGGGCTGTGAAGGCGTCTAAAGGCCAGGCAGGACTAGATCGTCAGGAATTCGCCTTGGCGGCGACGTCCCGCACCTTCGTAAGCACGTGGTCGAAGTGACTGCCCTGCCAGTAGAGCCTCCCGCAGCGGTGGCACCGCGAGAACTCCCGCTGGCGGTCATACACCCCCGGGGGGACGCGGTCCCGCACCTCCTCCTTCGCGACCGCCTCGATCGGCACATTGCACACGGAGCACCGGGTGAGCGCACTCTCGGCCGTGAGCCGGAATGCGCGCGCGACCTGCACGAGCTGCTCGTCCGGGTCGTCACTCTCCACGTACGCCGACCCCGGCACGCGGCCGCTCAGCTCTCGGTCCCGCGTAAGCAGTACGCGCTCCTCCCGCAGCGCTAACGATTTCAGACCCGTGTCGTCGAGCGCCTCGGGGTATGCGGTGTCATACCCGAGGAACCTCAGCCACTTCGCGAGCGTCCCGAGCATGTGGTCGCACAGGAACCTCATTCGACAGCTCTCCGCAACGCATCGACCACAGCCGCAGCGGCGCGCTTCTTCGAGGCCACGTACCTGGGACTCCGGAACCCCGCGTTCCAGTCGGGAGCATCCAGCTCGTCCGAGACGACAAAAAGGCTGGCGATCCGGACGCTGCGAACTTGGGCGACGCGGAACAACGCGGACGCCTCCATCTCCACGCAGACGATGCCCCGCTTCGCAAGCAATCGGACCTTCGCCCGGCCTTCGCGATACGGCGCGTCCGTCGTCCATGTTGCGCCCTCCGCGTACGGGACGTCTCGGCGGGCGCACGCCGTCCGGAGTGCGCGAGTGAGCCCCGGGTCGGGCTGCGACCATCGGCCGCCTCCATAATGGCGAGAGGTTCCCTCCTCCGAGTACGCACTGGTCGGGAGGACGACGGATCCAATCGGGAGATCGTTCCGCAGGGAGCCGCAGGCGCCGAACGCGATGACGCTCCGTAGCCCGAGGGCGACCGCCTCCTCGAAGCTCACGACCGCTGCCGGTGCGCCGATCGTCGTTCGGAAGACCGCGATCCGCGTCCTCCCTGCGCTCCCGCGGGCGTACCACTCGTTCCACCGGAGGATTCGTGCACGCAGGTTCCGGGCGAACATGCGCAGGTCCTGGCTGCCGAACACGAGAATCCCTCTGGGTGGAAGTCGCGTTTCGGCTGCTGAGAGCCCGTGGACTTCTCGGAGGTAGCGGACGAATCGCTCGGGTTGGACGACCCAATCGTCGGCCCGCGTCACCGCACCACCGCGTACTCGAGGAGGACGCCGGAGCCGAGGGGCTTCGCGTGCTCCAGCCGGAGGGGCGCGATCTCCTCCAAGGTCTGAGCGCCCGCCCCTCCCGCCGCCGTGGGGGACGCCCGCCCGCCGATCACCATGCTCCCGACGAACACCTTCAACTCGTCCGCGAGCCGCCCGTGCAGGAACGACCAGATGACCTCTTCGCCGCCTTCGACGAGGAGCCGCTGGACGCCGTTCTCGCCGAGATAATCGAGGAGTGCGGGGATGTCTACGGCGTCCTTCCCGAGGCGGGCGACCTCCGCGTTCGGGAACGTCTTCGCGCACTCCGTGTTCGTGACGATCAACGTGGGCGCCGCTCGGCTCAGAACCTCTGCGTCCTCCGGCGTCCTGCCCTCGCTGTCGAGCACGACGCGCAACGGGTTCCGCCCGGAGGCATGCTCCGGCTTCACGGTGAGCTTCGGGTTGTCCGCGAGGATCGTTCCCACGCCGACGAGCACGGCGTCGCACGTGGCCCGGAGCTGATGGACGCGGCGTAGATCGTCCTCATCGCTGATTTGCGTCTGCTTCCGCGTCGGGAGCGCGATCTTCCCATCCACGGACATCGCGAAGTTCACGATCACGTGCGGCCGGGCCACGGCCCGGGCAGGTGAGACTTCTACATAGAGTTGCGGGAGGAGGTTCATCTACCGGCGCGGGGATGGGCCCGCATGGCGGTCCGCAAGTCGACGATCGAGATGGTGACGCCGGAACTGTTCCGCGCGACGGGGTACTCGGGAGCGATCGTCCCGATCCACGTTCCCTCAGAGGGGGAGCCTCGCGTTGGTCCCGGCCCAATGGAGATGGTCGTGCTCGGTGCCGGCGGGTGCACGATGAGCGACGTTGTGGACATCCTGAAGAAGCAACGCGAAGCGATCCTTGCCTTCCGCGTCGAGGTCGAATCGGAACGTGCGAAAGGACCGCCCGCGGTGCTGACCCGCGTGCGGCTGAAGTACATCGTGCGCGGGGACATCCAGGACAGGCACGTGAAGCGCGCGATCGAGCTGTCTCAAGCGAAGTACTGCTCCGTGTCGATCATGCTGAAACGCGCGGGCGTGGACGTCACGACAAGCTACGAAATCGAGCGTCCGAAGGCCCGCTGACCTGATTCGAAATCAATTCTGTCACTCCTACGGATAGCTTTAAAAGCGCACCGCAAGTTGGCGGCCCGCCGATGGCGGACGGCATCCAGATTTACGAACTTCGGCGCATGGACCTGCGTGGGGCTACGGTAATCGACGGCTTCCCCTCCGTCGGCCTCGTGTCCTCGATTGTCGCGAACTACCTGATCAATGCCCTCGGGCTCGTCCAGATTGGGATCATGGACTCCCCGTTCTTCCCCACGGTCGCGCTCGTGCGGGACGGGAAGCCGATGAATCCCGTGCGGATCTACGCGGGCTCGAAAGCGAATCCGGATGGTGTGGACTCCGATCAGCTTGTCGTGTTCATCTCCGAGTTCCAGCCGCCGCCGAACCTGATCAAGGGCATTGCGTCCGCGGTCCTCGACTGGGCACAGGACCAGAAGTGCACGCAACTCGTGTGCCCGGAGGGCCTGATCGTCGACAAGGAGGGCGGCGAGACGCGCGACGTCGAGGTGTACGGGATCGGGAGCACGGACCGTGCGAACGAGATCCTGAAGAAGAACTCGGTCGCGATCTTCGAGGAGGGCGTGATTACGGGCGTGGCGGGCGTGCTGCTCAACGAGGGGCGGAAGCGGGACTTCGACGTGATCACGCTCCTCTCCGAGGCCCACCCGGACTATCCGGACGCGCGCGCCGCCGCGCGGGTCATCGAGACGATCGACAAGCTGCTGCACCGCACGGAGCTCGACGCGAAGCCGCTCTACGAGGAAGCGGAGCGCATCGAGATGCAGCTCAAGTCGATCCACCAGCAGACGGAGGGCCTCAAGAAGCCCCCGGTCAAGGAACGCCCGTCGATGTACGGATAGCATTGTCAGGATGCTCACGGCCCACGCCCGGCCGGCTTCAAGGAACTATCCGGAACTGGACGCGCCCGCCGGCCTGGACCGTCTCGAAGTTCGCGCCAACGAACGCATGGAGGAGCCACATGGTCGTGCGCGCATGTTCTGTCACCTCTCGTGCGCTGAATCGGGACTCCCCGCTCGCAAGCGCGCCATAGATCAGGACTTGATCCGACGCATGAACGTCGAGAGACGCGTGTGCTCTCAGGTCCGCGAGGAGTTCGTTCGCGGCGGACTCCCCCAGCCGTTCCGCAGGCGTTCCCCTCTCTGCGAGCGCCGAGGCCCCGAGGACCGTGTTCTCGTGTTCCGTCCACAGGACGATGGCCCCTCCGGGTCCCACGGCCTGATCTGGCGGCACGATCCGGCTCTCGATCTTCGCATCCGCAACCCCGACGAACTGGCTCGCGGCGGCATGCATCATTCGCTGAGGCACGCGCTCCGGCAGATTGGCCGCGTGGGCGATCCCCCGAATGCCGTGGAGCGGGCCGGGTGGGTCCACGGTCAAGGGGCGAAAATCCGGCGCAGGTTCGACCCTGACGCGGACCTCGCCGCCGCCGCGCGGATAGTATCCCCGCCGGATCGCGTCCAACTCCACGTGCCCGCCCATCCGCTCCAACAGCGGGAGGAAGACGAACCGAACGTAGTCAAGGGGGGGCGACCACTTCACGTCGGTCCCCCCGATCACGGTGAGTTCCGTCGGATTCGGGGCCCGAAGGGCAGGCGGAAGGCACGCCTGGAGGACGAGGGTGACACTCCCTGCCGTGCCCACATCAAAGCGGAACTTCCCGCCGGAAGACGTGCCGGGCTTCACGGTGACCTTGCGGGAGCCGATTTCAAGGCCCTCGATGTCCGCGTTCGCTACCGCGGCGATCGCGTGCAGACCCGTTACGTGCTGAGCCGCCAGCCCCGGATTCGGCCTCCCCGCACGAATGTTCGTGACCCGCACGGAGTTCCCCGTCACCGCCGCCAACGCTGCGGCGTTCCGGAGGAGCTGTCCGCCTCCCTCGCCGGTGGAGCCATCGATCTCGATCAAGCGCCCGCCCCGGGGGCCGCGCCGCTTCTCGAGGCCCCCGACTTGGCAGCGAGGCGACGACGCCGAAAGGCCTTCTCGATTTCCACAAGGAAGAACACGGAACTTGCGACGGCTGCGCAGAGGAGGACCTCATCGAGCGGGAGCGGGGTCGTCTTGAACACCGCCGCGAGCGGCGGGGCGTAGATGACGATGAACTGTAGCGCGACGGTCAGGAGGACCGCGGCGATGAGGAACCGGTTTCGGAAGAACCCGGCGGTGAAGACGGATGAGTTCCACACGCGGATCGCGAGGACGTGGAACACCTGGAACAGAGAGATCGTCAGGAACGCGATCGTCCGCGCGTGGTCGTCCGGCGAGAGGTCTCGCGGCATGTACTTCGCGTACAGGCCGAGGGTACCCACGACCATCAGGACGCCGACCCACAGGATGTGGAACGCCATCCCTCCGGAGAGAATCGATTCCTTCCGCGGCCGGGGCTTGCGCGACATCACGCCCTCCTCCTGCGGTTCCACCCCGAGCGCGAGCGCGGGGAACCCGTCCGTGATCAGGTTCACCCACAGGATTTGGATCGGGATGAGGGGGATCGGCCAGCCGAGCAGGGCGGCGACGAAGATGATCAGGACCTCGCCGCCGTTCGTGCTGAGCATGTACCGCACGAACTTCCGGATGTTGTCATACACGACGCGCCCCTCCTCGACGGCGCGCACGATGGACGCGAAGTTGTCGTCCGTGAGGACCATGTCCGACGCCTCCTTCGCGACGTCCGTCCCGGTGATCCCCATCGCGATGCCCAGGTCAGCCCGTTTCAGCGCGGGGGCGTCGTTGACCCCATCGCCGGTCATCGCGACGACGTGCCCCTTCTTGCGGAATGCCTCCACGATCCGCAGCTTGTGCTCTGGGTTCACGCGCGCGTACACGCGGACTCGTTCCACACTTTCGTGAAACTTCGCGGGGTCCATGGCTTCAAGTTCCTCGCCGGTGAGCGCCGCATCGTCCGCCCCGAGGATTTTCATCTCCCGTGCGACGGCGACCGCCGTGAGCTTCTGGTCCCCGGTGATCATGACGACGTCGATTCCCGCGTGGCGGCACTCGTCGATCGCCCGGATCGCGTCGGCGCGCGGCGCGTCCATCATGCCCACCAACCCGAGAAACGTGAGTTCCGATTCCACGGAATTCTCGGAGAGGTTGCGCATCCCGGGCGGAAGCTCCCGGTACGCGAACGCGAGCACGCGAAGCCCACGGAGCGCCATGTCCTGGTTCTCCTCGATGAGCTCGTCCCGCTCCGGCGGGGCCAGGCGGCGGATCTTCCCCTCATCGAGGATTCGGGTGCATTGCTCGAGGACCCGCTCCGGCGCCCCCTTGACGAACGCGATCCGGTCGGGCAGTCCCCCAATGAATTCCGCCCGCTCGGAGTCCGACATCGTTCGAAGCCGCTCGACGGCCTCGACCCCCAGGGAGGCGTGGATCGTCGTCATCATCTTGCGCTCGGACGTGAACGGGATCTCGGCGATTCGAGGCGAGTCGCGCTCGGCCGCCAGCTTGTCGACGCCCCCGCGGTGCGCGAGGGCGAGGAGCGCTCCCTCCGTCCCGTCCCCCCGCACCTTCCAACCCGCGTCGCCTTTGTGCAGGGACGCATCGTTGTTCAGCGCCGCCGCGCGGAGCAAGCGGTCCAGCGACGGTCGGGAGGCGGTGTCCACCCGATCGCCGTCGAGCAGGATGCGCCCCTCTGGCGAGAAGCCCTCCCCCTCGACGACCAGGTGCTTCCCGTCGACGTGCACGGTCCGGACGTTCATCGCCCCGAGGGTCAACGTGCCGGTCTTGTCGGAACATATGACGGTCGCTGCGCCAAGCGACTCCACGGCGGGCAGCCGACGAATCAGGGCCTTCCGCGTCGCCATCCGCTGGAGGCCGAGGGCGAGGGTGATCGTCACGACCGCAGGGAGGCTCTCGGGAATCGCGGCGACCGCCAAGGACACGGACGTCAAGAAGATCTCCACGATGTCCCCCCTGCTGCGCAAGATCTCGATGAGGAAGATGACCCCCACGATGCCGAGGATGACCGCGCCGAGCTGCTTGCCGAGGCGGGCGAGCTGCCGCTGGAGCGGCGTCTCTTCGACCTCCTGTTCCTGCACGAGCCCCGCGATCTTCCCGAGCTCCGTCTGCATGCCCGTCGCGACGACCACGGCGCGTGCGCGCCCGGCTTCGACGACGCACCCCGCGTAGCACATGTTCCTCCGGTCCGGGAGGACCGTCGACGCGGGCACGGGGTCCGTCCGTTTCCCCACCGCGACGCTCTCCCCCGTGAGGGGGGCCTCGTTCACCCGCAGGCTTGCGACCTCGAAAAGGCGCACGTCCGCGGGCACCTTCGCCCCGGCGTCGATGACGACGACGTCACCGGGGACGAGGTTCCGGGACGGGATGAGGGAGATCTGCCCCTCGCGAACGACCTGGGCCTGCGGCGCCGCGAGCGCCTTGAGCGCCTGGATCGCCTTCTCCGCACGGTACTCCTGGAAGAAGCCGAACGTCGCGTTGAAGACGACGATCACGAAGATCACGATCGCGTCGTACCACTCCTCGACCGTTCCCCGGAGCCCCCCGATCACGGCGCTGACGATCGCGGCGATGATGAGGACGACGACGAGCGGCTCGACGAACTGTCCCAGGAGGATGCGGAGGGGCGAGATTCGGCGGAGCTGGACGAGCTCGTTCGGGCCGTACCGCGCGAGACGACGCCGCGCCTCCTCGGGTTCGAGTCCGAGCGGGCTCGCGTCCAGGCGGTCGAGCGCCTCCTCCGCCCGGAGGGCGTGCCACGTCTCGCTCAATGCGTCGTCGCCTATCGACGGGCTCTATATAACGGATGCGTGGGGACGCCGGGAATCCCCATGGAGGACGCCCTCGCTAGTGCGGGGCGGCATACCGGAGGTTCGCGATCCACGCCTCGTCGCCGATTCGGGTGGGCAGCCCGTGCCCCGGGAACGCCCGGGTCTCCGGCGGCATGTCGTACAGGCGGCGCAGGGACCGCCACAGCATCGCGGGGCTGCCGCCCGGCCCATTCGCGTCGCCGAACGTGCCCGACAGGAGCGTGTCGCCGGTGAAGACGCACCCGAGCTCGGGCGCGTGAAAGCACACGGAGCCCTCGGTGTGTCCCGGGGTGTGCATCACCCGGAGTTCGGAGGCCCCGACCTTCACGACCGTGTTCTCCTTGAGGAGGATGTCCGCCTTCGACGGCGGCGGTGGCGTCGGCATGTACGGCCGGGTCTCCTTCGCCACTCTGGCGAGGCGGTGTGCGTCGGCCTCGTGGATGCCAATCTTCGCCCCCATTTCCGTCGCGATTGGCGCGTTGTCCGCCACGTGGTCGTGGTGCCCATGCGTGTTCAGGATGAACTTGAGCTTGAGCCCGAGCTCCAGGATTCGTGGGAGCACCGTGGCGGCGGAGAGAGACGTGTCGACGAGCACCGCCTCCTTCGCGTCCGCGTCATACACGAGGTAGACGTTGTTCTCGAGCGGGGGGACGACGAAAGGTTCGACTTCCACGGCCGCGGGACAAGACGGGCGCGAAATAAAGGTTCCCTGGGTCCGCCGGCGTGCAAGTCCCGCGGCGCAAAGGGACATGTAGGCGGCCGCGTTGCGTCCCCCATGGGGACGGGCGGCCTGAACTACGTCTGCCCGAATTGCGGAAACCCGCTGTTCTTCACGTTCCGCGTCGTGGAGACGAAGGACGGTCTGAAGAAGCGCATCCACTGCCCGGGATGCCGCACAGTGTGGGTCGTCGACCTGAAGATGGTGCCCGAGAAGGCGGGTCAGACCGCGTAGCGCCCCCATGCGGATGGCGGGAATCGAACCCGCGTTAGGAGCTTGGGAAGCTCCTGTCCTACCATTAGACTACATCCGCGCGCTTCTGGGGAGAAGTGTGGGCGACTTAACCGTTGCGCCCTACGCCGTCTTCACCGTCTCCAGCTGGGAGATGATGTTCCAGATCTGCGTGCGCCCATGGAGCGGGATGTTCGGGTCGTTGGCGAGCTCATCGAGCAGGTTCACGGCGCCCGCGACGCGCACGTCGAGCGCGTCCTCCTTCTTCACGAGCCGCGCCTTAGCGTCCGTCGCGCCCCTGCGAATGTTCCTCGGGACGGAGGTGTCCTCCGCCAACTGGTCGAGGACATCCATGACTTGTTTGAGCTTGCCGTCGATGTCCATGATGCCGCCTCCGACTCACTCCCCTCAACCGGTCTCCTTCGCCGCCCCGCTCTCCTTGTACGTGGTGACGACCATTAAGGTTTTCGTGTCCTTCACGCCCGTGATCGGCCCGAGGGACTTCATCACGAAGTCTTTCAGCCCCTTGTAGTTCGCGAACCGGGCCTTCGCGACGATGTCCGTGTCCCCCGTTACGAGGAACACGTCTTGGACGGCGTCGAACTTCGCGACCTGGACGGCAATCCGGTCCGCCTCTCTCGTGTCCACCTTCAGCGTGATGATCGCCGCGACGGAGTCCGCCCCGTACAGCATGGACAGAGCATCGTCGATATCGCGGTTCGGCGCGACCATAGGCCGGAAGGATTCCCCGGGTCGGACTTAAGGCTTCGCTACTAGCGGTTCTTGTCGTATCCCAGAATGACTTCCTTGGAGAAACGCCTCGTGCGGGGCCAAGTGCCCCGACTCCTCATTCGCGATGCCTCCGGAGTCCCTGGCGGAGGTGGCGCACTGCCAACACCCGCAAAGGTTACAAAACCGCTAGGATCTTCGTCCCGCACTTCCGGCAGAACGCATCGTCGCCCGGGACCTCGGCGCCGCAGGAGGGACACGTCCGCGGGCCCCCCGCCTTGGTCCCGCACTTCCGGCAGAACGCATCGTCCGCCGTCAGCGACGCCCCGCAGCTTGCACATGTCCGCGATGTCGGGGCAGCGGGCTGAGCCGCGGGCGGACCGGCCTCGGTCCCGTTGTTCTCGAGGGACCTTCGAGCCCGAACCGCGTGCTTGAGCGCAATGTCGAAGTCCTGCGCCTCGAAGGACACCTGGGCGTCCGCGAGGAACCGTTCGGCGTCTGCCGTGGCCACGCCACGCGCTTTGGCGGCGTCGATGTCGGCGCGGGCGACGCCCATCGAGAACTTCGACTGCGCGTAGTTCGGCGGGAGTTCCTTCATCAGACGCTCCTTGTCGGTGATCTCTGCGCCCGCGGCCTCCTTCGCGGCGGGGATCTCGTCGAGCTTCGCGATGTCGCCCTGCTGCTGGTGTCGCAACTTGACCGCGCGGAGGACGGACTTCGCCTTCCCCGAAAGTTCAACGGCCACCCGGAAGTGCCGCTGGCGGTAGGAGTCGTCCGCTTCCTGGATGAGGCCCTCGGCCTCCGGGCTCCGCACGCCTCCGCGCGCGAGGGCGTCCCGGATCGCTTTCGTCGTGATGAGCGCGTTATGCGCCTTGTCCGGGCCTTCCACTTCGGATTCGCGGCGGGTGCGCCGCCTCCGGAGGTACCGAAGCTCGAGCAGACCGACGCCGGCGAGCGTCAAGAGCATCGCGGCGATGACCCACGTGGTCGTGTCCGCCACGGGTGTGCGAGCCCGGCCCCCGGATAAAATGGTTTGCGCGCGATTTTCAGTTCGGGGACGAGGGCACCGCCTACGAGAGGACGTCGGTGAGGCGGCCCTGCTTCTGCGCGAAGCGGAGCTCCCGCGCGATCCGCCGGCCCGTGCTCATCCCGGGCTCCACGAGGTCCGAATAGGGGGAACCCGCGATGAACAGGTTCGTCCCCGCCACGATCCGGGTGCTGATCTCGAATACCTTGAACTGGAGTCCGTCCGTCACAATCGTCTCGAGGCAGAAGGGCCCGATCATGCCCCCGAACAAGCCGATCGACTCCTCGACGACCCGCTCCCCCATCTCGAACGCCTTGGGGAGCAGCGATTCCCGGAGCACGACGGGGAAATTCCCCGTGACCACGAACGTCGGGTACAGTCCGTACTCCCGCAGCGCATCCTGCGCCCCGAGCTTGTACATCTCGTCGATGTTCGCCTCGTCGCGCCGGTCGATTCCGAGCATCTCTAGGGACCCGCGGCTCAGCCGGTACCCGTCCTCGACGAGCGGGGAGTAGAAGTAATGGATGTAGTACCGGGTCCCGACCACGTACTCCTGGATCGTGTACTTCTGCCCTGGCCTGATCGCCTCCCGAAACTCCGCCTCCGTCTTCGCGATGAACGCGCCCTTCCCGCCCTTCGCCCCGTGGTATTTCACGAACACGGGCCGGTCGATCTCCGACGGGCGACCGAACCGGCGCGGCATGTCCACGCCCGCGGCGAGGAGCCACTGCCGCTGCCTCTCCCGGTCTGACTCCCACTGGAGCACCTTGCGGTTCCCGAACGTCGGGAGGCGGAGCTTGAGGAAGTTCTTCGCGCCCATGTACTCGACGAAGGATCCGTGCGGGACGGCGACGGCGCTTTTCGCGGCGAGCTCGTCCGCTCGATCCAAGATATCCTCGTATGAGCCGACGAGGAAGAACTCGTCCGGCTTCGCGCGTGGGAACGCGTCGTAGAACTTCGGCGGCTTCTTGCCGATTGCGATCCCGATCGTGTGGAACCCTTCCTGGCGCGCCCCGTGGAAGAGTTGCAGGGAGGAGTGGGAGCACACGGTCACGACGGCCAGGTCGCGATAGTCCTCCAGGATCGACCTGACCTCTCCCCGTGCTACCATTATCGGCAAATGGGGGCGCCGGTTAAAGAGCCTTCCCTCAGAGGCGGTCGATCGTGGCCAAGTACGCGTACCCTCCGTTGTTGTGGAAGGTCGACTCAAAGCGCGTTTCCTCGATGGATCGCACGCGGAACCTCGGCGGCGCAAAGGCCGCTCGAATCTCGGGCTGGCTCACCCGGCGCGGGCCGTCCCAGTCCGCGGGCTCCTTCTCGCTGAAGCACATCATGAAATACGTTGCGGCTGGCCGCATGACCGCATGGAGCTGGTTTCGAAACCGGATCCGTTCCCGGTTTCCGAACACGTGGAACAACCCGGAATCGACCACGGAAGCGAACGTCCGATTCAGCGCCGTCAAGTCAAACGCGTCGTGCACGACGAACGCGGCCTTCAATCGCCGTTCTTTCGCTTTCCTCTTCGCCTTCTCGATGGCCCGAGGGGCCGAGTCGATCCCCGTGACCTTGAATCCCTTGGCTGCGAGGAACAACGAGTTCTCCCCGGTGCCGCAACCAACGTCGAGCACGGGACTCGCCCTGAGAATCCCTCTCTCGACAAGCCGGACGAACACGGGTTGCGGGCGACCGATATCCCATGGCGGAGTGCCCTCGTAGGCCTCGTCGAAGAAACTCATCGCGCCCGGCGGACTACCTCATCCGCGGCTCTTATGGCTTTGGCGGTTGCTGCGACGTCATGGACCCGCAACAGGTCCGCCCCGCTCCGGACCGCCAAGGACGCGGCAGCGATGCCCGCCTCGAGACCCTCGTCTGGGATCTCGCCGCCACGCTCGCCGCGAAACCACTTTCGCGACGTGCCGACGAGGATCGGAAATCCGAGCGGACGCAATTCCCCGAGCCGCCGCACGAGCTCTGTGTTGTGCTCCGGGCGTTTGCCAAAACCGAGCCCCGGGTCGATCACGAGGGCTTCACGAGGCACCCCTGCCGCGATGGCCACGGTTGTTCGCTCGTCGAGAAACGAATACACTTCGCGTACGACGTCGCGGTACCCGGCAGCGCGCTGCATCGTCCTCGGTTCTCCCTTCATGTGCATCACGATCGCAGGGACGCTCTCTCGCGCGACGAGACGGATCATGCGCTCGTCCCGCAGGCCAGAGACGTCGTTCACCATGTCAACCCCGAGGGCGACGGCCTTGGCGGCGATCTTCGGCTTGTACGTGTCGATGGAGATCCGTGCGTCGGTCTTCGGCCGTAACGCCGTCAGAACGGGTCCCACACGCCGCCACTCTTCATCCTCGGGGACGGGGTCCGCGCCGGGTCGCGTGGACTCCCCGCCAATGTCTAGGATTTCGGCCCCCTCGTCCGCAAGGCGGAGGGCGTGCTCCACCGCCGACGTGGGTTGCGCGAAACGGCCGCCGTCCGAGAACGAGTCGGGGGTCACGTTCACGATTCCCATGAGGACCGTGTGGTCGAGGGTCAGCTCGCCCTCGCGGAACCTCAGGACGCGCGCTTCCCAGCCCACGGCGGCTCAGCCGTGCCACGCTATTTGTAGCTGCGCCCTCGAGGAGGTTCTCATTCTCGCGCCCGTCATTCGCACACACAGATATTTGAACGAGCGCTGCGGTGGAGCGACCCATGGTTCCCGGGGATACCGGCCCCACCGTCCAGGGGGGTGTCGACCTGCGGGAGCACGATCGCGACGTCCTCGAGTTCCTCTCCAAAACTCCTACGAGCCAGGTCGCGTTCCAGGGCATCCGACGGCGACTCGGAATCCATCCCGAGCAATTGTCCCGCGCGCTCCACCGATTGTCGGAGGACGGTTTCGTAGAGCGAACGGAACACGGGTACCGTGTCACCGCGAAAGCGCTCACCGTCCTCAGCCCCGACGCCCTCACGCACACCCCGGAGGGCCTCACCGTCCTGGAGACGTACCTGCCTGCAGACGTCGTCGTCCGGAGCCTCGTGGACGCCCTCCAAGGCCGCTGGTTCGGGCCCCTCCGATGGTTCGGGTTCTCGGAGGACGAGGGCGAGCTCCGCCTGTGGTGGTCGACGGAGGACAATGCAATTCAGTTGGAGGTCAGGCTCCACGAAGGGCAGCTCCGCATCGTCGCGCACCTGGCCTCGCGGAACCGGATTGACGAGGCCGCGCGGCACGCGTACCTCCTGTTCGAGCACTTGTCGCGCGAGGTCTCGAAAGGCCTGTATTCAGGCCTGATCGGCTGAGATTGAGCGGACGTCCTGAGGGCAGCTGCGGTTGTGACGAGGGAGGCCTCCTGCCAGTCAACATAGCTCGCCCTCGCCATGGGTCTCGCGAGGTCGAACATGACCACCACCGTCGGAATCAAGAGCAAGGACGGCGTCGTTCTCGCCGCGGACAAGCGAGCATCGAGGGGGTTTTTCATAGGCTCGAAGGTCGTGCAGAAGATCTTCGCCCTCGACGACACGATCGCCGTGGCGATCGCCGGGCAGATGAGCGACGCGGAGTACCTCGTGAACCTCGCGAAAGCGGAGCGCCGCCTTCTTGCGCTGCGACGCGGCTACCCGCTCAGCGTGAAGGAGAGCGCCAAGCTGATCGCGAACATCGCGTACAGCGGGATGAAGTCGTATTCCCCGTTCTTCGTGGAGCTCGTCGTCGCGGGCGTGGACCGGGAGGGCCCGCACGTGTACACGAACGACATGAGCGGCGCGATCACCTCGGAGGACTTCATGTCGTCCGGATCTGGATCGCCGATCGCCTACGGCGTGCTCGAGCAGGGCTTCCGACCCGAGTTGTCGATCGAGGACGCAAAGAAGCTCGGCGAGGCCGCCGTGAGGGCCGCAATGGAACGGGATCCGGGCAGCGGGAACGGCGTGGATGTGGTCGCGATTCCCAACGGGCGCTGGCACGCGGAGGCGAACTGACATGGCAGCGCCGGAGATGGGCGGACGCATGCCGTTCTTCTACAACACGGAGGGCCGGCTCATCCAAGTGGACTACGCCCTCCAGGCGGTGGGCCGTGGCTCGACCACCATCGGGTTGAAGACGAAGGACTTCGCGGTCATCTCGAGCCAGGTGAAACCGACCCGATCCCTGCTGGAGCCAGCGGAGAAGATCTTCGTCGTGGACGACCACGTCGGTGCGACCGGCAGCGGTTACATCGGAGACGTGAACACGCTCATCGACGAGCTGCGGCTGTCCGCGCAGCGTCACCGGCTCGTGTACGACACGCCCATCGATGTCGGGACCTTGTCGCGCGGTCTCTCTCAGCACCTGCACACGTTTACGATGTACACGGTTCGCCCGTTCGGCGCGTCCGTGATCCTGGCCGGGGCGGACGAACTCGGCATCCAGCTCGCGCAGGTCGACCCCAGCGGTACGACCTTCAAGGGATCGGGCTTCGCGATTGGGCAGTCTGCGGACGACGCCCTGGAGACGATCAAGAACGGATACCGGCCGGACATCCCGATCGAGGCGGCGATTGCGCTGAACACGCAGGCGATTGAGGGAGTGAACGGCGGGAAGTCCCAGATCGAGCACGGCGTCGTGCGCGGGGACACGAAGCGGTTCGAGCGGCTCGCCCTCGCGGCAGCGGGATAGGCCGGTCCGGGCGTCAAGGGCTGGCGGTGACCCGTGCAAGCACCGCGGGATCGACGTTCCCACCGGAGATCACGGCGACCACGGGGGCCTCGAGTCGGTCCCGATACCGTTTCCACGCCGCGAATGCCGCCGCCCCGGCGGGCTCCGCGACGACCTTCGCCTCGAGCAGGAGCGTCCGCATCGCGTCCAGAAGGTCCTCCTCACTGATGAGCAAGCAGCCGTCGAGGTTCCGTCGCAACAGGTCGACCATGCTCTCGACGATCATTCCGACGCCGATGCCGTCGGCAATCGTCCTCGGGGCTTCTATGCGCGACGGTCGGCCCGTACGCAGCGCCTCCGGCAGCGGCGCGGCCCCGTCCGCCTGCACCCCGAACACCTTCACCCCGGGGACGCGGCCCCGGATCCCGAGGGCGATGCCCGTCGCGAGGCCTCCACCGCCGACCGGTACGAGCACCGTGCGCACGTCCGGCAGGTCGTCCACGATCTCCCATCCGGCGGTCCCCTGTCCCGCGATCGTGTGCGCGTGGGCAAACGGGTGGATGAACGTCTCCGGCCAGGACCGCCACGATTCGTCCTCGTACGTGCGAACGAGCTCGGGACGCGACAGCGTGCGGACTTCGGCTCCGTGCGCCCGTATGCCCTCGACCTTCCGCGGATTCCCCCCGACGGGGACGTGGACGACGCACGGGAAGCCGAGCCGCTTCGAGGCCCAAGCGAGTGCAAGGCCGTGGTTCCCGGAGCTGATCGTCGCGACGCCGCGTCTCCTGTCCTCCTCCGGGAGGCGCGTCAGCCGGTTCCACACGCCGCGGATCTTGAACGCGCCGAGGCGCTGCAGATTCTCGAGCTTGAGGAACGCCCGCGCGTCGCCATCCGTGACGGGGAGCAGTGGGGTATGGATCGCGACCTCTCGCACGACGGTCAGAGCGCCCTCGACGTCGCGCGGCTTGACCTCGATCCGGTCCATGGGGGCCGATGGAGCCGGGGGTTCTCAACGTTGCGGCGTCGGGCCTACGTCTGCTTCGGGGGCTCGTCCCACCCCTTCTCCCACGGCTCGGCCCACTTCCGCCATCCGCCGCGCATCATGCGGCGTGCCCAGATTGTGCCGCCGATGATCAGAATGCCGACGAAGACGAGGGCGAGGGAGCACACGGTCCAGAGGTCGAACGTCTGGATCACAATGATCCGTTGGTTCTGGAGGAACCACACGACTCCGACGGCGAGCACCAGGACGCCGAACGCCACCCCGGCCACCAGACCGCTTCGTACCGGACCCCACGTCATGGACGCACCGCGTCGCGGAGGGGGCGGGCATACTTAACGCTGTCCTTCCCCGAGACCGCATGCGGCCTCATGTGACCGGGGCCAAGCCGAGCCGGCGCATCTCGTCGGCAAGCATCCCGCGGAACCCTTCCTCGAGCGCGCGATGCGCGAGTCCCAGCTCCCGCTTCGCCTTCGCGTTGCTCGCGAGATACGTCGCCGGTGCGGCGCGAAGGACCTCGGAGCCGCTGACCGCCGCCAAGAACCTAAGTAGGCTGGCGGAGAGGCGCAACTTCGGCGTCGGGATTCTCGTGATTCGCTCCGCGAGTTCGAACGCCTCGACGAGCGTCCGTGGCTCTCCCGCGACCACGTAGGACTCGCCGGCGCGACCCCTCTCCATCGCGAGGAGGTGCGCGCGAGCGGTGTCATCGACGTGGCCCCAGCAGTACGCGGCCGTGCGGGGGAGGCCGCGCAGCCTGCGTCGCAGGTATTGGCGGAACGCGTTCCCGATCTCGCTCCCGTCACCCGGCCCGTACGTCACCCCGGGTTGCACGATTACGAGGGGGAGGCCGCGACGCATCATCGGCTCCGCAACCTCGTAGTGCGCGGACCATTTCGTGCGGTCGTACTCCGTGAGCCATGGGCCGTTTGGGCGGGACGTCTCGTCGACGATCTTCCCGTGCGTGTCGCCGAAGACCGCCAGCGTGCTCGTGTACACGCCCTTCGGGATCCCGAGGTCCTGCATGAGTTCGAGGACGTTCCGCGTGCCTTCCACATTCACTGCGCGGCAGGCCTCCCGGTGCTTCCGTCCGATCTTGTACCAACCCGCGACGTGGAAGACGCCGTCCGCGCCCCTCATCGGGGGCCGAAGGCTCTCCTTGTCCGTGACGTCGCCCCTCGCAATCATGGCCCCCTTCGCCGCCAGATCAGACGCCTTCCCGGGGTCACGGGCGAGCGCCACGACCTCTTGCCCCGCCGCCAGGAGCTGTCGCGCGAGACGGCCGCCAATGAACCCCGTCGCCCCCGTCACGAAATACCGCACGCGTCCGTCAACCGGTCAAGGATATTTATAACGTGGACGGGATGAGGGACGGCCCATGCGCATCCTCTTCATCCACGCGGACCGCCTCGAATACGAGGTCCGGGAGCCGGCGATCAAGGATCCGGAGGAGGTCCCACCGGAACACCGGAGCGCGGCCGCGGACGAAGTGCTCGTCTGCTTCACGACCGTGGAAGCGCGAGACGAGGCGGACCCTGAGGGCATCGCGGGCTTGGCGGCGAGGGAAATCAAGGATGTCGCGGGGAAGGTCGACACGAGGCGGGTCGTGCTGTACCCGTACGCGCACCTGAGTTCGTCCCTCGGTGCTCCGGATGTTTCGCGGAGGATCCTTGCGACCCTGGCGGCGCAGTTGAGGGCGGCGGGATACGAGGTCCTCGCCTCTCCGTTCGGTTGGTACAAGTCCTTCCGGCTCAGCGCGAAGGGCCACCCGCTCGGCGAATTGTCCCGGGAGGTCACCCTCGAAGCCGCCCCGAAGGCGAAACCCGCGGGCGCAGAACGGTTCCTCGTGCTCACACCGGACGGACAGGAACATGATCCCGCTTCCTATGCGACGGGGACCGACGCGTTCTTGGCGGTGCTGAAGAAGGAAGCGCTCCATGAGACGTTCCCGCCGCGCGGCGAGCCCGCGTACCAAAGGCTTTGCAAGAAGTTCGGCTTCGAGTGGGAGCCGATGAGCGACGCGGGCCACATGCGATACGGCCCCAAGGCCGCGTTGATGTTCGACCTCGTCGCGGACTATGCGAGGACGGTTGTCGAGGCGACGGGCATCCCCCTGTTCATGGTCCGCGGTACGAACCTGTTCGACCTGAAAGAGAGGGCGATCCGCGAGCACGCGGACCTGTTCGGAGACCGTCTATACACGACGGAGACGGAGACGCGCGCGTACGTGATGCGGTACGCCGCGTGCTTCCAGCAGTTCGCGATGATGAAGGACTGGACAATCTCCTACAAGCAGCTCCCGCTCGGCGCACTCGAGGTCGCGGACGCGTACCGGCTGGAACAGAGCGGGGAAGCGATGCTCCTGTTCCGCGTCCGCCGCTTGAACATGCCCGACTTGCACGTGCTGTGCGCGGACATGTCCCAAGCGAGCGCCGCGTTCGAGGCGCTGCACGCGAAGGTCGTCGAGGAGGCAGCGAAGCTCGGACGCGAGTACGAACTGCTGATCAACGTGAGCTCGCAGACGGCGTACGAGGAGAACAAGGATCTCATCCTCCGGCTGCTCAAACGGGAGAACCGGCCCGGCCTGATTCATTTCTACCCGGAGGGCATCAACTTCTACTGGACCGTGAACATCGAGTACATGGTCCACGACGCGGACGGGCACGGACGCGAGATCGCGACCGTGCAGATCGACACGGGGAACGCGGATCGGTTCGGGATCACGTACCTGGACGCCAAGGGGCAACGGCGGCACCCGCTGATCCTCCACACGGCGATCCTGGGCACGATCGAGCGGTACCTGTACTTGGTCCTCGACACCGCCGTGCAGAGGGAGAAGGCGGGCGGCAAAGGCATCCTGCCCCTGTGGCTGAACCCGGAACAGGTCCG
>Ga0209002_10000733_pt1 | contig 26504 bp, 27 predicted proteins | sample Rifsed16ft2_FD_184010 | JGI IMG/M metagenome (GOLD analysis project Ga0209002, IMG submission 184010) | Soil microbial communities from Rifle, Colorado, USA - sediment 16ft 2 (version 2) | ecosystem: Environmental > Terrestrial > Deep subsurface > Rock core/Sediment | place: Rifle, Colorado... | reverse complement strand
GGCACGCCCGCCTCGGCGGCCCAGTCGACCCGCTTGCGCGGCGACTCGCCCTGCGGGTTGCCCTGGCGCTGGAGGTTCGCGAAGGCCTGGGCCAGCTCGTCGGGCACCTTCCCTTGGAGCACCGCCTGCTCGCGGATGGCGGGCATGATCTGCAGCGGGTTGACCTCCTTGGGGCAGACCCGGAAGCAGTTGCCGCAGGTCGTGCACAGCCAGAGGTCGGGGTCGTCGATGAGGTTGTTGCCGCGCAGCACTTTCACGTGCAGCTTGCGCGGGCCGTAGCTGCCCACGTGCTGGACGGGGCAGACCGGGACGCACTTGCCACACTGGTAGCAGTCGCGCAGCGACTCCCCGCCGTCGAGGCCGGTGATCCAGTCCATGGCCTCGGTGGGGTACTCGGTGATCGAGCGCTGGCTGAACATCCGGTTCCAGCGGCCCGAGATGTCGATGCCATCGATGACCGCGTGCTCCTTCTCCAGGATGCGGTCGACCTTGATCAGCGGCTGGTCGCTCATGGGGGCCTCACGCGTCCAGCCGGTAGACGCCCAGCAGCCGTCGCACGAGGTCGGGCAGCTGGGGGATGACGCGGTTGAACTCCTGGGTCATGCGCAGGCGGGTCACGGTGTAGAGGTAGACCCCGTAGATGGCCGCGAGGTAGACGTCGACCACGAAGGGGTTGGCGCGCATGCGCCCGAAGCCCAGCTCGTCGGCGACCTCGACCACGGCCGCGCTGGCCGCCCCGACGCGCAGGTAGATCACGCCGCCGTCGGGCCCGCCGAGGTCGAAGTCCTCGACCATCACCAGCGGCAGCGCGCCGGTGCGCGTCACGGGGTCCCACATCCAGCGCGCCCAGAGCCAGCCGCGCTCGGGCTCGAGGTGGTGGAGGCACTCCCCGGCCAGCTCGCGGCGGATGGGCGCCTCGAGGGCCGACAGCGCCACCTCGAAGGCGCGGAAGCGGGCGTCGAGGGGGTCCGCCCCATGGAGCAGGTCCCGGATCGCGCGAGCCACGACGGGCGCGCCAACGGCCAGCAGGATCTCGTCGCTGCGTCGTCGCGTGGCGAAGACACGCGCGAGGATCGGTCGAACGACGCCCGCTGTCCCCTGGGCGAGGGTCTCCGGCGCCAGGAACGGCAGCAGCAACGCGCGCTTGCGAGCCAGCAGCTCGCTGACCGCGCCGATGTCCGCCTCGTCGATCTTGATCAGCGCCTCGCGCATGAACTCGACGGCGCTGGGCGCGTCGACCGCGCTCGGATCGACCGCGTACCCCTCGCCGGACCAGGCCGCGCCGCTCATCACGAGACGGCACCCGCCGTTCGCACGCCCGCCTGCCGGGCGGCCGCCAGCGCCTTCGCCGCCGCCGAGCCGGCCATGCCCATGGTGTCCTCGAGGTCCTTCGGCCCGGCGGCGGCGCCGGCCACGAAGATGCCCGGCACGCTCGTGCCCACGGGGTCCATCGGCTCGCCCGGCGTGGCGATGAAGCCGAAGCGGTTCTGCTCGACGCCCAGCAGGGCCGCCACCTCGCGCGTGCCGCGGCTGGGCTCCATGCCCACCGAGAGGACGATGACGTCCATGAGCACCTCGAGCGGGCGGCCCATGGTGGTGTCCTCGCCCTTCATGAGCAGTCGGCCTTCCTTGGCCACGATCTCGGTGACGATGCCCCGGATGTAGTTGACGTTGTACTGCTCCTGGGCCGGCCAGTAGATCTCGTTCTCCCAGTAGCCGTACATGCGCATGTCGATGTAGAAGATGTAGACCTTCGCGTCGGGCAGCAGGCGCCGGATCTCGATGGCCTCCTTCGAGGCGACGCCGCAGCAGACCTTCGAGCAGTAGTCGTTGCCCAGGCGCCGGTCGCGCGAGCCGACGCACTGGATGAAGGCCACGTTGCGCGGCGGCTCGCCGGTCGAGGGCCGCACGAAGCGATGCTCGCTGAGCATCTTCTCCGCGTCGGGCAGCGTGATCACGTCGGCGTGCTCGTAGTAGCCGTACATCTGCGTCTCGCGGCCCGGGTCGAAGTGCTGGAATCCGGTGGCCACCACGACGGCGCCGGCCTTGACCTCGGTCGTGGCGCCGTCGGCGCCGGTCACGGACGCCGTGAAATCGCCCGCCGACCCGGCGAACGCGCTCAGGCGCGCGCCGAGGTGGACCTCGATGGCCGGGTCCCGCACGCCGGCGCGCAGGATGTCGAGCGCCTCCTGGGCGGATCCCATGTTCGGCGTCAGCGCCGCGTAGTGCGACTCGTCGGGCGTGCCGCCCAGCACGTCGCGGCGCTCCACCAGCACAGCCCGACCGCCGAGCTGGGCGACGGTGCGCGCCGCCTCCAGCCCGGCCGGGCCGCCACCCACCACGAGCACGGTCTCAGGCATCGGCGTCCTCCCAGGTCAGGAACTGCTTGTCGCCCTTGCGCAGGCGCTCGAGGTCGTCCTCGAACTCGCGCCAGCGCTCGCGCCAGTCGATGCCCATCTTCTCGAGCAGCGGCCGGTACTCGGTGTTGTGCCAGTGCAGCTGGCAGACGCGATAGGGGTGGGCGCCCATGGCGAGCGCCGCGAACTGGGCCTCGGACATGACCGGCACGCCCACCTTCACGTCGTGGGCGCGGGCCGCGAACTGGCTCTGGTCGAGCGTCGTGACGCAGCCGGTGTCGTGGGTCAGCACGACGTCCGGGTTGGCCTCCTCACGCATGACCTCGATCTTGCGCAGCGTGGCGAAGGAGCGCGTGAAGTCGCGCTGGACGAGGATGTGGCGGAAGCCGAAGCCGCAGCAGTCGAACCAGGTCGAGTAGTCCTTGACGTTCGCGCCGAGCGCCGTGACCACCGCCGAGACGACGGCCGTGCGCTGCCCGCCGTACACGTCCGGGTCGTAGATGGCATCCTCGACCACGAGCTTGTGGTAGTGGCAGGCCGGGTGGACGGTGACGTCGATGCTCGAGAGGTCCAGGACGCGGCGCTGGGCGAACTCGTGGCGCATGGCGTAGACCCACTCGGAGTAGTGCACGATCTCCTCGGGCATGACGAAGGGCTTGCCCAGCTTGTCGCAGATGCGGCGCACCTCGTCGCGCAGCTCGGCGTGCGCGACGAGCTCCTCGCGCACCTCCTTGTAGTGGCCGTAGGAGGTGCCGCAATGGATGGTCGGGAAGTAGCCGCTCTCGTAGGCGGCGCCGAAGTTGCGCATGGCCACGGCCGCCTGGGCGCCCACGTTCGAGGTGGCCGAGGCGTAGTAGTTCCACGCCGTGCAGGAGGTCTGGTCCTTGGGATCGTTGTAGTCGAAGTCGAGGGCGCGGTTGAGCCAGTAGATGGCCGTCGAGTAGCCGGGGATGTGGCCGCATTGCCCGCACGACTTGTGGTGCCAGGTGTGCTCGGCGGGGATCTTCTTGATGCGACCGTACTTCGTGGTCACCCCGACCCACGGCTCGGGCACGCGCTGCACGATCCACTCGCCCTTCGCCTCGAGCTCGAAGACCTTCTCGCGGATGTCCTCCGTCGGGGGCGCCGTGGGGCCGCGCTCGTCGCGCTGTGCCCGCCGGGCCTCGATGACGTTCAGGGGGATGGGCATCGCAGGGGGCTCCTTCGTGCTCGCCTATGTGGTCGAATAGCCGGCTTCTTCGAGCAGCTCTTCCATCACGTCGTTGAGGATCATGTGGAGGCCCTCGTCGACCTCCTTGATCATGTCCAGGACCCCGGTCATGTGCCAGATGAGGTAGAGCTCGGTGAGCGTCTTGTCGTCGACATACCAGGCCGTCGTGGTCGTGTGCAGCGTCTCCGGCGGCAGGGCCCGGCGCCACAGCTCGAGGTTCTCGGAGATCTCCGCCACGTGCGGTCCCCAGTCCGGGAAGGCGTTGGGCTGGAGCATGTCGGGCGAGACCTGGGTGCCGGTGGACATGATCTTGTAGACGACCCGGCCGTAGCCCTCGAGCGCCTGGCGGGCGGAGGTCAGGCCGTTGTTGATGGCCACCTCGCGCATGATCGTGATGAGCCCGCCGGGGTTGTTGCCGCGCGGGCAGCGCAGGCAGCTGAAGCACTGCGAGCAGTTCCAGATGTCGTCGTTGAGCTGCTCGTAGAACATGCCCAGGTCCTCGCGCCCGGTGGCCTGGGCGATCTTGCGCGGGGAGAAGTCGTAGAAGCGGGCCGAGGGGCAGGCCGCGACGCAGATGCCGCACTCGTAGCAGCCGAAGAGGTAGTCCTTGAAGCGGATGTCGGCGCGGACCTCGTCGAACAGGCGCTGCTTCGTCTCGACGGGGACATCGGCGTAGCGCGCCTGGAGGGTCACGACACGGCCGCCGGCATCAGAAGCAGATGACCTGGTCGGCCTCGAGGGCCATGTCGTTGAAGGCGGCCCCCCCGATCATCTCCACGCCCTCGATGAGATCGTCCCGGGTCAGGCCGTGCAGGTCCAGGCTGGGCTGGCAGACGTAGAACTTCACGCCCAGGTCGAGCGCCTGGTCGATGAAGCGCCGCAGGGGGGCGCCCTGCCCGTCGTACTTGGGCACGATCAGCGTCTCCGCGACGCCCTTCTTGAGGAGCGTCGGGCCGTTGACCGTGAAGTAGATGCCGACCTCGATGTCCATCGCCGCCGCCGTCGTGGCGAGGTAGATCGGGGTGGCGCTGCGCTCGGGCGTGTTGACGCCGCCCGTGTGGACGTAGAGGAGACGCGCCATGACGTGGGACCCTTCGTCGACCGGTGGGACGCGCCGCGTTCAGGCCTTGCGGATCCAGAAGCGCATGACCTTGCCCTCCTGGTCCTGGGCGATGAGCGGGTGGCCGGTGTTCTTCGACCAGGCGATGACGTCGGGAACGGCGCCGGGGTCCGTGGCCTCGAGGACGACGACCTCGCCCGAGGCCATCTCCTTGATCATCTTGGAGAGCTTGACGATCGGCATGGGGCACAGCAGGCCCTTGCAGTCGAGCGTCCGATCGGTGGCCGGCGCGTCCGTCATCTCAGCCTCCTGCATCCTGGGTCGCGACGTAGCATATTGCGGTATCGCGATGCTTGTATATACTCGGGCACGGTCCCCGGTGTCAACGTCCAAACGTCGCGAATGAGGGCGGGTCGGCTTGGCGAATCACGCCTGGGTCATCGACCAGACGAGCTGTATCGGTTGCCATGCCTGCACGACCGCCTGCAAATCCGAGAACGACGTTCCCCTCGGCGTCAATCGTACATGGGTCAAGTACGTCGAGCGGGGAACTTTCCCGGCCACGCGGCGCGACATCGCGGTCCTGCGCTGCAACCACTGCGAGGAGCCGCCGTGCGTGGAGATCTGTCCCACCACGGCGATGTTCAAGCGCCCCGACGGCATCGTCGACTTCGACACCGGGCGCTGCATCGGCTGCAAGGCCTGCCTCCAGGCCTGCCCCTACGACGCGATCTACATCGACCCCCACGAGCACGTGGCGGAGAAGTGCAACTTCTGCTCCCACCGCGTGGACCAGGGTCTCCTGCCCGCCTGTGTCGTCGTGTGCCCCACCGAGTCGCTCCTCTTCGGTGACCTCGAGGATCCGCGCAGCCGGGTCGCGCAGGTGGTGGCCAGCCGGCCGACCACGGTGCGCCGGCCGGAGCAGGCGACCCGGCCGAACGCCTTCTACCTGGGCGCCACGGCGACCGCCCTGGACCCGCTGGCACCCGTGCACGCCGATGCCTACATGTGGAGCGAGCGGCGCCGGGGTGGGGCGAAGGACCACAGCGCGGCCATCGCCGCCCTGGAGGCCGAGGCGCCGCCCGTCCGGGGCGGGGCGCGCGTCGCCTACGACGCCTTCCACCCCGAGCCGTGGGGCTGGAAGGTCGCGCTCTACCTGTGGACGAAGAACATCGGCGCCGGTGTCTGGGCGCTGGCCTTCCTCGCCCCTGCCCTGGGCCTCGTCGCGCTGAGCCGTGAGCTGCGCCTCGCCGCCGCCTTCGCTTCGCTCGCCTTCATCGGCCTGACCACGTTGTTGCTCGTCTGGGACCTCAAGCGCCCGGAGCGCTTCTGGACGATCCTCATCCGGCCGCAGCGGCGCAGCTGGCTGGCCCTCGGCTCCTTCGTGCTGGTCGGCTACAGCGGGCTGCTCGGGCTCTGGTTCCTGGGCACCTGGTTCGGCGCGGACGAAACCCTCCTGCTGGTCCTCGGCGCGCCGACGGTCGTGCTGGCGGCCCTGGCCTCGCTCTACACGGCCTTTCTCCTGGCCCAGTGCGAGGCGCGCGACCTGTGGCAGAACCCGGCCGTCTTCTTCGTGCTGCTGGCCCACATGACCGTGCTCGGTGCGGCCGGCCTGCTCGTGGCCGCGGCCGCGACCGGCGGCCTCGACACCATCGCCGGCTTCGCCCGCGCTGCGCTCGTCGGTGGGGGCGTGCTGGGCGTCGCCGCGCTGCTCTCCGGCGAGGCAGGAGCCGGCAGGACCACCGCCAACGCACGTGCTGCCGGCCACCTGCTGGTGCGCGGGCCGTTCCGCACGCACTTCTGGCTGGGTGGCGTCCTCCTCGCCGGCCTGGTGCCGGTCGCGGTGGCCGCGCTGGCCCCCGCGGCGCCGGCCGCCCTGCTCGCGGCGGGGCTTCTGGCCGCTGCCGGGGCGCTGTGGTACGAGTTCGGGTTCGTCGCGGCGGGCCAGGCCGTGCCGATCAGCTAGGGGGACGGAGAGCGATGAGCGTGGACGACCCAGTGAAGCGCAGCGGGTTCGCGGCCGACCACCCCGCGGCCGGCGGCGCCATGCAGCCCGGCTTCGAGGCCTTCCCGCCCGTGGAGCGCTGGGACGACTGGACCGAGCGCGACGCCCACGGCCGGGAGCACCGTTACAGCCTCGTGCCCACGACCTGCTTCAACTGCGAGTCGGCCTGCGGCCTCCTGGCCTACGTGGACAAGGAGACCGGCCAGACGCGCAAGTTCGAGGGCAACCCGCTCCATCCGGGCAGCCGCGGACGCAACTGTGCCAAGGGGCCGGCCACCCGCAACCAGGTGGAAGACCCGGAGCGGATCCTCCATCCGCTGCGGCGCACGGGCGAGCGCGGCGCCGGCGCCTGGCAGCGCTGCACCTGGGACGAGGCGCTGGACGACCTGGCCGGCCGCATCCGCTCCGCCCTCAAGCGCGGGGAGCCCAACAAGGTCATGTGCCACATGGGCCGGCCGGGCGAGGACGGCTTCACCGAGCGCGTGCTGGGGGCGTGGGGCGTGGACGGCCACAACTCGCACACCAACGTCTGCTCCTCGGGCGGGCGTGCCGGCTACGCCTTCTGGATGGGCTACGACCGGCCCTCGCCGGACTTCGCCAACGCCGAGGTCATCCTGCTCATCAGCGCCCACCTCGAGAGCGGCCACTACTTCAACCCGCATGCCCAGCGCATCGTGGAGGCGAAGCGGCGCGGCGCGAAGCTCATCGTGATCGACCCCCGCCTCTCCAACACCGCCGCCCAGGCCGACCACTGGCTGCCGGCCTGGCCGGGCAGCGAGCCGGCGCTGCTGCTGGCGACCGCCCGCCACCTGCTCGTGGAGGACCGCTTCGACCGCGAGTTCGTGCGCCGCTGGGTCAACTGGGAGGCGAGCCTGCAGGAGCTGGCGCCGGGCGCCGAGGTGACCTTCGAGCGCTTCGTGCACGAGCTGCGCGTCCTCTACGACCGCTACACGCTCGAGTACGCCGAGGCCGAGACGGGCATCCCGGCCGCCCAGGTCCTCGCGGTGGCCGAGGCGGTGGCGAACGCCGGCACGGCCCTCGCGGCGCACAACTGGCGGGCCTCGGCAGCCGGCGTGCTGGGCGGCTGGCTGACCTCGCGCTGCCTCTTCTTCCTCAACGTGCTGACCGGCTCGGTGGGCACGCCCGGCGGCACCGGCCCCAACACGTGGCACAAGTGGGTGCCGCGTCCGCCCTACCTGCCCCCGCGCCCGGAGCAGTGGAACGAGCTGACCTGGCCGCGCGAGTACCCGCTGGCCTTCTTCGAGATGTCCTTCCTGCTACCGCACTTCCTGCTCGAGGGGCGCGGCTCGCTGGACGTCTACTTCACCCGCGTCTACAACCCGGTCTGGACGAACCCGGATGGCATGACCTGGGTGGAGGCGCTGCGCCGCGAGGACCTCGTGGGCCGCCACGCCGCGCTGACGCCCGTCTGGAACGAGACGGCCTGGTACGCCGACTACGTGCTGCCCGTGGGCCTGGGCAGCGAGCGCCACGACCTGCACAGCTACGAGACCCATGCCGGCTCCTGGATCGGCTTCCGCCAGCCCGTCAACCGCGTGGCCGCGGAGCGAGCCGGGCACCCCACCGCCGACACGCGGGAGACGAACCCGGGCGAGGTCTGGGAGGAGAACGAGTTCTGGATCGAGCTGTCCTGGCGCATCGATCCCGACGGCTCGCTGGGCATCCGGCGCTTCTTCGAGGCGCCCGACCGGCCGGGCGAGAAGATGACCGTGGACGACTACTACGGCTGGATCTTCGAGCACTCCGTGCCCGGGCTGCCCGAAGCGGCCGCGCGCGAGGGGCTGACGCCGCTCGCGTACATGCGCCGCTACGGTGCCTTCGAGATCGAGAAGGCCGTCTACCTGCGCCATGACGACCCGGTGGACATGGCGGGGGAGGGGCTGGTCGTGGACGCCGCCGCCGGCCTCGTCTACGGGCCGCCGCCGGTCGGGCCTGGCCTGAACGTGGCGCACGTGCCCCTGCTCCCGCCCGACGGCGCGGGGCGGGCGCGCCTGGGCGTGCTGGTCGACGGCGAGGGGCGGCGTGGCTTCCCGACGCCTTCGGGCAAGCTGGAGTTCTTCTCCTCGACCCTGCGCGACTGGGGGTGGCCGGAGCTGGCGGTCCCGACATACCTGCCCAACCAGGTCTCGCGGGCGCGCATGGACGCGCCCGACGCGTTCGCGCTCGTGCCCACCTTCCGGCTGCCCGTGCTCGTCCACACACGCACCGGCAACGCGAAGTGGCTCAACGAGATCGCCCACTCCAACCCGGTCTGGATCAATCCGGAGGACGCGGAACGGATCGGCGTCCGCGACGGCGACCTCGTGCGTGTCGAGACCGAGACGGGCTACCTGGTGAACCATGCCTGGGTTACCGAGGGGATCCGTCCCGGCGTGGTGGCGATGTCGCATCACATGGGCCGCTGGCGGCTGGCCGAGGACGCCGGCACCGATCGCTGGTCGAGCGCGCGCGTGGACCTGCGCGAGACGGAGCCGGGCCGCTGGACGATGCGTCGGCTGGAGGGCGTTGCGCCGTTCCGGTCGAAGGACCCCGACTCGAGCCGCATCTGGTGGCGCGACGCGGGCGTCCACCAGAACCTCATCTTCCCCGTCCACCCCGATCCCATCTCCGGCCAGCACGCCTGGCACCAGCGCGTGCTCGTGCGGCCGGCGCAGAAGGGCGACCGGGAGGGCGACATCTCCGTCGACACTCGGGCCTCGCGGCGCATCTATCGGGAGTGGCTGGCCCTGGCCCGCCCCGCCTCGCAGGAGCGGGGCCTGCGACGCCCCGAATGGCTGCTCCGGCCGCTGCGGCCGACGCCGGCGGCCTATCGCCTCGATCCCGGGCCCGCAGGGCCGGCGCCAGATGCTCGCGTAGAGTAGGGAACATGGCCACCGAATCGCTACCCCGTCCGACCATCGATGCGGCCGTCCTGGAGCGCGCCGCACGCGTCATCCGCGTGCTGGGCCATCCGCTGCGGTTGCGCCTCCTCGAGGCCCTCGAGGACGGCGAGCGGCACGTGGCCGAGCTGCAGGAAGCCGCCGGCGTGAGCCAGGCCATGGTCAGTCAGCAGCTCGGCATCTTGCGCGCCCACGGCGTGGTCGAGCGACGGCGCGAGGGCCCGCGCGTGTACTACCGGATCATCGAGCCGAAGGTCTCGCGCATCCTCGCCTGCATCCGCGAGTTCGACCTGCCCAACCTGGCCGCGGCGCTCTCCGCCCTCGACGGGTGAGCGTCCTCCGCCGGGCCCGGTGAGCGATCTCCACCGCTTGGCGGCCGAGCTCGGGCTGGCGCTCGGGCTCCTCTCGACCGCCTGGGCGGCCTTCCTGCTGGTGGCCCGCCGGCAGCCGAGCCAGCTCTTCTTCATCAACCTCGCCTGGACCACGGTCGTGCTCGCGGTCGCCGGCCTGCTCGGCGGCCTGATGGCGGTGACCGGTGCGGGGCCGCGCGACATACTGCACATCGTCTACGGGGTGTTCGCGGTGGCCACCATCCCGGTGGCGGCGTTCGCGGCCGCGGGCCGGGAGCCGGGCCGGCGCAGGGCGACCTGGACCATCGCCGGCGTCGTCCTCGTCATCCTCGTCCTGCGCCTCTTCCAGACCGGCGCATGAGCCTGCCGCGCGCCCGGGCCGCCCTGACCCACCCGTGGCTGCCGGTGGCCGTCTCCGGCCTGCTGCTGCTCGCGCTCGTGACGCGCGCGGACGCGATGCTCGGGCTCCTCGTCGTGCTCGGCTTCGGGGGCGCCTTCGTGTCCGGCCTGCTCGGGGTCGGCGGCGCCATCGTCATGATCCCCATCCTCTTCTACGTCCCGCCGCTGCTCGGCTTCGCACAGCTCGACATCCATACCGTCACCGGCGTGACCATCGTGCAGGTGGCGGCGGCCGCGATCGCCGGCGGACTGGGCCACCTCGGTGCCGGCAAGGTGGACCGCGGGCTCTTCCTCGACATCGGCGTGACGATGACCGTCGCGTCGCTCGTCGGCGCGCTCCTGTCGGACGTCGTCGAGGCCCGCGTGCTCGAGGCCGTCTTCGCTTCCCTGGCCATCGCGGCCGCTGCGATGATGCTCGTGCTGCGCTCCCGCACGGCTCCCGAGACCGGCTTGCCCTCGGTCCATCGGCGCCCGCTCGCGGTCGCGCTCGGCGTGCTGGTCGGGCTGCCGGCCGGCATGGTCGGGGCGGGCGGGGCCTTCATCCTCATCCCGCTCATGCTCTTCGTGCTGCGCATCCCCATGCGCGTCGCGGTGGGGACCTCGCTCTGGATCGTGCTCGCCTCCGCTCTGGCGGGCATGGTCGGCAAGGCCGCCACCGACCAGATCGACTGGCCGCTCGCGCTCGGCCTGGTGGCCGGCGCCCTCGCCGGCGGCCGCTTCGGCTCCTTCGTCTCGCGGCGGGTCCCGCACGAGCGGCTGGCCCTCGCCCTGGGCCTGCTCATCGCGCTCGTGGCCGTGCGCATGTGGCTGGAGGTGCTGACGCCGGTCGTGTGAGACGGACCGGCCGCGACGTTCCTACGCGGCCGGCCGATAGCGATACGGCACGTAGGCCGGCCACCACATCGCCTGGTCGACCGCCGCCTCCAGCTCGTCGTCGGCCAGCGCGCGGCCGATGCCCAGGTCGCGTGCGGCGCGGGCGGTGGCGATGGCGATCCGTCGCGAGATCGTCCGGAGTTGGCCGATCGGCGGATAGAGCGCTCGCTCGTTGAGCCGCCCGTGGGTGACCGTCCCGGCCAGCGTCTCCGCGGCGACCAGGAACAGGTCGTCAGGGATCACGGGTACCTCGGCCACGATCGCGCCCAGGCCCATGCCCGGGAAGATGAAGGCGTTGTTGGCCTGGCCGATCACGTGGTAGCGGCTGCCGAAGCGGACCGGCTCGAAGGGGCTCCCGGTGGCGACGAGGGCCCGACCCTCCGTCCACGCGATCACGTCGTCCGGCGCCGCCTCGCAGGACGAGGTCGGATTGGAGAGGGGGAAGACGAGCGGCACCCGGACGTGGCGCGCCATCTCGCGGATCGCGCTCTCGGTGAAGCAACCGGGCGCGCCCGTGGTGCCGATCAGGACCGTCGGGTGGAGCCGCGCGATGACCGCCTGGAGGCCGTGGAAGTCCGCGGCGGGGAAGTCCAGCTCGGCCATCCGAGCCCGCGGCAACGCGAACTCGGCCTTGTCGGCGTCGACGCCGGCGCGACCCTCGAAGATCAGGCCCTGGGAGTCGAGCATGGTGGCCGCCGCCCGGGCCTCGGCCGGGGAGGCGCCGTCCCGCTCCATCGCCAGGCGCATCATGCGCGCGATCCCGATCCCGGCGCCGCCCGCGCCGACGAAGACGATCCGTTGCCGGCCGAGCGGTTCGTGGACGACCTTCAGGGCGCTGACGACGCCGGCCAGCACGACGGCGCCCGTGCCCTGCACGTCGTCGTTGAAGGTCGGTAGACGATCGCGGTAGCGCTCGAGGATGCGCAGCGCGTTGCCGCGCTTGAAGTCTTCCCACTGGAGCACGGCGCGCGGGAAGACTGCCCGCACGCCATCGACGAACCGCTCGACGAAGGCGTCGTAGGACTCGCCGCGCAGGCGTGGCGCGCGGTGGCCCAGGTAGAGCGGGTCGTCCAGCAGCGCCTGCCGATCGGTGCCCACGTCGAGCGAGACCGGCAGGGTCAGCCCCGGGTGGATGCCGGCTGCCGCCGAGTAGAGCGAAAGCTTGCCCACGGGGATGGCCATGCCGCCGGCGCCGAGGTCGCCCAGGCCGAGGATCCGCTCGTTGTCGGTGACCACGAGGAGACGCACGTCCTGGTCGCTCGCGTTGCGCAGCAGCTCGGGGATCCGGTCACGGTCGTCGGGCGTCAGCCACAGGCCGCGCGGCCGCCGCAGGATGTGGCTGTACTCTTGGCAGGCCCGGCCGACCGTCGGGGTGTAGACGATCGGCAGGAACTCCTCCAGGCGCGCCGTCAACAGCCGGTAGAAGAGCGTCTCGTTGCGGTCCTGCAGCGCCGCCAGGCCGATGTAGCGCTCCAGCGGATCCTGCTTGCGTCGGACGTGCTCCAGCTCCAGCGCGAGCTGCTCCTCGATCGACGCGACGTGGGGCGGCAGCAGCCCGTGCAACCCGAAGGCGTCGCGCTCGTCGGCCGGGAAGCCGGCGTCCTTGTTGAGGCATGGGTCGGCCAGCAGGTCGTGACCGCGCTGCGAGATGGTGGCAGGGCGCCCGTGCCGGACGGATTCGATCACCGCGGGATCGCGCTGCATGGCCCGAGCATAGCCGCGCCCAGGGGCTACACCGAGAGCCATTCGGCCGTTTTGCACGAGGGCCGCCCGAGTGCCCGACTGCCCGACTGCCCGACTGGGCGTACACTCCTCGGGGTCGAACACCGTGCAGGTGCGACCGGATCGAGGTATGGATGACGAAACATTCGAAGCGAGAGCGCGATCGGCGCGCCGCGGAGACCGAGCGGGTCAAGCAGATCGAGGCGGCATGGCAGGGGAGCGTCCCGCCGGCCACGGCGCGAGCCTTCGCGCTCGGAGTCGAGGCCGCCCGCGCTCGGGGCCCGGAGACCCGCCCGCCCGACATGGCGCCGGGGACGCGGCCGAATCCGCCGCGCCCAGGCCATGAGCCACGTCCCCCGAAGGAGCCCGCACGGCCCCGGAGGAACGGCTAGGTGCGCAAGCGCAAGGTGATCTACCCACCGCCGCGCACGGCCACGAAGCGTGCTCCGGCCCCCGGCGTGGCCGGTGAGCCCGTGCGGGTGCGCGAGAGTCTCGCCACCATCGATATGACCGCCCTGGGCGGCCGCAAGGGCCTCAAGCTCGGGGATCGCGTCAGGATCGCCGGGACCGGCCTCTACGCCGGCGAGGCCGCCGTCATCGAGCGTTTCGCCGGGAGCGTGGTCCCCGCCGCGCTCGTGCGGACCGAAGCGGGCCGCGCGCGGCAGGTGCGCACGATCGACCTGGAGCCGATCGCCCGCGAAGGCTGAACGCCGCTTCGGGATCGCTCGGCGGCCGGCCTGGTCGGTCGGCTATCCGGCCCAGATGACGAACGTCACGACCTGGAGCCCGCCGCCCGCATCGAGCACGTAGACCGACGTGCGGCCGCCATTCGTCAACGCGACCAGCTGGCCCCACTGGCCGAGCTCGGCGGCGTCGGCATTCTTGCCGGGGGCCGTTTGGAGGGCTGTGGTCGTGCTGTCGAGGTGCGTGTAGATCGTTACCAGCTGGGCGTAGTCGTGCGCGTTCGGATGCTCGTTGCTGGGGGGGCCGCTCGGGTTGCTCGTGTAGTCCATGCAGGTCCCGAGGTTCGCGTTGCTGAAGTTCGTGTCCTGGTGGTCCAGGCCCAGCGTGTGGCCGACCTCCTGGCACATCACCATGTTCCGCCAGGCCGAGCTGCCGTAGGTGGAGGTGTTGAAGTAGGAGTCGTTGAGCCTGACCTGGCCCTGCGTGATGTGGCTGCCGGAGACGTAGATCTGGGCGACCCCGAGCCAGCCGTTATACCCGTACGCATAGTCGCAGACCTCGACGCGTCCGCTGGTCCACGGGCACCTGCGCTTGGAGGCACCGGCCCCGGGCACGGTCGTCGTGTTCAGCACCGTCGACACGCTCCAGTCCGACGACGTCGTGGCGAGGTAGGGATCCCAGGCGCTCGACACGTTGTCCCCGAGGCTGAGCGTCAAGGGGTTGCTTGTCCGGGCCCAGTGGTAACCGGCCCACGAGTGGTTCGCCGTCGTGATCCCGGGCAGGGCGAACACGGACAGCAGGGCCACGATCAGTGCGATGCGGCGGGTAGTTCTCGACATGGGACGCTCCTCGGTTCTGCGCCAGCCCCATCGCGGGCCGCGCCGGGATTTCCAGTGGCGCGCAGTATGCACGCCATCACGGTTCGAGGGGAAGTACCCCGGTCCAGCCATCCGTTGCGGCCTGACAACGCCCCCGGGCCCCGGCCGCCCCGCCGCCTTTCTCTCCGGCAGGATCAGGTGCGCTGCTCACCCTCGCGCAGGAACCGTTCGATCTCGGAGATGAGCTCGTCGCCGGACGGCAGGCGTGCCTCGTCGACCATCGCCTCCAACCGCTCGACGTAGGCGCGCGTCGACTGGTCGACCACGGCGGCCGCATCGAGACGCGCGGCCAGCTCGCGGGCCTCCTCGGGGAGCGAGCCGAGCGCCGGCTCTCGTCCGATGTGACGCCCGACGGCGCGGAGCAGCTCGATGGCCGCGGCGGGATACGGGCCGGCCACGTAGTGGGGCACCTGGGCGTAGTAGCCGATAGCCGCGATGCCGGCCCCCGAGACGGCGAGATCGAGCACCGAGATCGCCGCCGACGGCACGCGCAGCATGCCCGCGGGACCGGGCTGGACGTCGCCGCGCAGGAGGCCGGGTCGCGACGACGTGCCGAGGATGGGCACCGGTCGCGTGTGGGGGACCGCGGCGGGGATGGCGCCCAAGCTGATCCACTCGACCACGCCGAACCGCCGCCCGAGCTCGACCGCCGCGTCGGCCAGCTCCCGCCAGCGGTAGTCGGGTTCCGGGCCGGCCAACACGAGCACGTCCCGTCCGTCGCCGCCGTGTGCGCGCCGGACGGTCAGCTCCGGCCAGGTCAGGCTGGCCGGCTTGCCGTCGAGGATCTCGAGCGTCGGCCGGCGCGCCCGATAGTCGAACAGCTCGTCGGCGTCGAAGGTGGCCACGAGTTCGGCCCCCTCGACCAGCCGCGCCGCCGCGGTCGTAGAGGCCTGCCCAGCATCGACCCAGCCGTCGAAGGCGACGATCAGCGTCGGCGCGACGACCTCCGGGGCGTCCTCGAGGCGGTAGAGCGACATGCCCGGAAGCATAGGCCAGCTGCCGGGCGCGGCCCCGGCCGGCCGCTACTGGACGCAGAACTCGTTGCCCTCCGGGTCGTTCATGCGCACCCAGTACTCGCCGCGCTGCTCCATCGCGCCGCGCTCGTCGGTCGCGCCGAGCGCCTTGAGCCGGGCCACCTCGGCGTCCACGTGCGCCCGCCGCTCGTCGAGCGCGACCGAGTGACCTCCGCCCACGTTGAGGTCGAGGTGCAGGCGATTCTTGGCCACCTTCCCCTCCGGCACGCGCTGGAGGTAGACGCGCGGCCCGATGCCTTCGGGATCCTCCACGGCGTTGGCGTCGTTCCACCGTTCCTCGGGGATGCCTTCGGCGCGCGCCCAGTCGTCCCAGCTCGCGAAACCGTCGGGCGGCTCCGGGGTCCGGTAGTGGAGGGCCTCGGCCCAGAAGGCGCCCAGGCGCCGGGGGTCGGCGCAGTCGATCACGATCTGGATCTTCATACCCGGGATCGCCCGCGCCCTTGAGACGGAGCCGACACGCCCGCGTGGATCGTGAAACCGGCGAAGCGCGCAAGCTGCTCTTCTGACACGCCGAGAAGCTGGTTGACACCGATGTCCTCGTCGATCTCGGGCCAGTGGACGGACGTTCCGAACGCCTCGATGACGGCCTTGGAGCGCTGCCGGGGAGTCGCGGACGCGAGCCTGGGGAACGCGGCGAGCGGGGCGCCGAGGACGCGCCCGTTGGACAGCGTGACGTAGAGCCGGTCGTCGTCACACCGTACTGCCACGGCAACGCCCAGCTCACTGGCGTCACGGTCCACAGAACGAGGTCCAGCGTTCGTGGAAGTCGGTCTCATGGTTACTGACGATCTCCTCGATCTCGACCAGTCGACGACGATTGTAACCACGAGAGCTTGCCAGGCCCACGGGTAGCAACCACCACTCGGCGGCGCCGCCGTGGCCGATCACGTGCACATGCGGTCGTTCCAGACAGTCTCCGGCGATGATCCCGAATCGATAGCCTCGCTCGCGCAGCCAGGTCGGCACGGCGCCTCCGAGATCTGCTGGCGGGATCGGTCGACCATGGTGCCGGGCAGCCCATCGCGGACGCTTATCTGAATGCACTGGCTGGCATCGCGGCGTGGATCGATGACCGCCGGCCAGGCGCGCCTGAGGCCGGGCCGGGTTCGTGTCCTGCGGGCTACCATGAGGGTCTGCCGCCTCGGACCCCATCCCCCTGCCCGGGAGACCCCCACGTGATCGACGACGTCGATGCCCTGGCCGCCGAGTACCACGAGTTCCGCCTGCGGGTCCAGCCTACCTGGGCGCACCTCCAGGGCGACTACCGCTTCGCCGACCGCTTCGAGGATCTGACCCGCGCGGCCGAGGACAACCAGATCGACGAGGCGCGCGAGTTCGCCCGGCGGGCGGCCGCGATCGCCGCGGACGGCCTGGGCGCGCAGGAGCGGATCAGCCGCGAGATGATCGCCTGGGACGCCACCGTCCGCTCGGATCTCGCGTCATCGCGGCTGGCGGAGTTCGGCGCCGACCCGATCTTCGGGCCACAGGCGATGCTGCCGGTCCGAATCCCGAAGCTGTCGCTGCCTTCGGCGGAGGTTGCCGAGGCGATGACCGGCAAGTTCCGCGGGATCGCGGCGGTGTTCCGGGCGCTCGCCGATCGTCACCGGGAGGGGCTCGCCCGGGGCCGAACCCCGGCCGACTTCGCCGCCCGCCAGACCATCGGCCAGCTCGACGCCTGGCTCGTCCGGCCGCTCGCGGACGACCCGCTGCTCGTCGTCGCCGAGCCAGTGGGAGTGGCCGACCGCGAGGCCTGGCTGGGAAGGCTTCGGCAGGTCATCGGCGCCGAGGTTCGGCCGGCGATGTCGGTGTATCGCGACGTCCTGCGCGACGAGGTCCTGCCCCACGTCCGGCCGGACGAGCATTGCGGCCTGACCTGGCTGACGGACGGCGCCGAGGCCTACGAGCGGGCGATCCGCCTCTACACGACCCTGCCGCTGTCGGCGCAGGAGATCCACGAGATCGGTCTGCGCCAGGTCGACTCGCTCGCCGGCGAGTACCGGGCGCTCGGTCCGGAGGTCATGGGCTCGGCGGACCTGGCCCATATCTTCGAGGGTCTCCGCTCGGATCCCGCGCTGCACCACACGAACGCCGAGGACGTCGTGGCCGCCTCGAAGGCCGCTCTGGCCAAGGCGAAGGCGGCCATGGGCGACTGGTTCGGGATCGTGCCCAAGGCCGACTGCGACGTCGAGGCGACCCCGAACGGCGCGATCGCCTACTACTTCCCGCCAGCCAAGGACGGCAGCCGGGGCGGGGTCTTCTTCATGAACACGGCCGAGCCGTCCGAGTGGGGCCGCTATCAGATCGAGGCGACCGCCTACCACGAGGGGATCCCCGGCCACCACCTCCAGCTGGCGATCTCCGGTGAGCTCGAGACGATCCCCGAGTTCCGCAGGCGGGCGTTCATCGCCGCCTACGGGGAGGGCTGGGGCCTCTACACAGAACGGCTCGCCGACGAGATGGGCCTCTACTCCACCCCGCTCGACCGGATGGGGATGCTGTCGGCCGACTCGATGCGGGCCTGCCGGCTCGTCGTCGACACGGGGATGCACGCCTTCGGCTGGAGTCGCCGCCGGGCGATCGACTACATGCGGGAGAACTCGCCGATGCGCGAAGGCCAGATCAGCGCCGAGGTCGACCGTTACGCCGTCACGCCCGGCCAGGCCCTCGCCTACATGATCGGCCGGCTCGAGATCCAGCGCATCCGCGCCGACGCGGAGGCCGCCCTGGGCGACCACTTCGACATCCGGGCGTTCCACGACACGGTCCTGGGATCCGGGCCGATGCCGCTCCCGACGCTCGACCGGCTCGTCCGCGACTGGGTCTCCGCACGATGAGACGGCTTGCGACGTGGTGTCTGGTCCTGTTCACGATCGTGGCCTGTGGGCAGGGCGCGCCGACGTCCACGCCCTCCACGCCGGCGGCCACGGCTTCGTCCGGTCCCCCGGTGCCGGTGACAGCGACCCCCACCCCGACTCCGGCCGGCACGACGGCCGTGAAGATCTACCTGTTCGTGGGTGAACGCCTCGTCCCGGTCCAGCGTGAGGTCCCGTACACGCTGGCCGTTGGCCGTGCTGCGATCGAGCAGACGATCGCCGGGCCGAGCCCGGCCGAGAGGTCGGCCTTTCCGGGCCTGTTCACGAACATCCCGGACGGTACGCTACTGCTCGGGCTCGAGATCGGGGACGGCCTGGCCACGGTCGATCTGTCGAGGAACTTCGAGTCGGGCGGCGGCAGCGCTTCCATGTTCGCCAGGCTGGCCCAGGTCGTCTTCGCGCTCACCCAGTTCCCGACCGTCGATCGGGTCGCGTTCGAGCTCGATGGCCTGCCCGTCACCGTCTTCTCCGGTGAGGGCATCGTTCTCGACCGGCCGTCGGTCCGAGCCGACTTCGAGTCCTTCCTCCCGGCGATCTTCGTCGACGGGCCGGCCTACGGCGCGACGCTCGACAACCCGGTGCGCATCACCGGCGTGGCGAACGTGTTCGAGGCCACGTTCCTGGTCGAGATCCGCGACGCCCTCGGGCAGACGCTCGTCCAGCGCCAGGTGATGGCGAGCTGCGGGACCGGCTGCTGGGGCACCTTCGACGTCACGATCCCGTATTCGGTCGGGTCGGTGCAGCAGGGCAGCCTCCACGTCTACGACCTCTCGCCGAGGGATGGCAGCATCGAGAACCTCAGCAGCTACCCGGTGCTGCTCGTGCCGTGATCGGCCGCTGGCACATGGTCGCCTCACGGCTCTCCCTGCCCGAAGGGTATGCTTCGATGCGAGATGGGTAACAAGCAGGCGCACCTTCCGGCGGGCACCGAACTCCGACGCTGGGTCCGCCTGCGCCGGCGCTTCAACGCCCCACCGGAGCGGGTGTTCCGGGCCTGGGCCGATCCCGAGGAACTGGCCCGCTGGTTCCCCGAGCGGGTCGAGGGCGCGCTGGCGGTCGGGTCGCGCTCCGTGCTCGTGTGGCCGGACCGCCGCGTCTGGTGGGAGGTGACCCAGGCACACCCGAACGGGAGCTTCGTCTTCCGCTGGCCGTGGCTCCCCGACGAGACGCTCATCACCGAGGTCCGCGTGATGATCAGCCCCGCGGGCTACGGAAGCCGGCTCGAGCTGGAGGACGGCCCGTTCCCGCTCGATGCCCCCGGCGGGATCGACGCCTGGGCGGAGGCCATCGAGGGCTGGAGCGAGGCCCTGGCGACGCTCCATGCCCACCTGGACTTCAGCGTCGACCTGCGACCGCGAGGGTAGCCGGCTGCTGGGCCCCTGACACGTCAATACCCCCCAGGGGTATCGCCGGCGGCCTGTCAAGTGGTACACTCTGGGCCCGAACGCCGTGTCAAGACTTGACACGGCCCTTCGTGCGTTCGGCGCTGGGCGGCAGGGCCCGATGCGCTGACTGGCATCACCATCGGGAGTCGCGTTGTCCGCCGGCGTTGCCGCAACGATCAAGGAAAAGATCAACATCGTCGACTTCATCGGCGAGCAGGTGCCCCTCAAGAAGGCCGGTGCCAGCTACAAGGGACTGTGCCCCTTCCATGGGGAGAAGACGCCCAGCTTCGTGGTCACTCCCGGGCGCGAGACGTGGAAGTGCTTCGGCTGCGGCCTGGGCGGGGACGTCTTCAACTTCGTCATGCAGCGCGAGGGTGTGGACTTCCCCGAGGCGCTGCGCCGCCTGGCCGGGCGCACGGGCGTGGAGCTCGACGAGCGCACCTCCCGCGAGGATGCCCAGCGCAAGCGCCTGCGCGACGTCCTGGAGGGCGCCATCGCCTTCTACCACGCTGCACTGACCAACCACAAGGTGGGCGAGCGCGCCCTGCGCTACCTCGGGGACCGCGGCTTCAGCGACGCCACGGTCGACACCTACCAGCTCGGCTACGCTCCCGACTCCTGGGACGCGATGACGAAGGCCCTGAAGTCGAAGCGCAACGCGACCGACGAGGAGCTGGAGGGCGCCGGCCTCGTCATCAGGGGCCGCCGCGACGGGGTCTACGACCGCTTCCGCGGCCGCGTCATCTTTCCCATCCGCGACGCCTCCGGCGGCGCGAGCGGGCTCGGCGGCCGCATCCTCGGCACGGAGGGCGAGGGCGCGGACCGCGGCCCGAAGTACCTCAACTCCCCGGCCACGCTCCTCTTCGACAAGAGCCGCACGCTCTACCTCATCGACCGCGCCAAGGGGCCCATGCGCAAGGCGCAGCAGGCGGTCATCGTCGAGGGCTACACGGACGCCCTGATGGCCCACCAGCACGGCTTCGAGACCGTCGTCGGCGGCCTGGGCACGGCGCTCACGGCGGGCCAGGTGGAGCTGGCCACGCGCTACGCCCCCCGGATCGCGCTCGCCTACGACGTCGATCCGGCCGGTCAGGGCGCCGGCACGTTCGGGGCCACCGAGCTGACGGCGCTCATCGGCGAGATCGAGCGCTCCGCCCACCGCGGCCGCCTCACGGACGTGAGCGTCGTGCGTCTCCCCGAGGGCAAGGACCCCGACGAAGTGATCCGCGAGGACCCCGCCGCCTGGCGCGCCGCCACCGAGGGGCCGCAGCCGATCATGGAGTACCTCATCGACATCCACGCCGCGCGCCACGACCCGAAGACGATCCAGGGCCGCGAGCGCCTCGTGGCCGCGGTCATGCCCACGCTGCGCGCCATCGTCGACCCGGTCCGGCGCGACGGCTACCTCCAGCTCCTGGCCCGCCGCTCGGGCGTCGAGGAGCGCGTCCTGCTCGAGAAGCTGCGCCAGCCCGCGGGTCTCGGGCCCGGCCGTCCCCGCGGGTCCGAGGGGGCCCACGCTGGCGGTCGGATCAACCTCGATGCCGTCCTCTCCAGCCCAGGCGCTCTCGACCCCCAGGCGGTCGCCCGCACCTTGGAGCCGGTCGAGACCACGCTGCTTCGGCTCCTCCTGACCAACCCCGCCTGGCAGCTCCGCGTGCGCGACCGGCTGCCACCCGAGGACCTCATCACGACGCCCGCCCGCGAGCTGTGGCGGGCCGTCCTCGCCGACCGCGACGGCGATCCTGAGGGCGAGTTCACGCGCGATCGCTTCCTCGAGGCGCTCGACCCGACCCTGGGCGCCCTCGCCCGGACGATCTACGCCCGGTCCGATCCCGAGCCCGAGACGGAGGCGGTCCTGGAGCAGGCGCTCGAGCAGTGCCTGCTCAACCTCGAACGCCGCCGCCTCATCGACCTGTTCGACTTCAAGCGCGCCGAGCTGGCCGAGGCCGAAGCCTCCGGCGACGCCATCGTCCGCGACAGGATCCGGGGCCAGGTGCTCGAGCTGCAGCGCGAGCGTGCCGAGCTCGACCGTCGGCTCGACGATGAAACCCTGCTTTCCAAGACCACCCGCCGCACCGCCGCATCGATCCCCTAGGAGGACCCTCATGGCCCACGATCCCGCCGACACGCATCTCGTCGCCGCCGTCCTGGAGCGCGGCAAGCGCCGCGGCATCGACGATGACCTCGTCGCCGAGAAGGGCCCCGACGACGAGCAGCTCGCCGCGCCCGGGCTGGGCGTCGCGGCCGAGCTAGGCGTCTCGGTCTCGGTCGACGACCCGGGCCAGCAGCCCTGGGAGGAGCCGCCCACCAAGCTCACCGCGGAGCAGGCCGAGGAGCCCACCCAAGAGGAGCTGGACGCGATCGCCGCCGACATGATCGGCATCGACGATCCCGTCCGCATGTACCTCAAGGAGATCGGCAAGGTGCCCCTCCTGACGGCCGAGGAGGAGGTCGTCCTGGCCAAGGCCATCGAGTTGGGCGAGCAGATCGTCGACGAGCCCTGGATGGGCGTCCTCTCGCTCTGGGAGTGGACGAAGAACGACACCGAGAAGAAGACGCGCACCAAGCACCCCCAGCACCGGCTGCTCTACGGGGCCGAGACCGACCGCATCGTGCGCGCCGCCCTGGCCGCGCACGAGGCCTGGGGCTTCCTCGCGCCGACGCCCGACTTCCACCTGACCCGCGCCCAGAAGGATGCCCCGGACCCGACCAAGGAGCTGCTCCGCCAGGCCAAGCACCACGTCGCCGAGTACAACCATGCGCCCGGCGCCGAGACGCTCCTGACGCTCGTCGACTTCGCCTTCAGCGCCGTGCACAACGGGGACCTCGAGTCGCGCGACAACGTCGGGCTGCGGGCCGTGTACGACTGGTCGCGCGAGGTCGCGCACGAGGCGCTCTCGCGCTGGATCCTCGGCGGCCAGGACGCCACGACCATGCTCGAGATGGGCTGGGACCCCAACGCCGACCCGTCCACGAAGCCGCGCGACCGGCGTGGCCGCGTCGTACGCATCGGCAAGGAGGCCCGGGAGCAGCTGACCTCGGCCAACCTGCGCTTGGTCGTGTCGATCGCCAAGAAGTACATCGGGCGGGGGATGAGCTTCCTGGATCTCATCCAGGAAGGGAACATCGGCCTCATCCGGGCGGTCGAGAAGTTCGACTACGAGAAGGGCTACAAGTTCTCCACCTACGCCACGTGGTGGATCCGGCAGGCCATCACCCGCGCCATCGCCGACCAGGCGCGCACGATCCGCATCCCCGTGCACATGGTGGAGACGATCAACCGGCTCATCCGCGTCTCGCGTGGCCTGTTGCAGGAGCTGGGCCGCGAGCCGACGGTCGAGGAGATCGCGGAGGCGATGTCCCGTGGTCAGGAAGTCGTGGTCACCCCGGACAAGGTGCGCGAGATCATCAAGGTCTCACAGGAGCCGGTGTCCCTGGAGACGCCGATCGGCGAGGAGGAGGACTCCCACCTGGGCGACTTCATCGAGGACCGGGCCGCCCTGGCCCCGGCCGAGGCCGCTTCGCACCAGCTCCTGAAGGAGCAGGTGGAAGCCGTGCTCGACTCCCTGTCGGGGCGCGAGCGGCGCGTGTTGCAGCTGCGCTTCGGCTTGGAGGACGGGCGGGCGCGGACGCTGGAGGAAGTGGGCAAGGAGTTCAACGTCACCCGCGAACGCATCCGCCAGATCGAGGCCAAGGCACTCAGGAAGCTGCGCCACCCCTCGCGGAGCCGCAAGCTGAAGGATTACCTGGAGTAGGGGAGTCCGGGGTCCCGTGGCAGCTCGTCCCCTGTCTCAGAACTGGGTGCTTTCCCACCGGTGTCATATCCGACACGTCGGAGCGCCGGCCTGCAGTCTTCATGACTACCAAGTCCAAAACCTGCGGATCGTGCCGGCTTCGTACCTACCAGGTCCAGAACGTGCCGGATCAGAAGTCACGTGGCCGGATATGGCACTACCAGGAAGGTGTGCGTGCGGCGCGCCCGGGGCCACAGGCCAAGGCCCCGCACGCGTCAGAGCAGGATGACGGCGCCGCCGCCAGGGTCCCGTCCGGCCGCCAGGGCCGCCAGCGCGACGCGGCCGTCCACGGGGTAGTTGACGCGCAGCACGTCCCCGAACTCCCGCCTGAAGGCCCGGTTCGCCCTGGTGTCGGCGAGAAGCAGCACCACGTGATCCACGCCGCCGTCGCGCTGCTTCAGCGAGAGCCGACGATCCAGGGCCTGGAGGTCACGCGGCCGCGTCTCCGCCTCGACCCCCATGCGCAACCGTGGTCCGGTGATCATCGCGTCCCAGGCGCGCGGGTCGCCGGCGTTCGGCAGCGGCACCTCCGTGCGCCAGGTGAGCGACGGCGCGACCCGGGCGCGCAGTCGGCCGAGCAGCGCGATGTGCGCGGCGTCTCGCAGCGGGCTGCCGGCAGGGTAGGCTCTGGCGGTGAGGTCGAGCCCGACGACGCTGAGGATCCGCGCCAGGTGGCGCAATGACACGCCGGGGGCGCCGCCACGCTCGATGCGGCTGATGTACGAGGCGGCCAGCCCGCAGGCCAGGGCGACCTGGACCTGTGTCAGGCCGGCCGCGAGCCGCGCATCGCGGATCTCGCGCCCGAGCTGCGCGAGCAGCAGGCGGGCGATCCGTGAGCCACGATCGACGGCACGTTCCTTGGGGGCCATGCGGGGCATCCTGGGTCGCGCGCCTGCACCCACGATCCCCGGCCGCTCATCGATGGCTCACTGACGATGGCGCGCATGGCGCAACGGCCGCCGAAGGAGCCGGGGCCGCTGACGCGGCTCGGGCGCCGCTACGCATCGATGAGGCGGCCCTGGTCGCTGGTCGTGGCCGCGCTCGTGGTGGCTCTGGCCGTCATCGTCGTCGGCGCGTTCTTTGTGGCCAACAGGCAGTTCGCGGTGGCGCTGGGGGCGGCAACGTTCGCGGTCCTGCTGGCCTGGCTGCTCCGGGTGCGCACCCCGACGGGCTGAACGATCCTCAGGCTTCGAGCGCCGCCGGGTTCAGGTCGAACGGGCGGACGAGCGACGTCAGCGTCAGCACCGCCACGACGATCGCGGCGAGGGCGAGGAAACCCGCCGAGAAGGCGCCCGTCGCGTCGAGCAGACTGCCCACGAGCGGCGGGCCGACGACCGCGATGGTCAGGCCGCCCCAGCCCACCAGCGCCTGCGCCGAGGCCGGGCTGGCAGGCGCGCTCGCCGCCGCCCCGTTGAAGACCCCGGCGTAGGGGAATCCGACTCCGAGCCCGGTGACGACGAGCCCGACGATGGCCACCGGCAGCGCGGGCGCCAGGGCCATCATCGTGAGGCCGATCGCGGCCAGGGCGAGCCCGGCCCGGATCAGCCGGACCGGGCGCACGCCGCCCTCGAGGATGACGCCGCCGGAAGCGCGGGCGACGATGCCGGTGACGAGGGTCAGCGAGCCGACCATCCCGGCCGCGGCGATGGGCAGCCGGAAGACATCGGCCAGGTACAGGGTGACCCACGTGCCGACGACCATGGCCATGCCGAAGCCGCACATGTGGCAGAGCGCGAGCAGCCAAGTGTTGCGCTCGCGGAGGGCGACAGCCAGGGCGGCCAGGGCTCCGTGTGCGACCGGGGTCCTGGGCTCGCTCGGGGCGAGGAGCGTCCACACCACCCACACCGCGGCTACGGCGAGGGCGGAGAGCGTGAAGGCGAGCCGCCAGTCGCCCGCCTGGCCGGCCAGGATCGGGATGTAGGCCAGGGTGATCCCGGATCCGAGCAGGAACGATGCGCCGTAGAGCCCCTGGGCCAGGTGGCGGCCGCGATCGTCGAAGATCGACCGTGTGTACGAGGCGCCGGCAGCGAATCCGAAGCCCGCGCCGAGGCCGCCCAGGACACGCCAGGCGAGGAGGGCCGGGAAGCTCGATGCCAGGAGCCCGGTGCCAAGGTTGGCGATGACCACGAGCAGGAACCCGAGGGTGACCGCGGGCCGCGTGCCGATCCGGTCGGCGATCGCGCCGCCCGCGAGCATCGTGCTCGCGCCACCCACGAAGAAGGCCGTCGCGATCGCGCCGGCATCCGCCGACGACAGCCCGAACTCGGCCCGGATGAAGCCGAGCAGCGGGCCGTGGTTGGTGTAGTTCGTCGCCGTGGCCACCGCGACGGCGCAGATGAGCAAGAGTGCGCGGCGGCGCGACGAGGCGGGCATCCGGGAACTGTAGCGGCCTTGGCGGGAGCGCACGTGCACGCCCGCTGCCTCCGGGCCCCCACCCGGGCCCTACCCGGGTCCCCACCCGGCCCCCACCCGCGGCCCCACCCCCCGCGTTGTTGGTGGCGCAACAAACGGCGCCTTTCGGCGCACACCGAGGCGCGTTTCTGGTCCACGGCCGGTCCGGGCCTCGCGATCCGCCGCGCTACACGCTCAGCCACACGACTCCGGGGACCGCGCGGGTCGCGATCGGCGTCCCACACGCCGCCCGATGGCTCATTTGGTGTTTCCTGAACAACAGCGCCGGGACTGCCGTTTCAGAGCCGCTTCACAAGCGCTCCGGGTGCGTATGCTCGACGCCCATGACGCCGACCGCCTGGCTGCTCCTCCTGTTCGCGGCCGTCGCCGCGGTGGCCGACTGGTACGCGGTCGCGGTCCGGAGCGCCCGTCTGGAGTACGTGGCCAAGCCGGCGGTGATGGTCGCCCTGATCGGCGCCGCCGTGGCGCTGACCCCGGCCGATCCCGGCATCGTGCCGTGGTTCGTCGCGGCGCTCGCCCTCTCGCTCGTGGGGGACGTGGCGCTGATGCTGCCGCGCGAACGTTTCGT
>Ga0209002_10000729_pt1 | contig 26582 bp, 24 predicted proteins | sample Rifsed16ft2_FD_184010 | JGI IMG/M metagenome (GOLD analysis project Ga0209002, IMG submission 184010) | Soil microbial communities from Rifle, Colorado, USA - sediment 16ft 2 (version 2) | ecosystem: Environmental > Terrestrial > Deep subsurface > Rock core/Sediment | place: Rifle, Colorado... | reverse complement strand
GCGCCGGAGGCGCTCGACCCGCCGGCCGATGTTTCGGATGGCCACATCGACATCACGTCGCTGAAAGGCAACGCGACGGCCACACAGGCTTCCTTCCTAGTCTCGTTCGTCTCGACGCCCCTTGCAGGCGCCGTGCTCCCCTTCAAGCTCCCATCCTCGAGCGTGGTGCCCTCGACCCCGGGCGGGGGCGGAGGCACGCCGGCCGTGCCCCAGCCCAACACGGGTGCGGATGTCCTGTGGCTCATGGTCGACGGCGACAACGACACGCTCACGGGGCTCTTCACGGGGGGCCACGGCTACGACTTCGCTGTGCGGGTCGACGGCAAGAACGGCCGGCCTCTGCCGGACGGCGCCCGGCTCTTCCGCTGGGACACCTTGCCCACCCCGGCGTGGACGCTTCTTCCTCAGGTGCCGCCAGTGGGCTTCGGCGCATCGGCCCTAGAGGTCGGGGCGCCTCTGCCGCCCTTGAACCTCACAGCGCGCAACGTCACGGTCACGGCCTACGCGACCAACTGGCAGGGCGCGCGCGACGACCTTTCGACGCCCTACGTCCTCTCAAACGACCTCGGAACGCGCGCGCAATCCTTGCCGACGGGACCTTCGGGGGCGGAGGGCGGCGACGAGCCGGTCCTTCCCCCCGTCCAGCCGATCCCCGAGTTTGGCGAGGTCGCGCTTCCCGTCACGCTTGCGCTCATGGGGACCCTGGTCATCCGGCGGCGGCGCGCGCGGCGCGCCGGGGAGTCGTGAACCCATGGCCACGCGCGTCGTGTCGGGCGGCCACGAGCCGGCGGCGGAGGCCCCGCTCCTCCTTGGGGTCCAAGGACAGCCCGTGACGGGCGTCGAGGTCATCGAGGGCGCTCGCTCCGGCGGGCTCCTTTTCGAGTTTGGGGCCGCCCGCCTCGAGATCCTGGCGCCGGCGGCGGTTTGGGTTGCCGGCGCCGAGCTTGCCCCCGAGCACCCGCGCTTCCGCGAAGCGCTCCTGCGCTGCCTCAAGGCCCGGGTCGCGCGGGTCGCGGTGGAGGCCGGCCGCGAGCTCGCCCTCGACTTCGACAACGGCTTGCGCATCGTCGTCTCGCTTGAGCCCGGGGACGCGAACGGCCCCGAGGCCGCCGCCTTCTTCGACGAGGACTGGAACTACGAAGCCTTCTGAAGGCCCGCAGGGCCCTTGAGGTCACGCGAACTTTTATCGCCCCGACTTTGGTTGGCCGCAGGGGGGATGGGGTGGCCAAGCTCGACGTCGCCCGCAAGGCCGCGCGCGCGTACTACGGGTTCTCCGAGCACCCGAACCAGTTCCCCCGCGGGACGGATGTCGAGGTCTACAAGAAGGGCGACATCCCCGTGAAGGAGTCCATGTTCCTCAGCGCGCTTGCAGGCGAGCTCGACAAGCACTGGAACGACTTCGTGGGAAGCCAGTCGCGCACGGCGCGGATCTCAAACTTCGACATGGCCCACTTCGCGAACAAACTGCTCGAGAAGCAGGGCGCCAAGCGGCGCGTGAAACCCGAGGACCGCGAGGTGATCTCCTGGATGGCCTTCATCGCGGAGAACGACCCGCGCGTCGCGCTGCTGCGCGTCGTGCGGGAGACGAAGGACGACGGCACCGTCCGGGCGCTGCTTGTGAACACCGAGGTCACGCTTTAGGGGGCGTGCCGGGCCGCGGTCCAAGCGGCCCAAGGTCCTCGAAGCCGAGGCGGCGGAAGAGCGCGTCGGATGCCGTGTTCCCCAGAGTAATCACGGCGCGGACCTCCGGGTGGCCCGCGCGGGACAGGCGCCGGAGCGACTCGCCAAGCACGAGGCGGCCCACGCCTCGGCGCTTCTCGCCCGACCGCGTCGCGACGTACTCGACGAAACGGCACGACCGCGCTTGCCACTCCGCGATCATGCAGAGGGCCGCCGGCGTGGGGCCCCGCCAAGCGACCACCGAGGCGGCGATGTCCGGCGGGTATTCCTTGCCTGCGAAGAAGTCCCGCACGACGCCGGTGGCCGCCGCCAGATCCTCGCCTTCGTAGTCGATTGTGCCGCGGTAGGCGTCGAGGAGAAGTTCTCCGAGCGCTTCGGCATCGCCTTGGGCGGGCCGGCGCAGCTTGAGCCCCGCACAGGCGTTCGACCGCTCGGGCGGCGCCTCGACGGGCAGCGCGCGGCGCCATTCGTGCCGGATCCGGGGCACGGGAACGCCATCGGCCCGCTCGTCTATATTCCCGTGGGGCGTTTGGCGACTCGGAAGGGGGGCCGTTGCCGCGGACCATGAAGATCGCCCCGTCAATTCTCTCGGCCGACTTCGCGGCCCTCGGCGCCGCAGTGGAGGCGGCCGAGAAGGGCGGGGCCGACCTCATCCACATCGACATCATGGACGGCCACTTTGTCCCCAATATCACGATCGGGCCCCGGATGGTCGAGGCGCTGCGCCCCCACACGAAGCTGCCGTTCGACTGCCACCTCATGATTGAGTCGCCGGACAAGTACATCGGGCAGTTCGTGAAGGCGGGTGCGAACCACATCACGGTCCACGCCGAGGCCTGCCCGCACCTGCACCGCACGGTCGGGCTGATCCACGAGCTTGGCGCGAAGGCGGGCGTGGCGCTCAACCCGCACTCCCCCCTGGCGCAGGCGGAGGTCATCGCGCCGGACATCGAGATGCTGCTCCTCATGACTGTGAACCCCGGGTTTGGCGGCCAGCGGTTCATCAAATCCGTCCTGCCGAAGTTCGAGGCGGCGGCCCGCATGCGCGCCGAGCGCGCCCTTGCCTTCGACATCGAGGTCGACGGCGGTATCAACGCCCAGACGGCGCCGCTTGCAGGAAAGGCCGGGGCCGACATCCTGGTCGCCGGAAACGCAGTCTACAACGAGCGGCCCGTCGCCGAGAACATCCGGATCCTGCGGGAAGCCGTGAAGATCTACGCGGAACGAGCGTGAGGGCCTTCCTGAAGCAGGCCCGGCTTCCGCGCCGCGGCGGCCCTTTCAGACCGTGACGCGCAACTCTTCCTTGACGGTGTTGAGGACAACGCTCGTGTTCGTCCGCTCGACGTCAGGCAGCGCGAGGACCCGCTTCACAAAGCTGTCGAGGTCCCGGACGCTCTTGAAGCGCGCGACCATGAAGGAGTCCCATTCACCGGTCGTGTCGTAGACGGCGAAGACGCGCTCGTCGCGCGCGACCGCGCGCTGGACGTCGAGCAGCTTGCCGTGGGCGATCCGCAGCCCGATGATCGCGGTGAGCTCGAGGCCGACGGCGCGGGGGTCGATGTCGGGCAGGTAGCCCCGGACGAGGTGGGCTTCCTCGAGCCGCTTCACGCGCGCCGAGACCGTCGAGGTCGACACGCCGAGCTTGACGGCAAGCTCGCGGAAAGAAAACCGCGCGTTCTTCGAAAGGAGCCGGAGGATCTGGCGGTCGAGGTCGTCAAGCATCGCGGCTTCCGTCCTTCGGCCGGTCAACCGTATGGTGCGTTTGAAGGTTTCGATCTGAGTGTTTGGGCGTGGAGCGTTCGCCTGGACGTGTCGGCCCACCCGTTGTCCCCCGCGGAAAGGTATTTGCCCGCCCCCTGTGGTGATCGCGGGGCCCATGCGTCCGGCAAAGCGACCCTCCCCCTATCCGCGCGTCCGCCTACAGCGGCGCGACTTCAACGTCACAGCCGCCCTTGAGGCGCTGAGGCGCCCCGACTGCGGCGCGGCCGTCGTGTACCTCGGCACCGTGCGCTCCTCGCCCCACGGCGGAGGGCGCCGCCGGGTCGTACGCCTCGCCTACGAGGCCTTCGAGCCGATGGCCCTCGCCAAGCTCGAGGAAGTGCGGCGCCTGGCGCTCCTGCGCTTTCCGGCCAAGGACCTCCTGCTCCACCACCGCACGGGCACCCTGGGGGTCGGCGAGAACGTCGTCCTTTGCGTCGCGGTCGCGCCGCACCGGGAGGAGGCGCTTGCCGCCGCGCGCTTCGCGATCGCCGAGATGAAGCAAACGGTTCCCATCTGGAAAAAGGAGATTTACCGGGATGGGGGAGCCAAGTGGGTCGTGGGCGAGATGCGCCCCGAGGAGGTGGTGGCACGCAGCGCGCGAAAGCGAAAGTCGCGGGGATGATCGATGTCGGCGGGAAGCCCGCCGTCCGCCGTGTGGCCACAGCGCGGGGCCGCCTAAAGCTCAAGCGGACGACGCTTTCCGCGGTGCGCGCGGGCCGGATCAAGAAAGGCGACGTCCTCGAAGTCTCGCGCGTCGCGGCGGTGCAGGCCGTGAAGCGCACGCCCGAGATCCTTCCCCTCTGCCACCCGATCCCCCTCGAGGGCATCGACGTGAAGGTCCGCGCCGGCGCCTCGCACCTCGAGGTCGAGGTCCGGGTGTCCGCGCACTGGAAGACGGGCGTCGAGATGGAGGCGCTCGTCGGGGCGGCCGCAGCCCTCCTTACGGCCTGGGACATGACGAAATACCTGGAGAAAGACAAGGACGGGCAGTACCCTTCGACGGTGATCGAGGCGATCCGCGTGGTGTCGAAGCAGAAGGGGGGTGCCTGAGGTGGCGGGGCGAAGGGCGGGTCGCAGCCGCGCTGTGCCGGGCGGCCCCGCGCACCACCGAGGCGCCGCGCAGGGCGCCGTCCTGCGTCTCGGGGCGGCGGTCATCACGGTCTCTTCGACGCGCACGCGCGAAACGGACGAGTCGGGCGACCTCATCCAGGCGGCCTTCGAGGGCGCGGGCCACCGCGTCCACTTCCGCGCGATCGTGAAGGACGACGCCAGGCAGATTCAGGCGGCCGTGCGCCGGGCCCTCAAGTTGCGCGAGGTCGACATCATTGTTACAAGCGGCGGCACAGGGATGGGCCGCTCCGACGTGACCGTCGAGGCGCTCACCCCCCTCATGGAGAAGCGCGCGGACGGGTGGGGCGACACCTTCCGCGCCGTGTCGCGCGAGGAGATCGGCAACGCGGCTTTCCTCTCGAGGTCCGTCGCCGGGCTTGCTTCGGGCAAGTGGATCGTCGCGATCCCGGGCTCGAAGGGTGCGGCCCGCACCGCGATGGCCAACCTCCTGCTCCCCGAGCTTCCCCACATGGTCTGGGAAGCGAGGAGGTGAAGTCGTGGCCGGCGAACCGACGATGCGACCCCTGACAGACCTTGTGACCTTCGAGCGCGCCCTCTCGCTCATCGCGGGCCTTTGCCAGCCCATCGAGCGCAGCGAGCGCGTGGAGCTTGCCGCCTCGGGCGGCCGCGTCCTTGTCGACGACGTGCGGGCCGCGGAGGACGCGCCGGCGTCCGACCGCTCCCGCATGGACGGCTACGCGGTCTCCTCCCTCGAACTTTCGGGGCTCAAAGCCGGCGAGGGGCGGCCCCTAAAGGTGCTCGGGCGCTCGCTTGCCGGCGCGCCTCTTGCCCGCGCTCTCGAAGTGGGCACCTGCGCGGAGATCGCGACCGGCGCGGAGCTCCCCCAGGGCGCCGACGCCGTCGTGCCCGTCGAGCACACACGGCCGGCATCCGACGAAGCTCGGGTCGAGGTCGTGGGCCCCGTCGAGCGCTACCAGCACGTCCTGCGTAAGGCGAGCGACTACCGCGCGGGCGAGGTCCTTGTCGCGGGCGGACAGGTCCTCACCCCCGCGAAGGTTGCGGCCGCCGCGGCGGCCCACGCGACCACCGTGCTTGTCCGCGAGCGCCCCCGCGTCCTCATCGTCCCCACGGGCGACGAGGTCCAGCCCCTCGGCGGCCCCCTCGGGGACGGGCGCGTCCGCGAGTCGAACACCTACGGGCTTGCCGCCTTCATCGCCTCGCGCGGCGGCCTGCCCGAGCGCCACCCGATCCTGCCCGACGTCGAGGCCGAGCTCGACGCGGCCCTCCTCAAGGTCGCCGCCTATGACGCCGCGGTGTTCACCGGAGGCTCGAGCGCCGGGTCGAAGGACTTCCTCGCCGCCGGGCTTGCAAGGGCCGGCAAGGTCGCCTTCCACGGGGTCCAAGTGCGCCCGGCCAAGCCCGTCCTCTTCGGCCATGTCCACGGCCGGCCCGTCCTCGGGCTGCCCGGCAACCCCACGTCATGCATGGTGGGCGCCCACCTGTTCCTCGACCGCGTCCTTTCCGGGCTCCTCGGCACGGCCCCCGGCCCCATCACGACGACGCGCGCGCGCCTGGAAGGCGACCTGCGCGCCCTGGCCTCCTCGAGCCCCCCAGGGTTCCTCACGCTCGTCCTCGTCCGCCTCGAGGGGGGCCGCGCGGTCCCAGTCCTTCGCGATTCGATGACGGTCACGGGAGCCGGCTACGCCGACGGCTTCGTCGCCCTCCCGGCCGGCAAGAGCCCGCCGGCCTCCGGCGAGGACGTCCCCGTCGTCCTCCTGAGGTGACTCGCCGTGCCCCGCGCGCGCCACCCGTCCCGGATTCCCGTGGGGCCGGACGGGCGGATGCGCCACGCGCTTACCGCCGACGCCGTGCTCGTCGAGCGCGGCCGCGTCCTGCTCGTGCGCCGCGGCAATCCGCCTTTCAGGGGGCGCCTAGCGCTCCCCGGCGGCTTTGTCGCGGGCGACGAGTCGGCCGAGGACGCGGTGCTGCGCGAGCTTGCCGAGGAAACGGGCCTTGAAGGGCGGGTCCTCGGCCTCGTCGGGCTCTACTCGGCTCCCGGGCGCGACCCCCGAGGCCCCACGGCCACCGCGGTCTACCTCGTCGAGCGCGCGGGCGGGCGGCTCCAAGCAGGCGACGACGCGGCCTCCGCCACCTTCGTCCCGGTCCCCCTCGCCCGCCGCACGGCCCTCGCTTTCGACCACTCGGCCGTCCTTCGCGATGCCCTGCTCTTCCGCGCGGCCTTGCTGAGGGCGCTCCTTGGCGCCCCCTCTAGAACTCGCCGCGCACCTCGAAGACCTTGAACTCCGCGGGCCCTTCGGACCACTCCTCGCGCACGCGCTCGACCTGCGCGGCCTGCACCTCGACCTTGAGCCTCTCGACGAGCGCCTTGACAGCCGCGGCCTCGCCCTCCGCGACGGCCTCGACGCTCCCGTCCTTCAGGTTCCGCACCCAGCCGGTGAGGTGGAGCTGCCGCGCGATCCGCTGCGTGTTCGCCCGGAAGAAGACGCCCTGGACGCGCCCTTCGAAGACGAGGTGCGCGCGCGCCGGCATTTCGTCCCCCCTCACACCGCGTTGACCCGGTAGATCTCGCGCCCGCCCTTGAACACGCGGATCACGTTCGAGGAACTCACGACGACGGCCACGGCCCGCGTGTCCTTGCTGATCGAGGCCCCCGCGAGGTGCCGCCCCCCGAGCCCGCCCTGCAGGTAGACATCCCAGTTGATCTGGATGTAGCGGCCGGCCGCCACGACGACCCCCGACTCGTCGATCAGCGTCGCGCCGTCAAGCTGCGCGAACTGCTTCAGGGTCTGCCGGTTTTCCGGCGGGTACACGAGGCGTTGCTGCCTCGCGTGCCCGTGGAAGGGGTTGATGATCCGCGGCCGCGAGTGCTCCATCACGCGCTCCGAGTCGCCAAGGACAAAGAGGGCGCCAACGTGGGACCCCTCGCGGCCCTCCCGCGCGACCTCGAAGGCGATGTCGAGGACGACTTCGAGGAGCTCGGGCGGGATCGCCCCTTCGACCTCGCGGCTAAGGTTCACGAGCCCCATGTCGTCCACGTTGAACAGGAAGGTCGCGTGGAGCGCCGTGGCCACGACGGCAAGGACCTTCTCGTGCGGGTCGAGGAGCCCCGAGGCGAAGGCCTTGGCAAGGAGCGAGGCCGCCTGCTCGAGGACCTGGAACCCGCTCGCAGCGGGCTTCAGGATCCGCTCGCAGGGGACGCCGCGGGACGCCATCGCGCGCTCGACGCGCTCGCTGGAGGTGGCCACAAGCAGGGGCACCTCCCCGACTTCGTCGAGGACAGCCTCGAGGAATGCGAGGTCGTCGGTGAGCACGAAGAGCTTGTCGGGCTTGGCCTGGAGCACATGGAAGCCCACGGTCCGCACGAAGGCGCGCGTGCCCCATCCCCCGCCGCTTGCACGGCGCGCCCAAGGGAAAAACATTCAGGGCCTTGCGCCGGCCCCTCCGGACAGGACTCCGGCAAATCGGCCGATCCAGCGCATCCTCGCGCCGGGAAGTTTGAGTCAACGCGTTAGGAACGCTTTTATATGGTACCCACCATCCGAGGCAGGAATTCACGCGCCGTTTGTCCTAACTGGCCGTGATGATTGCAACTAGGCATTGACGCGCGCTGATCTGCCCCAAAAAAACAACCCTCGGAGGCCCCTCGCGTGCGAAAAGCCCTGGCGCTTGTCCTTTGCATCGTGCTCAACGCCTCGACCCTGGGCGCCGTTTTGGGCGGAGCATCCCCCGCGGCCCTCGATGCGGCTGGTGGAGAGCGGACTTCGGCGGCCGGTGCGTTCAGCCAGAATGGCGCCGCCGCCTCGGGGGGAGCGGTGGGCCCCACGACCCCGGTCGCGGCGCCTCGGGACCCCTACACCCCGCCCTACAGCGGCTACCGTGAGGGCATCACCGTCGGCGGCGCCGGCGACGTACCCCCCGACGAGCCCCAGGCCTGGTGGTACGCGCGAGAGTTCAACCCCGAGCCCCAGAGCGTCATCGTCGGCTCGGAGACCTCGATCATCCTCTTCGTCCTCGACTCTTCGGGCGGCGTGCAGGTCCCGACCGACGCGGACATTGCCGCGGGCGCGAAGCCCGTGGGCCTTGCCAACAACACGACGCGCGCTTTCACGTTCACGGCAAAGCTCTTCGAGACGACGGTCGGCAACGGCTCGATCGCCGAGAACGACCTCGACCTCGGCGTCCCCAACCAGACCGTCACCGCCCAGTACGACGGAATCGACCTCAACCCCTCGCCCGCCCCGCCGATCGTAACGGGCAACTCGACCTCCGCGATCCCCCAGCCGTTCCGGTTCGTCAACGGCACGTTCTCCTTCGTCGTCCCGCGCCTTCCCGACGTGGGCTGCGGCGGGCACACCCTGCGCATCGACTACGACAACCAGAGCTTTGGCAACAACGCGACGTACTTCGCCTCCACGCGGAAGGACTTCCGCATCTACCAGACCTGCGAGACGACCCTCACCGTGAGCGCCGACCTCAACCCGGTCGTCGTCGGCGACACGATCACGTTCTACGGCGGGCTCACGGGCTCCCGGACGGAGGCCGTCCCGGGCCGCCCGATCCAGATCCTCATGGACGGCAAGCTCCTCGGCCTCACGGGCCCCGGCGCCTTCTTCGACAAGGTCCAAGTCGAAGGCACGAACTTCAACGACGACTTCGAGGACCTCAACGCCTCGCAGTGGAACCAGTCCGGCGCGGGCGTGGGGACTTGGACGGTCGGGGCCCTCGACCGGCCCGACTGCCGGCTGCCCCCGAACGACCCCCTGTACAACTTCACGAGCTGCCCCACACCCGTCGAGCCCGGCTCCGTCAACATGGCCGGCACGGGGCTTACCGGCAACTACGGGAAGGGCCTCGAGACGTGGCTCGTCTCGCCGGCGATCGACCTCACGGCCCCCACGGCCGCGCCCCAGCTGCGCTTCTTCTTCTGGTACCACATGGCCTACGACGACACCTTCGAGGTCGCCGTCTCGCCGGACGGCGGCGCGACCTGGTACAACGTGACGTCCCTAACGACACCGGCGCCCTCCGGGCTCGTCATGAGTTCCCCCCAGCAGGGCCACCCGACCTGGGAGCCCAAGGGCATCGACCTCGGGTACTGGAACGGCACGCCCGCGCTCCTCATCGGCTTCCACTTCCGCAGCGTCGACCACACGGCCGTGACCTCGAACCCCGGCACCTACCAGTTCCGGTTCCAGATGCCGCCGGAGACGACCGCCGGCTCCCACGTGATCACCGCGCAGTTCTACCACGGGATCCCCTTTGACCCGACCGACGGGATCACGATCGTCACAGACCCGTCGTGGGACCTCGCGTACCAGGCGGCCTTCTTCTCGATCCCCGACAAAATCCGGCTCACCGTGAAGCGCACGGCGCACTTCGTGTTCAATGCGACCGACGACGAGAAGATCGGCTTCCGCGGCAAGTCCCTCACGATCGGCGCGCGGCTGCTCGACAACCAGAACGAGCCGCTCGTCCCCGACCCACTCACGGCGCAGGACCGGATCCTCGTCGACCTCACGTGGGACCGCGACTACGACGACACCTTCGATTCGCCGACGAACCTCACGCCGGGCAAGGCGGCGGTCACCGACGAGGGCACCTTCACGATCAACTACGTCGTCGAGACCGTCCAGCCGCTGGGCCTGCATAACGTGACGTTCATGTTCCCCGGCGCGGCGTTCTACGTGCCGGCATCGGACGTGGACATCTACCGCCTCATGGGCACGACCTACGCGATCTGGCCGGCCGAGGCGGACCGGTGGGTCTACCGCGGGCTTGACAAGGACGTGAAGGGCGAGATCCGCGTGGTCCCCTCGGAGTCGCGCAACAACCGCCAGGTCGGCGACCCCGTGCAGAGCGAACTCGTCCACATCACCTGGGGCGGCGACGAGATCCCCGCGGGGCAGGTCGGCGTCGTCACGAACAACACGGGCGGCTTCCTCGCGGCGAAGTCCGTGCCCTTCGACGACCCGCTCGGCAAGAAGAGCGTCGTCCTCACGTACACGGGGAGCGATATCTACACGCCGCTCACCTCCGGGACGAACTGGTCCGTAATTTCGGAAGTCACGATCCTCTTCGAGAACACGAGCGTCTACAAGGGCTCGCTCCTGTGGATCAACGGGACCATGCTCGACGACCGCGGCGTGGGCATCGACAAGCAGACGCTCCAGGTCTTCTTCGACTTCGAACTCGTGAGCCCGATCACGACCGAGAGCGACGGGTCCTTCTCGCTCGCGCACGCGATCCCCACGGAGATGACGGTGGGGGCCAAGCAAGTCCTGATCCGGTTCCTCGGCAACGCGATCTACCGGTTGAACGAGACGGTCTCCTTTGTCGCCGTGAAGGCGCACACGCAGATCGAGCGCACGGACCACACGCAGGCCGTGGACCGCGGGCGCCAGCTCAACGTCACGGCGCAGATCTTCGAGGTCTACGAGGGCGGCGTCAGGGGCGCGCCCGTCGCGCAGGAGGGCGTCTCGATCCGGATCCAGGACCAGCGCCTCACGGTCCAGGTGTCGAACTCGGAGGGCAAACTCCAGTTCCGCTCCGCGGTCCCCGCGGCGCTGCCCTGGGGCGAGGCGATCCTCGCCTTCGAGTACAACGGGTCGGAGTTCTACGACCCGGCCCTCAACGAGACGCCGATCGTGATCCGCGGGCAGGCCGTCGTCGCGTTCCTGCCGGGCACCTGCACGCTGAACGGGGCGCCCTTCAACGTGTCGAGCGATGTCGTCCACCAGCGCGACGAACTCGCGTGCCTGGCGCGCGTGACCGACGAGCTTGGCAACCCGCTCGCCGCCGGCGACTTCCGCCTCTTCTACACGAGGGAGTCGACCGCGGGGATCCTCGGCGAGCGGATCTTCATCTCGGCCGGGCCGATCGACGAGCTCGGCCGCTACGAGTTCAACGTGACCTGGGACGACTTCGTCGAGGGGAACCGCTCGCTCATCGGCGTCTTCAACGGGACCTTCTGCCCGACGTTCATCAACGCCCGGACGCTCTGCCTGCGGCCCGGCGAGGGCAACTTCACGGTCCAGTACAAATACCTCAACCCGCCGCCGGTCCCGCCGGACCCCACGATCTACTACATCGTCGGCGTCTCGGTCGCCGTGATCCTCGGCAGCGCCTTCTACTTCTTCTGGTACGCGGCCAAGCGCCGCCAGCTCCAGAAGATGCAGCGGATCATCAGGCGAGCGGCCGACCGGCTCGTCTCGGGCAACACGTACGCGCAGGCGATCTTCGAGGCGTACCGGACGCTCTCGCGGTTCCTCCAGTCCCACGGCTACCTGCGCCAGGACAGCGAGACGTTCCGCGAATTCGAGGCGGCGCTTCGCCAGGCGCTGCCGATCGACGCGAAGTCCATGGACGAATTCCTCTCCGTGCTCGAGGAGGCCCGCTACAGCGACCACGAGATCGGCGAGCAGCAACGCGACCGCGCGATCGCGACGCTCCGCGCGGTGAATGCGTCGATCGAGCAGGTGCTCCTCTCGGGAGGCGCGGCTCTGGCCGGGGCGCCGCCCCAGGCGCCGCCTGCGCCGCAGGCGCCGCCGCCACAGCCTCCAAGCGAGCCCGGCGCGCCGCCGGCAGCCCCGCCGCCGGCCTGAGGGAACTCCCGTGCCCCTCGAACGAAAATCCCCCGTGACGCCAAAACCGTTTAAATAATCCGAGAAAGGTGTGTGAAAGGTTCCGATGCTGCTCAAACCCCTTCTCGCGGTTGTCGCTCTCGTGAGCGGCACGGTAATCTACGGTGCCCTGCCCGCGCTCCTTTCGGGGCCCGAGGGCGGGGAGACCCTCCAGCCCTTCGACGTGGAGAGCTACCACGGGCTCGGGGTCTTCGCAAGCGCCGTCGAGTTCCTGAGCCTCTCGGGGCCCCAGTACAGGGTCCAGACGCTCGTGGGCTCCCCGAGCGTCCTCAAGGGCGTCGAGCACCCCGAGAAGGTCGTCTACTTCGCCCCCGGCGTCTCGCGCCCCTACCGCGCGGAGGAGATCGACACGCTCGTCGCGTTCCACAGGGCCGGCGGCCGGTCGATCGTCGCCGACGACTTCGGGTATGCGAACTCGCTCGCCCAGAAGTTCGGCATCTTCTACTTCGGCACGGACCTCTGGGACCTCGAGGACGGCCGCTACGACCGGAACATCTCGCTGCCGCTTGTCCCCTTCACGTTTGCCGGCAAGCCCTATGTCGTCGAGCTCAACGAGCCCACGGGGATTACGCTCATCCAGAACCCCGAGGTCAACACGACCGTCGTGGCGCACTGCTCGGAGAAGTGCTACGCGGACATCGACCGGTCGGGCACCGTGAACATCGGCGACAAGAAGGGGAACATCACGGTCATCATGCGCGCCCAGCTCCAGGACAACATCTCAGTGAACGGCGTGCCGACCTACGTGCCCACGACCGGCGAGGCCTACTTCATTTCGGACGCCTCGGTCTTCACGAAGGAGATGATGGAGAAGCCCTCGGACCTTCCGGGGGGCACGGGGGGCAACCTGGACTTCGCCATCGCGCTGGTGAGGACGCTCCTGCCTGAGGGGGGCACCGTCATCATCGACGAGTCCAGGCACCTCCACGAGCCGGGGAGCCAGGTCGTCTACAGCTCCTTCGAGACGGGCGCGGTCGCGACCTCAAGGGCGGACTTCGCGGCCGTGCTCATCGGCGGCGCCGGCCTCATGCTCGCGATCATCGTCGTGCGCGCGAAGGACCGCGAGAACTGGATCCACAAGTTCGACCTGTCGACTTTCCACCCGCGCCCCCAGCTCCCCGAGACCGTCGCGGTCCAGTCGGAGCGCCTCCGGGAGGTCGCGCGCCTCAAGATCCAGATGACCCATTCGATGAGCGAGGAGGAGTTCGCGGCGATCCCCCCCGAGCAGATGAAGGTGATGATCCGCGACCCGATGCTGATCGACCTCATCATGAACCCGGGGCGCCCGTGGGCTGCCGAAGAGCTGCGCCCCGCCGCCGAGCACATCCGCGCGTGGGGGAAGTAGAGTCACGGTCACAAAGAATCCGAGGTAGAACACTAGGAAGTGGGAAAGATGGAGGAACGACCAAGCGGAATTGGAAACAGCGAGCACGTGCAGCGCTTTGGCGCGCAGGCCCCCCAGCCTGGACCCGGAGGGCAACCCCCCCGGCCCCAGCCGGCCCCCGCGCCAAGGCCCGCCCCTATGCCGGGCGCGCCTGCACCGAGACCCGCCCCCGCCCCGATGCCTGCGCCGCGTCCCGCGGCGCCAAGGCCCGTGGGCGTGGGAGGTGGAGCGACCCCCGAGGAGATCCAGATGGTCTCCGAGACGACCAAGATCCTCCTTCAGGAGGTCAGCAAGGCCGTCATCGGGAAGCAAGAGGTCCTCACGAACGTGGCGATCGGCCTTCTGGCGAACGGGCACATCCTCTTCGAGGACTTCCCGGGCCTTGCCAAGACGCTCATGGCGAACACGTTCGCCAGGGCGCTTGGCGCGACGTTCAGGCGCATCCAGTTCACGCCTGACCTGCTGCCGACCGACATCACGGGGACCTACGTGTACGACGAGAAGGACAACGAGTTCAAGTTCCGTCAGGGACCAATCTTCACGAACATCCTGCTCGCCGACGAGATCAACCGCGCGCCGCCGAAGACGCAGGCCGCTCTTCTCGAGGCCATGCAGGAGCGTCAGGTGACGATCGAGGGTGTGACGCACATCCTGCCGAAGCCCTTCCTCGTCATGGCGACGCAGAACCCGATCGAGCAGGAGGGGACGTACCCCCTGCCTGAGGCGCAGATCGACCGCTTCATGATGAAGATGAGCGTCGGGTACCCGTCGCGCGTGGACGAGAAGGAGATCCTCCTGCGCCGCGAGGCGCGCCGGAAGGACGACGTCGACATCAACGTGATTACGAACCCGGAGAAGATCACGCTGATGCAGAACATCGTGGAGAAGGTGCACATCGACCCAGCGATCATGACCTACATGGTCGAGATCGTTACGCGCACGCGCGAAGACCCGCGCGTGCTCGTCGGCTCCTCGCCGCGCGGCTCGCTGGCGCTCTTCAAGCTCTCCCGCGCGCGCGCGGTGATCTTCGGCCGCGACTACATCACGCCCGATGACATCAAGGCGATTGCGGGCCAGGGGCTCAACCACCGGATCATCCTGAAGCCCGAACCGCGCATCCGCGGCGTGCTGCCCGAAGACATCACGAACAAGATCATGGCGGAGGTCCCCGTGCCGGCCGTGTAGGCCGGCTAGGGGAACAAGGGGGGGCAACGGGGGCCCCCGGACCCGCCTCGGGCGGGCCGGGGGCGCTCCCTTACCCCTTCCAAGGCGAAGAAAACGAGGAAACCGTGGGGGTGAAGAGCGATGTGGACGCGCAAGGGGTGGTTCTACCTCGGGTTGGCGGTCGTTTCGGGCCTGCTGGGGCTCGCGACGAGGTCCGTCTTCCTGCTCTCCCTCTGCGCGTTCCTGCTCACGGCCCTCACGGTCCTCGTCTTCTTCACGCGCCTGCACAAGGTCGTCTCCTCCCGTGACATCTCCTCCGAGAAGATCTTCGAGGACGGCGAGGTCGAGATCAAGCTGAACCTCGTGAACAAGGGCGGGCGGACGGGCTTCTTGGAGTTGCGCGACAAGCTCCCGAAGCAGGTCGACATCACGAAGGGGACAAACTACCTCATCGTCGACCTCAAGGCGAACGAGTCCCTCGCGATGGCCTACCGCGTGAAGGCGCCGGTCCGCGGGATCTTCGAGGTCGGCCCGGTCACGCTTCGCGCGCAGGACCCGTTCACGATTTTCTACAAGGAGCTCAAGCTCGACGTGGTCGACCACCTGACGGTCTTCCCGATCGTCTATGACATCAAGGACGTCCCGATCAAGTCGAGGGCGCCGAAGCTCTACCCCGGCGCGTCGAAGGTGAAGCAGCCGGGGCCGGGCTCGGAGTTCTTCCTGATCCGGGACTATTCGCCTGGCGACCCCTTCAAGTCGATCAACTGGAAGGCCTACGCGAAGACGGGCAAGCTCCTCGTGAACGAGAAGGAGCGCGAGGCGGTCAGCGACATCATGATCATCGTGGACGCGCGGGCCTCCCAGGCCACGGGCACGGACGGCAAGAACCCCCTGCTCTACTCGACGCGCGCGGCGGCCACGCTCGCGCAGTACTTCCTCAAGAGGCGCGACAGCGTGGGGCTCGTGATCTTCGGCGAGAAGCTCCTCATGATCAAGCAGGGGCAGGGGCAAAAGCAGCTCTTCGAGATCCTCACGGCGCTTGCAAACGCCGAGGCCCGGGGCACCTTGCCCCTGCAGGGCGTTGTCGATGTCGGGGCGCCGTACTTCCCGAAGCGGTCGCCGGTGATCCTCCTCACGTCGATGGACGAGGACCCGTCGCTCATACGCGCGGTCTCCCAGATGCGCACGCTTGAGTTCGACGTGTCCGTGATCTCCCCGAACTCGATCGACTTCGAGCTCATGGCGCGCTCGAGGATGGAGCCGGGCATCGAGCACACGATGCCCTACGAGGTCCTGCGGCTCGAGCGGGACGTGATGGTGCAGGACCTGCGCGGCTACGGCGCGCGCGTGATCGACTGGGACCCGAAGGTCCCGCTCGTCGCGGCGCTTTTGGCGGCGGCCCAGCAGCTTGCCAAGAGGTGAACGGATGGCCGCAAGACTCAGGCTCTTTACGCTCATCGGGCAGGCACCGCCGCCCCCCGGAGCGCCCCGGCCCGCTCCGCGTCCGATGCCACAGCCCGCGCCCCGCCCGGCGGTCGCGCCCGCGCCTCGCCCCGCACCGGCGCCGGCGCCCCCGCCAGCAGGCCTGCCCCCCGCGGGGCCGCCTCCAGGTGCGCCGCCGCCCGGCGTAGCGGCGCCCCCTCCGGATGTGCCCGGTGAGATAGCCCCGGAGGAGCAGACCGCGCCGCCGCGCCTCAACATCGAGGGCGCCTACCCAAAGGTCACGATCCTGAAGTGGCTCGGCATCGTCTGGCTCCTGGCGGCGGGCGTCATCGGGATGCTCATGAACCACCTCCTGGTCCCGATGCAGAACCCGCCGCTCCTCAACATCGGGCTCGGGATCGGGCTCATCGGCGCGGGGATCGGGATGGGCTTCATCGCTTTCCTCAACGAGGACTGGCGCCGGTGGATGGGCTACCTGTCGGCCTTCGCGATCATCGGCGGAGTGGCCGCCCGGCCGATCACGACGCCGCTCCAGACGAGCGACTTCGGGACCGTGTTGCCGGCGGCCATCTTCGCGTTCACCTTCTTCATGTACTACGAGTTCCTCGACGCGTACCAGCGCTTCACGGACGTCGCGCGGATGGCCGTCGAGCGCAACCTGAAGTCGTTCAACCTCGACCAGGTGGTCAACCACTTCCTCGTCTGGGGCATGATCCTCGCGGGGGTCTTCCTCGCCTCGGCGTTCCTGCTTCTCACAGTCGTGACCCAACTCATCGGCGCGGGGCTGGGGCCCGTCCTTTCAAGCTCCGTGGAGATGCGGACGGTGCTCGGGCAGGCCATGACGATCCTCGTCGTCTTCACGATCATCGCGGCCGTGCTCGCGTTCCTTTTCCTGTTCCTGGAGCGCAAGACGGAGGTCGAGCAGGTCGCCTACTCGCGCGAGCAGATCAAGGACATGGTCGCGAAAGGCAGGGCGCCCCAGCAGTCCGGGCCCCAGGGGCCTGCGGCGCCGGGCGGGCCCCCGGTCCCTCCCGGGCCCCGGGGCACGACGCTCGGGTTCGTCGAGCAGCGGTAGAGGGAAGGGCGGGCGTGGGCTCGCATCGGCAGGGATCGGCGGTCCTGGGCGGCCCGCGCGTTGCGCGCTCAAAGCAAACTTAGAATACGAGGGCCGCCCGAGGGGTGACCGATGGCCGCCTCAGCCCCCGCACCCCTTTCCGGTCAGGCGCTCACGAGGGCCCCTGGGGTCCGCGAAGCCGCGTACTGGCACGACATCGGCGGCGGCAAGACCCAGTGCGACCTGTGCGCGCACCTGTGCAAAATCAACGAGGGGCACGTGGGCGTCTGCGGGATCCGCCAAGTCATCGGCGGCAAGCTCTACACGCTCGTCTACGCGCTGCCGTCGGCCGGCCACGTCGACCCGATCGAGAAGAAGCCCCTCTACCACTTCCACCCGACGACGCGGGTGCTCTCCTTCGGGACGATCGGCTGCAACATGCGCTGCCGCCACTGCCAGAACTTCGAGATCAGCCAGGCCAGGCCGGACCTTACCCGGATCCAGGGGCTGCCCGCGAACTACCTCGAGTCGGTACCGCCGGAAGACGTGGTGGGCCTCATCGATCGGACGGGCGCGCAGGGGATCGCCTGGACGTACAACGAGCCGACGATCTGGTTCGAGACGAACATCGAGGGCTGCAAGCGGGCGAAGGACGCCGGGTACTACTCCGTGTGGGTCTCGAACGGGTTTGCGACCGAAGACCCGATGCGCGAGATTTCGCCTTTCCTCGACGCGATCAACATCGACGTGAAGGCCTTCACGGACGCCTTCTACCGGAAGGTGTGCAACGCGCGCCTGCAGCCCGTGCTCGACACGGTGATGCTCTGCCTCGAGCTCGGGATCCACACGGAGCTTACGTACCTCATCATCCCCGGGGAAAACGACGACCCGCGGGAGATCCGGAACTTCTGCCGGTGGGTGGCTGAGGGGCCGGGCGAGCTTACGGCGACGCACTTCTCGCGCTTCCACCCGGACTACAAGATGATGGGGAAGGTCGAGACCCCGGCCGAGACGCTCGAGATGGCCTACGGGATTGCGAAGGAGGAGGGTCTCAAGTACGTGTATAACGGCAATGTGGTCGACCCCTCGCGCGAGATGACCTACTGCCACCACTGCGGGGCCGTGAACGTGAAGAGGCGGTGGTTCGACACGACGCCGCTCTTCAGGATCCGGTCGGTGGGCGACGACGGGGAGAAGGGGGCGTTCTGCCGGGAGTGCGGGAAGCGGCTGCCGATCCTCCTGCCCAAGGACGCGGAGAAGCGTGTGCGGCCCTCCCAAGGGCTCATCCAGTCGATTTACGATGCGGCGGTCCCGTCAAGGGCCCTACACAAGTAGGCGCGCTCCCGGCGGGGGGGAGCGAGGCGCTTGGAGGGCCTCGAAACCCTCATATCCGCTCCCGCCAGATAGACGGAAGGAGCCGCGATGAGCGAAGGGCACATGGGCGGCGCGCCGGGCGCGGAGAAGCCCCCGGAGGCCGGCGGGCTCGACGCGCAGGTCGTGCCCGCCGAGAAGAAGTTCTTCCTCGTCGAGTACATCCAGGAGATGCGGAAGGCCTTCCGCTGGGTGCGAAGCGCCCCGAAGCCCGAGGAGGGCACGCTGAAGAAGGCCAAGGCGGGGCTCCGCAGGTGGGCGAAGGGCAAGAAGGCGCGCTTCGGAGTCGCGGCGGTCGTCGCGATCATGGTGGTCTCCTGGGGCCTCTTCTCGGCGCAAGCGAGTTCGACGGCGGTGTACCAAGGAGGCGGGCCGCCGGGCCCGGGCCCCTCGGGGAACACGGGAAACATGACGATTGCGGGGGTCGTGGACGAGGATTCGACAAAGGCGGTGAACGTGACGCTGAATGCGACGCGGCTGTCGGGGTTCACGGTCACGCTGACTTGGACGGACGAGTCCGTTGGGGCGAACCAGCGCAACCAGCCGGACCAGCTCGGGTTCACGGTGATGGCCCCAAGCGGGCAGAATTGGACGGCCCCGATGTCGACGAGCGGCACGGTCAACTGGAAGCTTGACGACACCTCGAAGGACTACGGGGCCGGGGCCTGGACGATTACCGTGCAGGGGGGCAACATGGGGGATGTTCAGCCGATCACGGGGCGCCCGTGCCTGCCGCTGAACCTCGTGTGCAGGCCGGACACCTCGAATGGATGGACGCTCAAGATGGACTGGGCGTGGTAGCAGAACGCCGGCCCGTCAATAGCGGTCGAACCGGACGTCCTTCCGCCCCGCGAGGCGCACGCCGCCGCCCCTTGTGGCGCGTCCGATGACTTTGGCCTTGAAGTGGGGGGAAAGCACGCGGAGCGCTTCGTCCTCGTCGCCCTCCCGCACGAGCGCGGCAAACCCGAGCCCCATGTTGAAGGTCTGGTACATCTCGCGGTCGGAGACGGCGCCCCACGTTTGGAGGCGGTCGAAGATCGCCGGCACGGGGAGGGGGTCGTCGATGGTAGCCCCAAGGCCCTTCCGGATGCGCAGGAGGTTCCTAAGGCCCCCGCCGGTGATATTGGCAAGGCCGGTGACGCGCACCGCGCCGAGGAGCTTGAGCACGGGGCGGACGTAGAGGCGCGTGGGGGTGAGGAGTTCGAGGCCAAGCGTTCGGGCGGCAAGCCCCGGGACGCGCGCGCGGTACGAGAGCCCCGCGCGGTCGACGATGCGGCGGATGAGCGTGTAGCCGTTGGAGTGGCAGCCCGACGAGGAGAGGCCGATGAGGACGTCGCCGGGCCGCGCGTTCCGCCCGTCGAGGATGCGGGAGACCGGCGCGACCCCGACGCAGGTTCCGGAGAGGTCGAATTCCTTGAGGAGTTCGGGCACGACGGCGGTCTCGCCGCCCACGAGCGTGACGTTCGACTCGCGGGCCGCGCGGTTGAGGCCGACCCCGATCGCGCGGGTGAGCGCGGGCTCGGGACGGGGGACGGCGAGGTAGTCGACGAAGGCGAGGGGCTCGGCGCCGTGGCAGATCATGTCGTTCACGTTCATGGCCACGCAGTCGATGCCGATCGTGTCGAACTTCGAGAGGGCGCGGGCGACGAGGTGCTTGGTCCCGATGCTGTCCGTGCAGAGGGCGATCCCGAGGGAGCCGTAGCGGACGAACCCCGCAAAGCCGCCGGAGGGGCCGACCGGCGCGCCTTGCCCGCGGCGCCTGAAGGTGACCTGGCCGACGAGCGCGCGGATCGCGCGGACCTTTCCGGCGTGGTCGACGCCCGCCGCCTTGTACGTGAGGCCCAAGCGAGGCAACCCCGGGGCGAGGATCGCGGGGCGCTCACTTAAGGGCTTTTGGGGGGCCGGGCGCACGGTTCACGTTTGGGGCACGGTGCGGGCGGCTTCATTTGGGGTCGAGGGCGAGCAGGGGCCGCCTTGAGCTCCCCTACGGCGCAGGCCACCACGGCGGTCGAAGCGGCCGAGAGGGAAGCCGAGGCGCTGCTCGGCGCGGCGGGGGCGGCCGTCGGTGCGCTTGGGATCATCGACCTGCTCCTCGGCGTGGCCATGTTCGGATTCGCTGGGGGCCAGCCGCCTACCGCGGAGGGGGACGTGCTCGCGGCCGGGATGCGGACCTACGGGTTCCGCGTCGCGGTCGTGGGGGCCGTGAACCTCGCGTTTGTCTGGGCCGCCTTCACGGAGCGCGGGGCGCGCCCCGCTTGGCTCGCGCTGCCGCTGGCGCTCGTCCTCGGCGACCTCGCCTTCGACGCGCTTGCATTCGGCCAAGGCAGCGTGCCCACGCGCGCGCTCCTGCTGGCCTCGACTCTCCATGTGCTGCTTGCCGCGGGCGTCGGGGCCGCGGCGATCTCCGCGTTGCGGCGGCCCGCGGGTACGCGCGCGGGATGAGGGGCCCCCGCGGGGCCTGCCCTCAGCCGCTTCGGGGGGCCTCTGGAGGGGCGCCCGGCGGGGCCGCCTTCGAGCGCCGCTTCACTTCGTCGAGGAAGGCGGGCAGGATCTCCGAGACGTCCCCTTCGACCGCGATGTCCGCCATCGAGAAGATCGGGGCCTTGGGGTCCTTGTTGACCGCCGCGATGGTCCTCGTGCCCGAAAGCCCCACGGTGTGGGCGACCTGGCCGCTCACGCCGAAGGCGATGTAGACGGAGGGGCGGACGAAAGCGCCGGTCTGCCCGATCATCTGGCTGTGCGGGACCCACCCGAGGTCCGCGACGGGCCGCGTCGAGGCCAGGGTGGCCGTGAGGTGGCGGGCAAGCTCGGCGGCCGTCTCGACGCGCTCGACGCTGCCGATCCCGCGGCCGACGCACACGACGACTTTCGCGTCCTCGATGCGCGCGCGGCCCTGCGCTTCGAAGCTCTCGCGGACAACGCGGGTGCGCAGGCGCGACGTGCGCTCGGGCACCTCGACGCGGACGACCTCGGCCATCCGCTTCCAGTCGGGAGGTAGCGGCGAGAAGACGTTCGGCCGCGCGGTGGCAATCTGGGGGCGGTGGTTCTCGCAGACGATGGCCGCGAGGATGAGCCCGCCGAAGGCGGGCTTCACCATCTCGAGGTTGCGCGTGTCCGTGTTCACGCGGATGTCCGTGGAGTCCGCGCCGATCCCCGTCTTCAGGCGCACGGCGAGCCGCCCCGCGAGGTCGCGGCCGTTGCGCGTGCCGCCCACAAGGAGCGCCTCGGGCCGTTCCTTCAAGATGAGGGGAGCGAGCAGGTCGGTGTAGGGCTCCGTGTTGTAGTGCTCGAAGAGGGGGGACTGCGCGCAGAACACGCGGTCGGCGCCGAAGGCGATCGCCTCCTTGACGAGGGGCCCGGGGTCCTGCGCGAGGACCGCGCACGAGAGCGTGGTGCCCAGGCGCTCGGCAAGGTCGTGGCCCTTGGAAAGGAGTTCGCGCGTGATCGGCCGCAGCGCCTTGCCCGTGTGCTCGGCGACCACCAGCACGCCGCGCCATTCGCCGCGGGACTCCGGGGCGACGCGCGGCATCAGCGCACCCCCTCGAAGGCCCCGCGGGCTTCGAGCGCTTCGACGAGCTTGCGCGCGGCTTCGCGGGGCGGCCCCTTGATGCGCAGGGACTCCCGCTTTGCGGAGGGCGCGGCGGTGACCGCCGAGACGCGGGTGGGCGAGCCCGCGGCGCCGACGAGTTCGCGGGCAAGGCCAAGGTCCGCGATGCCCCAGACTTTGGGCTTGAACGAGCGCCTGGCCCCCTGGCGGGTCGCAAAGAGCGTGTAGCGCGGCCGGTTCGACCCCGAGAGGACGGAGACCACGCAGGGCAGCTCGCTCTCGACGACCGCCTGCCCCCCCTCGAGCTCGCGGGTCGCGCGCAGCGCGCGCTTCTCGGGCTCGAGCGCGAAGTCCCGCACGAACGTGAGCTGGGCGTAGTTCAGGTGCTCTGCGAGGCTCGCGGGCACCTGGCCGGTCGCCGAATCGGAGGTCTCGTCGCCGCAGAGCACGAGGTCCGCCCCGCCGGCCTTCTCGATCGCTTTGGCAAGCGCGAGCGAGGTGGGCAGGGTGTCAGACTCTGCAAGGGCGCGGTCGGAGACAAGGAACGCGTCGTCGGCGCCCATCGCAATCGTGTCCGCCAGGTTCTGCGCGGCAAAGGGCGGCCCCATGGAGAACGTCCAGACGGTCGCGCCGGTCAGGGCCTTCACCTTGAGGGCCCACTCGAGGGCGTTGAGGTCGGCCGCGTTGAGGATGTTGCGGGCGTTGCGCCGGTTCACGGTCTTCGTCTGGGGGTCGAAGGTGATCTCCGACGGGTCGGGGACGACCTTCACGCACACGGCGACCTTCAGTGTCGTACGGTCACCCCCATGGCGCGGCTCACGAGTTCGGAGGTGTCGCGGACCTCGAGTGTGCCTTGGAGGCCGGTCACGGCAAGCGCGTCCTCGAACATCTGGACGCACACGGGGCAGGCGGTCGCGAGGACCTCTGCGCCCGCGTCGGCCGCCTCCTTTACGCGCGCGACCGAGAGGCGCTCGCTCAAGGGGACTTCGCGGAACGCCCCGCCCCCGCCGCCGCCGCAGCAGACGGCGCCGTCGCGGTTCGACTCGAGCTCGATGAGCTTCGCGCCGGCCCCCTCGAGGACGGCGCGCGGGGCGTCGAAGACGCGGTTCACGCGCCCGAGGTAGCACGGGTCGTGGTAGGCGACGCGCCGGGCGATTTTCCCGGGGGTCGCGAGCTTGTGCTCGGAAAGCAAGCGCGCGAGCATCTCCGTGTAGTGGAGGACTTCGACGCCCGCAAGCCCGAGGCGCGGGTACTCGTTCTTGAGGGCGTTGTAGCAGTGGGGGGACGCGGCGACCACGGTCGTCGCACCCGACTCCTCGATCGCGCGGATGTTTTCGCGCGCGAGCTCCTCGAAGAGGCCGACTTCGCCCATGGCAAGGGCCTCGTTGCCGCAGCAGGTCTCGCGGCGCCCCAGGAGGCCGAACTTGGTCTTGGAGACCTGGAGCGCGCGGGCGAGCGTGCGAAGCGCGCCGTGGGCGCGCGGGTCGAAGGACGCCGTGCACCCGGCAAAGAGGAGGACGGGGAACTGCCCGTGGTCGAGGACGCCGAGCCCCTCGGCCCATCGGCCCCTTGACGAAGCGCCGGTGCCGAAGGGGTTGCCGCGGTCGGCCATGCTCTCGAGCGCGCGCTGGACGCCCGCGGGCAAGTTCTGCGCGAGGAGCGCGCGGCGCCTCGCGGCGGCGATGACCGAGGGCGGGTTGAGCCCGCGCGGGCAGGCGACCGTGCAGGCGGCGCAGGCCGTGCACCGCCAGAGCTCGGCCTCCAAGTAGCCCGAGCCCACCTGGAGCGCGCGCATGACGCGCCTCGGGGAAAACCCGGGGACCCGCGCGGCCCACGGGCACACTGCCGTGCAGTCGCCACACTGGTAGCAGGCCTGGAGGCTCGGGACGTCTACGCGCAGGGCCTCGACGGCTTCGTCGTCAAGCTTCACGGTCATGTGTCGAACCCCCCGAATTCCTTGAGCGCCTTCCGCGTCGCCTCGACCTCGCCGGGCTTGAGCGCGCCAAGGACCTTGTGCATCTCCTCGACCTTCGAGGCGAAGCGCTCGCCTTCGGCGGCCGAGACCCACCAGAGCTGGAGGCGCTCGGGGGCCACCCCCTTGCGCTGGAGCCGCTGGACCCACTTGGGCACGCGCTTGGCCGTCTGCGTGTTCGCGGAGATGTAGTGGCAGTCCCCGGGGTGGCAGCCGGTCACGAGGACGGCCCCGGCGCCGCGGGCGAACGCGCGGAACACGAGCTTGTCCGAGACGCGGCCCGAGCACATCGTCCGGATGACCCGCGCGCTTGAGGGGTACTCGCGGCGCGAGATCCCCGCGAGGTCGGCGCCGGCGTAACTGCACCAGTTGCAGGCGAACACGAGGACCTTGCCCTCGGGGTCGCGGGCAAGGGCCGCGTCGATCTGGGACTCGACCTGGGCGTCTCTAAAGTGCGGCTGGTCGATCGAGGAGGGCGGGCAGGCGGCCACACAGGTCCCGCACCCCTGGCAGATCGCGGGCTCGATGTGGGCGACCCCCTTGGGCTTGCCTTCGTGGGGCACCATGTGGATCGCCCCGAAGGGGCACACGAGGGTGCAGGCCGTGCAGCCCGTGCAGGTCGCCTCGTCGACGAGGGGGGCGAGGGGCTCGAGGGAGACCTCGTCGTGGGAGAGGAGGCCCCCGACCTTTGCGCCGGCCGCCGACCCCGCGATGATCGACTCCTCGACGCGGTGGGGGGACTGTGCGGAGCCTGCGAGGTACACGCCGGCCACCGCAGTCTCGACGGGCCCGAGCTTCGGGTGGAGCTCGAGGATGAAGCCGTCGATCCCGCGCGGCACTTTGAGCATCTCGGCAAGCGCCATGTCGGGGGGCTCGAGACCGGCCTCAAGCACGAGCAGGTCCGTGTCCATCTCGACCTCGTCGCCGAGCAGCTCGTCGAAGACTCGGACCTTGCCCCCTTCGAAGACGGGGGGCCGCAGGGGGGCAAAGCGCAGGAAGAAGACGCCTTCCTCGCCGGCCTTGCGGTACGCCTCTTCGGCGCCGCGCGAGAACGTGCGCATCTCGCGGTAGAGGACGCGCACGTGGTTCCCCTGGCGCTTGAGCTCGCGCGCCTGGTGGACCATCGACTCGCAGCAGTACCTCGAGCACCAGGGGCGCTCGGCGGAGCGCGAGCCGACGCAGGCGACGAACGTCACGCGCTTGCCGACGACCTTGTCCTTGACCTGCTCGAGGTCGGCGTTTGTAAGGACGCGGGGGTCGGCTCCGTAGCCGAACTCCGTGGGCTTGTAGAGCCTTGAGCCCGTCGCGAGAACGATCGAGCCGACGTCGAGCTTGGCGCCCTTCTTCAGGTTCACGCGGAAGTTGCCGACGAACCCGCCGACGGACTCGATCTCGTCGGCAAGGTGCATCTGGACGCCCGCGTCGATTGCGTCCTTGAGTTGGCCTTCGAGGAGGGTGCGCGCGAGCGTCCCTTCGGGGGCGAGGTCGTGGAGCTTGAGGAGCCGCCCGCCGGGGTCGCGGTCCTTCTCCACAAGGTGCGTCTCGATCCCCTGGCGCGCGATCGCGGCGGCCGCCGAGAGCCCTGCCGGGCCGCTGCCCACGACGAGAGCGCGGCGCGTGCACTGCGCGCCGAGCCGGTCGAGGCGCTCGAGGCGGCGCGCCTTCTCGACGGCCATCCACGTGAGGTCCTCGGCCTTCGTCGTGGCCTCGGCGCGGTCGCGGTGGACCCAGGAGTTCTGGTCGCGGATGTTCGCCATCTCGAAGAGGAACTCGTTGAGGCCCGCCTCCTTGCAGGCGGCCCGGAACGTGGGCTCGTGGGTGCGCGGGCTGCAGGCCGCGACGACGACGCGCGTGAGGTTGTGCTCCTTGATCTTGCCCGTGATGCTCGTGAGCGTGTTGGCCGAGCAGGAGAACATGTTCTCCTCGGCAAGCACGACGTTCGGGAGCCCCTTGGCGAAGTCCTTGACCTTCCCGCAGTCGACGGTCTTCGCGATGTTCGACCCGCAGTGGCAGACGAAGACGCCGACGCGTGCTTCGCCATCGAGCTTCACGGTCTCCGGCGGCTCAGGGGCCGGGGGCAGGCGGTCCGTGGCAAGGGCAAGGGCCCGCGCGCTCGCCGCGCCGGCTTCCGATACGCAGTCGGGGATGTCCTTGGGGCCGCTCGCCCCGCCCGCGAGCAGCACGCCGGGGCGCGTGGACGCGACGGGGTCGCCGCCTACGCCGCCCCTGAAGAAGCCGTCGGGCCCGAGCTCGATGCCGAGCGTGTGCGCCAGATGTTCGGTGCCCTGGGGCGGCACGAGCGCGGTTGCAAGGACGACGAGGTCCGTGGGGACCTCGCGGAAGCGCCCCTCGCGGGTGTCCTCGAAGCGGACGAAGAGCTTGCCGCCCCGCTCGATGACGCCGCCGGCCCGCGAGCGCACGAATTCCGCGCCTCGCGCCGCGGCCCTGGCGTAGAAGTCGTCGAAGCCGCGCCC